>Ga0308159_1005163_pt1 | contig 11300 bp, 9 predicted proteins | sample PhyCR1_FD_201040 | JGI IMG/M metagenome (GOLD analysis project Ga0308159, IMG submission 201040) | Phyllosphere microbial communities from UC Gill Tract Community Farm, Albany, California, United States - DLSLC.R1 | ecosystem: Host-associated > Plants > Phyllosphere > Unclassified | place: USA...
CGATAACTCACCGACCCTATCACGCTGCGCTCATCGCCATATCGGCAGGTCGTGTTGCAATACAGATATTTGCGATCTGCCAGGTTCTGCGCCTTGGCAGCCACTTCCCAGTGCTTGCCGATCTCGTAACTGACCAGCGCATCGACCAAGGTGTAAGCGCCGATCTTGCCTTCATAATCTGTCGGTGTGGCGCGGGTCGTACCGATATAACGGGCCCCGGCGGCCACGCGCATTTGCGGGATACCGAATGCGCCCAGGCGATAGCTCGCCCACAGGCTCGCGCTGTGATACGGCACGCCTTCGATCCGTTTACCCACATTGGTCGCAGCAGTGTCTTCGATGACATGGGAATCGGTGTAGGCGTAGCCGGCAGTGAGGGTCAAGTTGTCGGTGGCTTCGGTCTTGGCTTCCAGCTCCAGGCCCTTGGAGCGGGTTTTTCCGTACTGCACATAGGTTGCGCTGGCTGCATCGTAGCTCAGGGCATTGTCCTGAGTGAGCTGGTAAACCGCCGCGCTGAGCATCGTTTCGGTACCAGGCGGCTGATAGCGCAGACCCAGTTCATATTGCTCGCCCTCAAGTGGCGCGAACGCATTGCCAAAGGCCGGATTGCTCACGCTGGCAGGCTGGAATGACTGGCTATAGCTCACGTAGGGGGCCAAGCCATTTTCTGCCAGATAGACCAGGCCGATGCGCACCGTCGCCTTCTTGTCATTGCGCGATTGGCGGCTGTCATCGAGATGACTGGTGGTCCTGCTCTCAGCCCAATCCTGACGTCCGCCTAGCAGCAACACCCACTTTTCGTCGAAAGTGATTTGGTCCTGCAGGTAAACGCCCGCCTGGGCGCTGTGCAAGTCTGAGCCACTTTCCGGCGAGGTGTTCGCGCCTGTACCGGTGTACACCGGATTGGCCAGATTCAGCGCAGGCGCCAGTTGCGCCACTGTGGCACTGATGTGGCGATGGGAGTCGTAAGTCTTGTGGTAGTAATCAACGCCAGCGAGCAAGGTGTGCTTCCAGGCGCCACTTTCGAAGGTGTACTGCAGATTATTGTCCGAGGTCCAGCCCGTGGAGCGCTCATCCCTTTCGCTGTAGCGTCGATACAGATCCGAGCCAACGATTGCGTAAGGGATCAGGTAATTCCAGTCGGTGTTGGCCTGAAAATAACGCAGGCTGTGATTGACCTTGAGGTTGTCATTCAAGTCGTGACTGAACAGATAGCCCAGGGTGTCCATGCGATTGTTGAAATGGTCATAGCCTGGCTCCCCGGTGAACTGGTCGCGACCAATCTTGTAGCCCGGCGTTGAGCTGTAGGTCGTCATCCGATAGCTGGTGGGCGGCGCGAAGCCGGTGTACGTTTCCTGATGGCTGGCCAGTAGGGTCAGCGATGTGTCGTCATTAGGCCGCCAGGTAATAGCTGGCGCGATGTAGCGACGATCATCGTCCACGTGATCGACCTGGGTGTCGCTGTCACGCCACAGCCCGGTCAGGCGATAGCTGAATTGCCCTTGATCGTCTAGCGGCCCGCCAAGGTCGAAGGTGTACTGACGCCGGTCATGGTTGCCAAATTCAACGCCGATTTCATGCAATGGCGTATCCGTCGGGCGCTTGCTGACGGTGTTGATCATGCCGCCGGGTGATAACTGGCCGTAAAGCACTGATGAAGCGCCCTTGAGCACCTCGACCCGCTCCAGACCATAGGCTTCTACGCTGCCATCGTAAGGGTTGGATTGCAGCTTCATGCCATCACGAAGAATGCCGCCAGTCCCTGCGCCGACGTTAAAACCGCGCAGCGTGTAGTCATCCGCTGTGCGGCTGAAGCCGCTGGGCTGACTGGTGAAACCTGGGGTGTATTTGAGCGCGTCGGAGAGATTGTCGCTCTTGCGCTGGTTCATTTCGGCGCGGGTCACCACCGATACTGATTGCGGTGTTTCCAGCAATGAAGCATCCGTCTTGGTGCCGACGCTACTACGTCGCGCCACATAACCGGCTGATTCCCCATTGCTGCCATCACCGGCAGTAGCGGCGTTGATGCTGATAGCCTCCAGCGTCATGCCATCGCTTGGCACTGGCTGCACGCTCAACGCACCACTGGCAGTGACCTGCAGACGTAAACCGCTGCCCTGCAACGCATGCTCGACGGCGGCCGCAGCGCTCATCCGGCCATTGACCGGCGCAGAAAAACGCTGAGCCACATCCGCTGGAATGAAGAGAATCTGCCGCGAGCTTTGCTGACCGATCTGGATCAGGGCGCCAGTCAACGGCCCGGCCGGCACCGCGAAATCATACTGTGCATCTGCGGCCTGGACGCTCACCGATGCGGCGACCATGAAAAGTGGGGTAAACAGTGATGAACGCATGAACAATGCTCGACCTCGAATAGCAAATCGGAGCGCACAACCTGGCGCCTTCACCTGTTCTGTAGGATGAGGTGGCGATTTGTTAAGACCTGTCGTGATTTTATTTTCAGCGCGGCTTTCAAGCCCGGTCGATTCGGGTCCACAACCCCCAATAGCGATCGATGCGTAGCGGCAGGATGTCTTTCAAGGCTGCCAGCGCCTGATCGCTGTTATCCAGGCTGAATACGCCCGAGATACGCAGTGACGCCGCCGCGTCGGAAATCTGCAATATCCCGCGGCGATAGGGCCGCAGGCGCTCGATGACCTGCCCAAGGGATTGATCGTTGACCTCAAGCAACCCGCGAACCCAGGCAGCCGGGTCGGTAGCGCGGGCTGGCAATGGGTGCACGCCCTGTGAATCCGCACGCGCGCCCTGCCCCGCAGTCAAGGCCAACACCTGATGCTGACGCGAGCGAAGCTGCGCAGTGCCGGTTTTGAGCCAGAACTCTGCATGATCCTGATATTGGGTCATCACGCAGTGCCCTGCATTCAGCTGTGCGATGGCGTCGTGGCAAATCACCTGGAAAGGACGATCTCGCCGCTCGACTTGCGCCATGAGACTGCCGCGCAACAAGCGCACGGTGCGCATGTCATTGCTGAAATCAATATTCACTGCGCTCTCTGCGTTCAGGGTCAGGCTGGATCCATCTGCCAAAAGCAAAGTCTCGCGCTGGGCGACGCCGGTACTGAAATCAGCAGCCAGAGTGTCCAGTGGCATTCCCGGCCAGGTCACTAACCGTGCCGACAGCGCACAACCACCAACGACCAGCGCCCCCCGCAACAAGTGGCGACGACTGGTACCGGTATTCAGCACCTGGCGGGCCCGGCTACCGGACAACTGCGCAAACGTCTGGTCGAGCCGCGAGCGCAGGCTATTCCAGGCCGTAGCATGAGCGTGATCGGCCGCCAACCATCGCTCGAAAGCTTGATGCTCGCGCTCAGTGAATTGTCCGGAAGCCTGGCGGGCGTGCCACTCAATAGCCTGCTCCAGCGCTGCGGGCAGCTCGCTCATCGCACCACCGCACAAATCGCTTTGAGCCCCTGCACCACGTATTGATGTACCCGTGGCGCAGAAACACCCAGCTCTGCTCCAATCCGGGCATAGGTCCAGCCTTCAAGCTGGCTGTAGAGAAAAGCGGCTCGGGCCTTGCTGGACAGGTTGTGCAGTAATTGATCGACCTCCAGCAGGGCTTCCATCACCAAGTATCGGTCCTCGGGCGACGACTCGAACTGTTCAGGCTCGGCTGCCAGCGACTCGAGGTAGGCACGCTCCAGATCACGTCGCCGCCAACTGGCGAACATCAGCCTTTTAGCAATAGTCGTCAGTAATGCCCGAGGCTCACGAATCGCCTGGGCATCAGGCAGCGCTACGATCTGAGCGAATGTCTCGGCAGCCATGTCTGCCGCATCGTGGCGGCACCCCATACGCGCGCGCAAACGATCCACCAGCCAACCGTGATGCTCGCCGAAAAGGTGATTCAGCACTTGATTACGACGCTGCAAAACGTGAGACATCTCGACTGCCAATGAAAATCATTAGCAAATGATGCAGCCTTGGTCGGGCATTGGCAATACATGTTCAGCCAGCCTCTCAAAATGGAGAAGTTTGCCCACGGTGATTTCTCTGCAATGCTGTGTTTATTACCCACGCGACAGGGACAACGGATGAATAACGCCTTCGCCCCCTTTGATGATCTTGCCACTTTGCTACTTCCGCACACTGTGGCGGAAAAAGTCGATGGCTCCCACGACGCCTCGCACCTTCTGCGGGTGTGGAACAACGTCTGCGCCATTCGCAATGAAGAAGGTGGCGACCCGGAGATTCTGATCGCTGCGACCCTGCTGCATGATTGTGTATCGGTCGAGAAAAACTCCCCGTTCAGGTCCAGCGCCTCGAGGCTCGCCGCCGCCAAGGCCACGGAGTTGCTGACCGACATGGGCTGGGGTGAAGAACGCATCGATGCTGTCGCCCATGCCGTTGAGGCTCACAGTTTTTCGGCGGCGATCACACCTGAAACACTGGAAGCGAAAATCCTCCAGGACGCCGACCGCCTGGATGCACTGGGCATGATTGGCGTCGCGCGGATGTTCTACGTTTCCGGGCGAATGGGCGGTGGCCTGTACGACCCGCAGGATCCCCATGCCTCAGATCGGGATTACGACGACAAGCGCTTCGCCGTGGATCACTTTCACACCAAGCTCTTCAAGCTGGCCGATGGTTTCCAGACCGCGACCGGCGCGCGTCTGGCGCAGGTCAGGCATACGCGAATGCGGCGCTTTCTGGATGAGCTGATGGAGGAAGTGGGGGCATCGCAACCCTTCTTGACGAACATCTCATCGGATATTTGACGCCAAATTTTAAGATGTCATAAAGACATCACAGAACCGACCTATAAACGACGCTTCGGTGTTTCCGTTGATTGGGTGTGGTTCGCAGTGAAAAAATTATTGCCTGGCTTTTTGCGTCGACGCTCTGGCGGGACGACCGTCCTGCGACGCTTCAAGATCACTCCGCGGCTGGTGCTGTGTTTCAGCATCACGTCCTTGCTGATGGTGGCACTGGGAGCGTTCTGCCTGTTTCAGATGCAGGAGATCCGAAATCAGGGAGAAATCGTCGAAAGCGGCTCGTTGCCGAGTATCGCCATGGCCGACGCGCTGGCGATCACCCTGGTGAAAATGCGCAGCGAAAGCATTCGGTTGATCGCCAACGCAGACGATCCGGGCGCTGTAGTCACCAGCAAAATCAACGTCGAAACCTTCAAGAATGACGCCGAGAAAGGTTTCGCCGACTACCTCGCCCACGTCAAGGACAGCACCGAACGCGATTCACTCGTCGCCCTGCAGGACGCCTATAAAGCCTTCATTCCCGGCCTCTATGAAGAAATTGGCCTGATTGAACAGCGCAAGATAGAAGACGCGCGCATGCTGGCCAATACCATGTTGTCCTTGCAGGGCGACCTGATGGACATGCAGGTGCAGCTCCTGCGCGAACTGAACAAACAAAGCGCCGCCACTGCGGTAGAGAAAGCCGGCGAAAGCTACGCACAGACCCGCATCATCGCCCTGAGCGCTATCGGTCTGGTGCTGGCGTTGACCCTGCTGCTGGCCTGGCGGTTGAGCGTCAGCATCATCCGCCCGGTCCGGCATGCCTTGCAGATTGCCAGCACCATCGCCGATGGCAATCTCAGCCTTCAGACCATTCCAGAAGGTAAAGATGAAACCGCACAGCTGCTGCAAATGCTGGGGCGCATGCGTGGCAACCTCCACACCACCATCGAGCAAATCTACGCGGCGGCCAACCAGCTTTCGCAGTCTGTGCAGGAAATGAGCAGCATTGCCGAATCCGGCGCAGAAAACCTGAAACTGCAAAACAGCGAAATCGAGCAAGCGGCAGTCGCGGTCAATCAAATGAGCCAGGCGGCCATGGAAGTTGCCAGCAATGCCAGCAACACGGCGACTGAATCTCTGGCCTCTAACGAAGCAGCGGCCAAGGGTCAGCTGCGTCTGGCCGACACTATCGGTTCGATCAAGGAACTGACCGGCAATGTGCTGGACACTTCGCATCAGGCCGAAGGGCTTGCGGAACGCACACTGAGCATCAGCAAGATCCTCGACGTGATCCGCGCCATCGCCAACCAGACCAACCTGCTGGCCCTCAACGCTGCCATCGAGGCCGCACGCGCCGGTGAAGCAGGACGCGGGTTTGCCGTGGTGGCGGATGAAGTTCGTTCTCTGGCCCAGCGCACCAGCGCTTCAACCACGGAAATCGAAGGACTGATCAACAGCGTCCAGCAGAGCACCCAGGAAACCGCTCAAGCGCTGCGGCTCACCGCCAATCAAGCCAACGTGACACTGGAACAGGCTGCTGCCACCGGCGAAGCACTGACAGTCATCATCAGCTCCACCTCCACCATCAACGACCGCAACTTGCTGATCGCCAGCGCCGCCGAGCAACAGGCGCAAGTGGCCGGTGAAGTGGATCGCAACCTCAGCAGCATCCGTGACTTGTCGACCCAAAGCGCCTCTGGCGCGCACCAGACCACCGCCGCCAGTAACGCGCTGTCGGTGTTGGCGACGGATTTGAATGTGATGGTTCAGCGTTTCGTGCTTTGAGTGCGCCACAAGCAACGTGCCGCGCTCGCTCAAACAGTTACAGCAACTACTGACGGTACCGACGGTGCATCCGCATCTGTAAACGCAAGAACCTGTAGGAGCTGCCGAAGGCTGCGAAAGCTATATGTCTGACACACCGCCTTCGCAGCCTGCGGCAACTCCTACAAATATCGAGTTAGCCAGTTACTGCCCCAGCGGCCGCAACCGGTACTGCGGCGGCAGCTGTTCAAAACCGCTGATAGTCGTGTTCAAACTCTTCCAGCGCCCATCCTTGATGCCGTAGATGCAACCATGCACTGACAGACTCTGCCCACGATGCCAGGCGTTCTGCACAATGCTGGTGTGGCCCACGTTCGCCACTTGCTGGATGACGTTGAGCTCGCACATGCGGTCGACCCGCTCTTCCTCGGTTGGCAGCAGCGCCAGGGTTTCGCGGTTCTCGTAATACAGGTCACGAATCGAACGCAGCCAGCCATCGATCAGCCCAAGCTGACGATCCTGCATTGATGCTCGCACGCCGCCGCAGCCATAGTGGCCGGTAACCAGGATGTGTTTGACCTTCAGCACGTCGACTGCGTACTGGATCACCGACAGGCAGTTGAGGTCGGTATGTAGCACGACGTTCGCCACGTTGCGGTGCACGAACAGATCACCTGGCAGCATGCCAACAATTTCATTGGCCGGTACGCGAGCGTCCGAGCAACCTATCCACAGAAATTCCGGAGTTTGCTGGCGTGCCAGCTTGGCAAAAAATTCAGGATCTTCCTTGGTGATCGCATCTGCCCAACGTTCGTTGTTGTCGATCAGGTCTTGTAGCTCGTTCATGCGTTGACACCTCGAAGATATGCCAGCTTATGACTGGGGTTCGACGATCCAGGTCACGGGTATTTTCCAACCGGCCTCCCGGCATTCAGACGGAATCTTCAGGAACGCAGCCGGTCCACCTAGTAAGACCCAAACATTGAGGATTCGCCATGAATGATTCACGCCGCCCTTACGGAGCCACTCAGCCAGAGCCCATCGATGACAACGAAGATCGTATGGGCTCCATGGAAGAGCTGGACTTCGACGAGGAAGAACCTAGCGCTCGTATCGGCGACATGATCCCCGAAGACGAGCTGGCCCATGAGATCCCGGAAAAGCGCGTGCGCGAGGCAGGCATGACAGGCGCCTCGACGCCGGATCATCATCCGACCGACGATGACCTGGATCCCGAAATCCTGATCCGCGAGGACGGTGCTCGCTCTGCTCATGAAGAAGGCGATGACAGCCCGGCGGATTTTGACCTGACCGTCGTGGATGAAGACGATATCGGCGGTGGAGATGGGCTGGATGAGGCCGAGCTGGGAAGGCTGGATCCGCTGGATGGCAAGCTTGAGAAGCGTGAATAACGGCGATACGCACTTTAAGCAGCGCTAATTCCGTGGGACCGGCTTTAGCCGGGAAGAGGACAGTGAACCTGATGAAGATTCGTTGTCAGAAATATCGCCTTCCCGGCTGAAGCCGGTCCCACTGGGGTTGTGCCCCATGAAAGGGTTACTTACTCAAACAACGTACACGCCATCACCACTGCATCCTCACGTCCGCCAGCCACCGGATAGTAATCACGACGCCGGCCGATTTCGTTGAAGCCAAACCGTTCGTACAACCGATAAGCAGCGCGGTTGCTATCGCGCAGTTCAAGGAAACACTCGCGCCCGTTGAGCTGATAAGCCCGCGACATCAAATGCTCCAGAAGGCGCAGGCCCAGCCCGCGCCCCTGGCTTTCCGGTTTGACGGTAATGTTCAGCAAGTGCGCTTCATCGATGATGATCTGAATGACGCCGTGGCCTACTTGCTGACTGCCTTCGAACATCAGCCAGATTTCATACGACTTGAGGCCGTCAAGAAAGATGCCGCGGGTCCAGGGGTGACTGAACGCTGCGTATTCGATCTTCAGTACGGCGTCGAGATCCGCCTCGGTCATCGGGCGGAAGGTTATTGCGTCACTCATCTATCGATTTCCAGCGCGTCATCAGCCGACGCATGGCTTTCCAGACGTCGGCCTTGCGCTGCGGCTCGTCCATCAGTAATTCCAGACCCGGCAACGCCCAGGCAGAACCCAGGCCTTCGACCTGTAGTTCACTGTTGTAGGACTCGGCGTTGGCCTCACCGGCGAAACGCACTGACGGCAAACCAATCAGCCAGATGCAGGCACAGGGCTCATCTTCAAGACGCGCTGACACAAAACCTTGCACAAAATCTCGCGCCGCTTCAGGCCCCTGATCCATCTGCCCGCGCACCAGCAACGGCCAACGCACAGGCTCGCCGATGATTTGCGGGGCTTCCGGCAGACCGGCAGCGCGGAGCATGTCTTTGAGCAGCAGATACGCCGGATCGCGACTCTGAAATGCCTGGCCTGTGGGTAACTCCACGAGCAGCAGGCAACGCCCGGCACGCAACAGTTGCAAGGAGAAGCGCGGCGGTGGAATGACCGGTGCTTTGACTGGTGCAGGCGGCGCTTCTTCGACTGTCGGCGTATTACGAGTGCTGGCCAGTGATGGCCGGGGCACTTCGATTTTCGGCCGTTCGACAGGACGCGGTGCGGCTATCGGTACGTCATTGACAGGCTCGGCATGGGCCTGCACCTCCGGCACAGCGACGCTCTCTTCGACCTGCGGCGCAAGCGGCGCCAACAGCTCCGGACGAGACGGTGCAGCGAAGGGCAATTCAGTGCGCGGCAGCCAATTGACCACCTGCATGGCAGTCATATAGGCGCGGCGGCGGGACTCGTTTAGCAAAGGTCGGCCACCTGTGGATAAGTTGAGAGCGCGATTCTACAGCCCTTCGCCGATTCTCGCCGCAGTTGATCGCCCAGAGGTGAAATCTGCAGCGTCTGATGCAGTACAATCGCCGTTTTTATTTGCCAACAGTCGGCCTGACAATGATCGAACCAAAGCGCGTCTTGCGCGCCCTTGCCGAGCACTGGGCCCTTCTTGAGCCGCTGTGCGAACACTTCGACCAGGGCACCTTGAGCCTGAGCGAATTGCGCTTGCAGCTGGCGGCACAACAGCTGGACAGCACCCCGCAGGACATCACCAACCTGCTGGATGTGTGGATCCGTCTGGATATTCTGGTCCCGGTGGCCAAAAGCCCTAACCGTTTCGAGCTTAATGCGCAGATCCACGACTTCCTGTCGTACCTGCGCCGCGAGCACCGACTGGGGCTGTGCCTGGAAATCGAAGCCTATCTGCGCCATCTGGAGCGACTGGCAGGCTACATTCAGGACGCCTTCGACATCCGCGACGCCAACGACCTGGCTCGCCAGTTGCGGCTGCTGGACATGCGCGTGCGCGACGTCCTGAAAAAGCTCGCCAACGACGAACAGGCGCTGGTGGGGGTGGCAGATCGGGCCAAGACCAGTGATCGACAGATTCCACTGCGTCAGCGCTACGCGGAAGTACTGGCCACTTGGGACGAATACGTCGAGCCGATGATTCAGTTGGTCAACGCGGATGGTGCTTTCGAACAAGGCGTGCGCAAGGTCGAGAACGTGCTGTTGCGCCTGCTCACTGAACAGCAGCGTCTGGGCCAACTGGTCGATGACGACATGTTGCTGCGCACCCACGCACGTATCCTCGAAATGCAGACCAGCGCCCAGCTGACCTTGCGTCATGCCCGGGAGCTGTTGCTGCCGCTGCGTGAAGAGGCTCGTCGCCACAACGCCGTGACTCGTGGTGCCGCGCTGGCCTTGTCGGCCATTCGCCGCAAGGGTATCGATGCCGTGCCGCAAGCGGCCATGCCGATGTTTACTCGTCCGCAGAGCACCTTTCTGGGTAGCGCGAACCAGGTCGAGGCGTATGTCTATGCTCTGGCACGCTTCGAACCGAAACCGGCGAAATTTCCCAAGGCTGGCGGCAAGCGCAAAGGCGAGCCACCGCAGGCGCCGCGTACCGTCAAGGAAATGCTTGAGCGCTGCGAAGACGCCCTGCCGCTGCCGGATCTGATGGTCTGGCTGCTGGAGCAGGAACCAAACGGTGCAACCGACGAGTTGCTGTATTGGTTCTCGCGCCTGTCCCGTGAAAAACGCTTTGCCCGCGAACGCCTGGAGCGTCGTGACTACTTTACCCAGGAGCATCAGGTCAGCCTGCGCTCCTTCGCCCTGCTCTCCAGCCGTGATGAGCAAACAGGGAATCCAGTCAATGCATCTTGATCTTTCCGAAATGTCCCAGCTCGCGCCGATCTTTCGCGAGTTGTTCAAAGGCTTCCACATCAGCCGCCGCGACCCTGAACTGTATGCGCAGCTGTCCAACGCTCAGGATCAATACCGCACGCTGTTCAAGGCCCTCGGTTTCGAGCTGGTCTGTGACACCCGCGGCTTTTATTACTTCGTCCCGGAGCTGGCTGCCGCGCAAGTGAACAAGACCGCGCAACGTCTGGCGCTGTTCACTTTCATTCTGGTTGAGCATCTGGCCGATCAGGGCCGCGACCCGGTAGCCGTGCTCGATGGCGGCAGCCTGGGCCGTGATGAACTGCCCTCGATGCTGGAGAAGTACCGCGACCTGTTCTTGCAGGCCGAAGTCCAGACTCAGGAAGAGCTGGAAGAGAAAATCATGCGCCGCATGACCCAGTTGGGTTTTGCCGCAGAAGAAACCGGCATCTTCCGTTTTCTGCCACCCATGCACCGCTTCCTCGACGTTTGCCTGTCGGTCCAGCAAGACCGCGATCTGGCCGCCAGCCTGCACAGCGTGCTGCCGCTGCCTGTTCCGGTTCTGATCGACGACGACAGCGACGAAAAACTCCTGCAAACCGATG
>Ga0308159_1005164_pt1 | contig 11300 bp, 11 predicted proteins | sample PhyCR1_FD_201040 | JGI IMG/M metagenome (GOLD analysis project Ga0308159, IMG submission 201040) | Phyllosphere microbial communities from UC Gill Tract Community Farm, Albany, California, United States - DLSLC.R1 | ecosystem: Host-associated > Plants > Phyllosphere > Unclassified | place: USA...
CCCTGAGATAACTGCCCATGGCCCTGATCACGGACATCCAGAAACTGGAGCCCGGCGGCGAGATTCGCCTGTTCGAAATTGACGGCACCGAATACGGCGCCGATTACCTGCGCTTCCACGGTCACGCCATCCCGCATACGGCTGAGGAGTTGCTGGCTTACGAGGGCTCCGAAGAGGACCTGCCCGCCAAGTCAATTATCTGGCAGGGCCAGGAGTACGCGGCCTGGCCGGTGCAGATTGAGGGTATCTCCTCGAGCAGCGACGGCACCGCCTCTCGGCCGACGTTCGCCGCGGGCAACGTGAATGGACGGGTTACAGCTTTGTGCCTGGCCTTCGAGGACATGCTCAAGTTCAAGCTGACTGTTCGCGAGACCCTGGCCCAGTACCTGGACGCGGCAAACTACCCTGACGGTAACCCAACTGCTGACCCGAATCAGGAGGCACTGGAGATCTGGTACATCGACCAGAAAACCAGCGAGGACGGTGAGGTGGTGGTGTGGGAGCTGTCTTCCCCGGGCGAGATCGACAACCACGGGCTTCCAGGGCGCCAAATGACGACGTTCTGCCATTGGGCCATGACCAACGGCTACCGGGGGCCGGACTGCGGCTACACCGGCGCTGCCATGTTCGACGACGAGGACAACCCCACGGATGACCCGGCACTGGACCAGTGCAAGGGCTGCCTATCGTCCTGCAAGCTGCGCTTCGGAGAGAACAACGAACTGTCCTTCGGTGGATTCCCCGCCGTTTCCCTCACTGCCCGGAGCTGACCATGCGCAAACACATCATCGCGGCTATCCAGGTGCACGCGGCGGCCCAGTATCCGAAAGAGTGTTGCGGCCTGCTGCTGGCCATCGGTCGCAAGCAGAAGTATTTACCGTGCCGGAACATTGCTACGGAGCCGAGCGAAGAGTTCCGGCTCGATCCTGAGGACTACGCCGCGGCGGAAGACTTGGGCGAGGTGATCGGCATCGTTCACTCACACCCAGACGCCACCAGCAGGCCGTCACCTCATGACCTGGCCATGTGCGAGGCCACGGCCCTACCCTGGCATATTTTGTCGTGGCCGGAGGGCGACATGCGCACGATCACGCCCACGGGCAGCACGCCGCTGCTCAAGCGCCCGTTTGTGCATGGGGCCTGGGACTGCTGGCAGGTCTGCGCTGACTGGTATCAACGTGAGTGGGGCCTTGAGTTCGAAGCATTCCAGCGCACCGATGGTTGGTGGGAGAGTGCGGAGAACGCCAGCCTGTACGAGCAGCACTACGAGACGGCCGGGTTTGTGCGCGTCGACCGACCACAGCGCGGCGACATGATCGTTATGCAGGTTGGCCGGACAGCTCACCCGAACCACGCTGGCATATACCTTGGCACCGATCCGTCCTTGCCTGGTGAGGATTCAGGTGTTTTCGGCCCGGGACCGTTCCTGCTGCACCACCTGTACGGCAGGCCGTCGGAAATTGTCGTCTTTGGCGGCCCCTGGCATGACCGTACGCGCCTGATCCTCAGGCACAAAGACGCAAAACAACCAACATGACGCGGCAGCGCCGCCCGGTCGCCACTGGCATTCCATCCACGCTGGATGCCCGGACGGGATTTGGGATGTGGAGCCTGGCATGCCAAACTGTCCGGCCTTGGTAGGTGCGGGCGAATTCAGAGAATGATCAGCGTGGAAGAAAAGAAGGCTCAGTGCATTGAGGCAATGGGATTGGAGCTTGGAGCGATGTACAGCGACCTAAATGACCACTTGCTAGAGGTCTTGCTGGCGTGGAGACAGTACGAGCAATTATTCGCGGTAGATGAGGAAACTGTTCAACTACTAAACAAATCAGCTCCTGCATTCTTCGGCGTTGTCCAAGCCCAGCTTTGGGATAGCGTAATGCTTGGAATTTCCAGGCTAACCGATCGCCCTGTGAGTTTCGGGAATAAAACACTGTCCATCCAAGCACTTCCAGAAATGATTGACGATGCGGAAGTTAAGTCAGCAGTAGAAATCGCTATAGCAAAAGCGCTTAGCGATGCCGACTTTGCACGAACTCACCGTAATAAACGAATTGCCCACAATGACCTTGTGCATGTTCAGGACCGGGCTGGTAATGCCTTGCCAGGAGCGAGTCGTGAGAAGATCAGGGCAGGACTAAAATCTATCATCGGAGTTTTGGAGATCCTGAACGGGCATTACAGGGAGTCAACGATGCTGTACGACGACATGATTTCTGATGCTGGTGCTGCACGACTGGTTGCAATACTACGCAAGAGCATGGGGTACGAGACTCTGTAAGCGCCGACTTTGCCGTATATGGGTCAACATTCTTGCATCAGTCCAGCTCAGTGCTACAGTCCCGCCAAACCACAGAGGGAACGACATGCGGATTTTGATAGCGGCGGTAGCGGTGGCGATGCTGGCGGGGTGTGCATCATCGGCGATTTCGGTGAGGGATGCGAAAGCGGTGCCGTCAGATGAGCTGTACGCCTTCCAGTCCAAGCCGTCCGGCGAAAGCGGGAAGATCACGGTTGTCCGTGACTCCGGCGCGGTCGGTTCAGGCTGCGATATCGTCGTCTATGTGGATGGACGCAAGGCCGCGAAAATAGGTACAGGCCAGCGAGCTACCTTCTACCTGCCACCAGGCTCCCCGAATATCGGCGCCGGTCTCGTCGGTTCAGGCCTGTGTGCCGGGGCTGCAATCCGCACCATCGCAGCGACGGTGCAGTCCGGTAAAGAAAGCCTATACCGCATTAGCGGGGATATGGCCGGGTTCTACATTGGCCCCTATGTCGACTACAACTGAACCTAGAAAGCCATGAAACCGCCTACGGGCGGTTTTTTATTGTCCGGAGAAAGTGATGCAGGCATCAGCGATCAACTATCAACCTATGACCACGATTCGTTTACATGGGCAGTTACGCCAGTTTGGGAAATCGTTCAGGTTGTCGGTGAAGTCGCCGGCAGAGGCCATTAAGGCGCTTTGCGTCCAGATCCCTGGGTTCGAGCGGTTTCTGTCTAACGCCAAGTCTCGCGGGCTTGAGTTCGCGGTGTTTCGCGACAAGCGCAACATCGGTGAAAAGGAGCTGAACTACAGCGGAGCCGGCGACATTCGTATTGCTCCCGTGGTGGTGGGAAGCAAGCGTGGCGGCATCCTTCAGACAATCGTTGGCGCGATACTGATCGTAGTGGGCGTCATCTTTTCCGCGACCCCCTTCGGCACGCCGCTTATTGGCGCCGGCATCGGCCTTGTCGCCGGCGGCGTTATCCAGATGCTCAGCCCGCAGGCTGGCGGCCTCAAGACCAGCGCGGCGCCCGAAAACACCCCCGGCTACGCCTTCGGTAGCGCCAAGAACACCACGGCCTCCGGCAATCCTGTCTCGCTGTGTGCAGGCTGCCGGCGATGGGGTGGTGCGATCATAAGTGCCGCCATTTACGCCGAAGACCAGATGTAGCCAACAGCCGAAAAACTGAAGCCGCCCAAGAGGCGGTTTTTTTATGCCTGGAGAAAAGCATGGGCGCAGCACGCAAGATCGATGTTTCTGGCGCCAAGGGCGGTTCCGAGAAGCCTAAAACTCCAACCGAGGCACCAGACAGCCTGCGTTCCGTCGCCATTGCGAAAATGCTTATTGCTGTGGGAGAGGGCGAGTTTGATGGTGCTCCTACCGCCAAGGACATCTTTCTCGACAACACGCCGCTGCAAGACCCGCAGGGGAACATGAACTTCCCGAACGTGAAATGGGAGTGGCGCAGCGGGACTGTGGACCAGCCCTATATTCAGGGCATCCCATCAGTCGAGAATGAAACAACCATCAGCACCGAGCTGCGCAGCGGCACGCCGTGGGTTCGCGCGATCACCAATACCCAGCTCTCGGCTGTGCGCGTGCGCTTTGCATGGCCTGCGCTTCAATCGGTGTACTCGGGCGGCAACATCAACGGTTACGCGATCGGCTATAAGGTCGAGCTGGCAACGGATGGGGGGACTTACCAGGAGGTTTTGAACGAGGCAGTGTCCGGCAAGACCACCAGCCTGTACGAGCGAACCCGCCGCATCAATCTGCCGCGCGCGATAACCGGGTGGCTGCTTCGCATCACTCGACTGACTGCAAACCAGAACAACAATAAAATCTCCGACACCATGCAGATTGCCGGCTTCACCGAGGTGATCGACGCGAAGATTCGGTACCCGAACACCGCGCTGCTTTACATCGAGTTTTCTGCTGAGCAGTTCCGCAGCATCCCCGCGGTGACGATCGAATGTGATGGTCGGAAATGGCTGGTGCCGAGCAACTACGACACCAGGTCGCGCACCTATACGGGCGTCTGGGACGGTACGTTCAAAGAGGCCTGGACCGACAACCCTGTTTGGCACACTTATGGCATCACCACGAACGACCGTTTCGGCCTGGGTCGTCGCATCAAGCCGTGGATGGTGGACAAGTGGGAGCTGTACCGCATCTCGCAGTACTGCGACCAGCTGGTGCCGGACGGGAAGGGCGGCCAGGAGCCTCGCTTCATTTGCAACCTGAACCTGCAGAGCAAGGCTGACGCCTGGTCGCTGCTGCGCGATATCTCGGCGATTTACCGGGGCATGACCTACTGGGCCCAGGGCCAGGTATTCACGCTGGCGGATATGCCGCGCGCTACCGACTTCGACTTTGCCTACACCCGGGCGAATGTCATCGATGGCAAGTTCACCTACTCGAGCACATCGGAGCGCACCCGCTACACGCGGGCGCTGATCAGCTACGACAACCCAGGGAACAACTTCGACACCGACGTCACAGCTGTGACCGATGCCAAGCTCCAGCGGCGTTATGGCGACAATCCGCTCGAAATCAGCGCCATCGGCTGCACCCGTGAATCAGAGGCACAGCGCCGCGGTAAATGGGCGCTGCTCACCAACTCCAAGGATCGGGCCGTTACCTTCAAGGTCGGCCTCGACGGGCGCATCCCGCTGCCTGGCTACGTGATCCCCATCGCGGACGAACTCCTGGCCGGTCGGCCGGTGGGCGGGCGTATCTCGGCGGTGAACGGCAAGGTCATCACCCTGGACCGCGACACCCAGGCCAAGCCCGGCGACAGGCTGATCCTCAACCTGCCTGACGGAAAGTGCGAGGGCCGCACCGTGCAACTGGTCAGCGGCCGGCAGATCACTGTGACCGTTGCTTACTCCGTTGCGCCTGAGCGCGAGTTGGTGTGGGCGGTGGATGCTGAAGATCTTGCCATCCCGCTCTATCGCGTGGTGAGCGTGGCGCGCCCGGAGCCAGGTGTTTTCGAAATTTCGGCCGTCCAGTACGACCCGGGCAAGTTCGATCACATCGACACCGGCGCCAGGCTGGAAGAGCGGCCAATCAGTGTTGTGCCGATAACCGTTGTTCCCGCTCCCGCGAGCGTCGACATCACGTCGAACTACTCCGTGGATCAGGGCCTGGCGATCAGCACCATGAACATTTCGTGGCCTGCTGTGAACGGCGCGGTCGCGTATGACGTGGAGTGGCGCAAGGACAGCGGCAACTGGATCAAGCTGCAGCGCACCGGCGCAACAAGCGTTGACGTCACCGGCATTTACTCGGGCGCCTACCTGGCCCGGGTTCGCTCGGTGAGCGCCTTCGAGATCTCTTCGATCTGGAAGAGTTCTAACCTGACTAACCTGGAAGGGAAGGTCGGCTTGCCGCCGGCGGTGTCGTTTCTATCTACCACCAGCGAACTGTTCGGCATTGGCATTCGCTGGGGCTTCCCGGCTGGGGCCGAGGATACCCAGCGCACCGAGTTGTGGTATGGCCAGGCCAATGACTTATCGGCGGCGACCAAGCTCGCCGACCTGGCGCACCCCCAGGCGGATTACAGCATGCAGGCCCTACAGGCAGGCGCGCAGTTCTTCTTCTGGGCGCGCCTGGTGGACCGCACCGGCAACGTCGGCCCGTTCTATCCGGTCGGCAACGGTGTGATGGGCATGGCGAGCGCAGATGCGGCGCCGGTGTTGGATCTGATCGCCGGGCAGATCGGGCGCACGGAGCTTGGTCAGGACATCGTCGACGAGATCGACAAAATCCCAGGGCTGCAGGCTCAGATTGATGCGCTCGATGGGCTGTCGGCCTACGACCCAGAGTCGGTTTACCTCGAGGGCGACCTGGTGGTGGTTGGAAAGCGGATCTACCAGGCCACTCAGTTGGTACCGGTAGATACCTCGCCGCCGAACGCCGCTTATTGGGTGGACGTGGGCCAGGTCCTGGTCACGGCCAACGGGCTGGCGCGTCAGGTAGATCTCAACACCACCAGCATCACCGAGTTGGATGGCGTGGTCACGGCCCAGGCGTCGAGCCTTCAGGCATTGCAGTCCGCGTACCGGGACGACACCGGCGAGGGCGACCTTGCCGATGCGCTCCAGGGCTACAACGCCTCGGCGAGTTTCGCGCAGGAAGTGAAGACGCGCGCCTCGCAGAACGCGGCCATGGTGCAGCGGCAGACCGAACTCACCGCGGAGGTGGGAGAAGTCAGCGGCTCTGTGACCGAACTCGAAAGCGTGGTGGTAACCGACCGCGAGGCCACTTCGCAGGCGATCCAGCAGGTCAGGGCGGAAATCGGCGAGACCTCGGCGGCTGTTCAGGTCGTGAGCCAGGCCCAGGCCGACACCGATGGCAAGTTCTCCACGATGTACTCCGTGAAGATGCAGGTGAATGCCGACGGCCAGTTGGTTGCGGCCGGCTTTGGCCTGGGTATCGAGCAGGACGAAGAGGGCGTGCTGCAAAGCCAGTTCTTGGTAAGCGCCGATCGTTTCGCCATTGTCAGCACACTCGCCGGCGGTCAGGTGTTCACGCCGTTCACGGTGGACAACGGGCAGGTCTTCATGCGCTCGGCCTTCATCCAGGACGGCAGCATCACCATGCTGAAGATTGGCCAGGCGCTGCAATCGGACAACTACGTCGCTGGTGTGCAGGGGTGGCGCCTGGATAAGGCCGGCAACTTGGAGTTCAACGGTCCAGCACCTGGCGGCGGCCGCCTGACGATGACCAATAGGGCGATCAAGGTCTACGACGAAAACGGCGTTAAGAGGGTTCAGCTTGGAGATCTGACGGCATGAGCTTTGGGATGAGAATTTGGGGGCCTACGGGCTTCCTTGAAATGGATGAAAACTCTTTCTCCGTTAGGATTGTGTATTCCACGGTCGTACAGAAGGTGGCGGGCGAGAATAGAACTAGATGGATATCCATTCCTGGGGTATCACCCGCGACACACTCAGCTGTTTGTTTTCCAGTAGCAGCTTATGACACTAGCGCCCAAAATATCGCGTCTATTCAATACATACCTATCGTCAGCGAGGGAGGGCTGACTTTGTATTTCGGTCAGCCGGGAACAAGAGAGGGAGCCCCTCTAGGTATTGGCCCCCAAAGACTTGTTGTTACGAGGTATCGCTGATGTCTTTTGGGCTGACCTTTGTAAACAATAATGACGTGGTTACGCTGGACTCTGAGTTTGCAAGGCTTGTAGTCCTTCATAAGGGGAACTGGACCAATGGCGGGGGTGGTGCAGGAATATCATTTCCTTCGGTGATTACCTCATCTGAGCCGCCTCTAGTGTTTGTCAGGCCTAGCTCGTCTTGCACGATGTGTTTTTGTCTTATCAACGGATCGCCAGGTGCTTGGACAGGGTTTTCTTTCAGGGGGATCGCAGGCCAGGCATATTCTGGTACTTACTTCGCAGCCGCCTTCAAGGCCTCACCTGTCGGAACGTTCGGTTTAAGGCTATGGGATGGCGCTTCGACGCTGCTGTTTGATAGCTCTAACCCCTGTGCCCAGTTTACAAAAACAGTTACATCTTGGGCTTACCTAGGGGCGGAAAATACTGGGCAGGGAGTTCTTAGGCTCAGTTGGACTGCCAATACTCCGCTTAATACGGGCGAGTATATGTTGATTAACAACATCGCAATGGACGTCGCTGGCAGTACCTCTCGGCAAGGTAATCAATATGCCGTCTGGGACTATGGAAATAACCGATTGGTTATGCAAGTGATCGGTGTTGATATACAAACAACTTTATATACGCCAGTTGTCTGGGCCAAACCAATTTCCTAGGGGTATTACATGACTTGGTACAAAACAGGCACAGTTGCTGTGACACCTGGTAGCAACGCCGTGCTCGGAACGGGGACGTCGTTCATCGCGAACGCTCGCGTTGGCGATGCATTCCGCGGGCCTGATGGTGAGTGGTACGAAGTCACCAACATTGCCAGCGACACAGCGGTATCCATCGCGCCCAACTACCAAGGCGTGGCCGAGGTCGCTGGCGGTTACTCGCTGGCGCCGATGCAGGGCTACGTCAAAGATTCAGCTGACGCTCTGCGGGCAGCCACACAGGTGATCGCCAGCGGCGTTGCTGACATGCAGGAGCAAGTGGCGGCTGCGACCGAAGCGGCAACGTCTGCCGGCCGGTCCAAGACCGCTGCAACTGAGCAGGCCGGCATCGCAACCGCTGCCGCGGAAGCATCCACTGACAACAAGGACGCTGCTCAACTGGCCGCTCAGCAAAGCCAGGGCTCGGCACAGACATCTGGTGCGGCGGCTGAACGATCGGAAACAGCCAGGGATTCGATTATTCAATCCGAACAGGCAGCCGCGGCCTCAGCAGCAGCAGCGGCTGATTCTGCTGAGCAGGCGGAAGCTGTTACGGTGGGCAAGGCTGTCAGCGGTGATAACAACGACATCACTTCGCTACTCGCACTCACGGCTGATGGCTTTGATCGACTGCGACAGGGTATTCCACCGATGGTCGGTGCAACTCCGACTGTTGCAGGTAGGAAGGGACTTGCACCAGAACCAGCACCTGGTGATCAAGATCGATTTCTGACGGGGGCAGGTGTTTACAAAGAGGTTGGCGGAGGAATGCCAGTTGGCTCTATTCAGCCTTGGGGCGTATCTCGCGCCACACTGCCTGCTGGATGGATTGCGCGTGATGGACAGCTTCTCAGTCGGGCAGATTGGCCAGATCTTTGGGCCCTGGTATCAGCAAGCGCCGTGACCGACGCGGTGTGGCTCGCATCGCCTCACGCCTCGCGTGGCAAGTACTCAACCGGCGACGGATCGACCACGTTCCGTATGCCTGATACCAACGGCAAACACTCTGACGGCAACACCATTGCGGCGATGGTGCTGCGGGGAGACGGCAAGAACTCCGCAGGTACCGCAGGCCTACATCAACAAGATCAGTTCCAGCGGTGGACGTTTATATCTCCGACTTCACCTACCTACAAACTCAGCCAACTGACTAATGCCTATCCTAACGGTGGTAATTCCGGAACCCCTTACAAGGGCGTGTATATGGCGGCATCTCCCATTGGGGATATGCTCGCTATAGTTCCTGGGGATGACGGAGTTGGCGGCACTCCGCGTATGGGCACTGAAACTCGCATGTCCAACGAGACCGTTACCTGGTGTACGGTTGGTGCAGGCAGGGCTACTAACCCTGGCTCTGTAGACGTGACAGCGCTGGCGACTTCTGTTTCTACGCAGGCGAGTCAGATCGCAACTCTTGATGCAGCATTGGTTTTTACTTATGTCTACCCAAACGGAGGCACTGAGGCTGCACCTGCAAGTGTTTCAGTGAACACGCGGTATAGTTTTTCAAATCCATATCCGGGCAAACAGGTCATTCTCCGTGCACAGATTCAAGTTGCAGGTGTTTGGGAGGAAACCGGTTGGCTGGCGGCTCCCTCGAGCGCTTCCGACACCTATGGCTGCAAGGCAACGCTGCAAGGCACTGACAGCATCGTGGTGCAAACAGGCGGTGCTGGTCTTGCCGTCGGCGGTAACTATGATGGTGGCTCCCGGGCACGAGGCACCGCAACAATCTCTACCGCTTGCCCATGCCGGGTAGCTGTATGGAGGGTAAAAGGGTGAAAATTTTTGCTGTCGTTGGTGAAAATCAGCAGATTGTTGATGAGACAGGTGTGGGTGCTCCAGAAGGGTGGATTCAGATGCTTTCTGAGCGCCCCGCTGACAAAAGTGCGCTGCTTTACACGGCTACGTCTAAAGGTACTTGGGAAATTACCCAATCCACCTTAGATGCTGTCCAGGCGCCCATTGAGGATGCTTGGCGTGAAGAACAGATGCTTCGGGTAGCTAACCAGCTTTTGATGCTAGAGGACGAGGACCCGGGCGCAGAAGAGGGCACTGATCGTCAGTGGCGTAATTATCGAATTGAGCTGCGAAAATGGACCGACTCGCACTCTGATTTCCCGGATACCAGCAAGCGCCCGACCGCTCCCGTCTGAGCAGCATTCGAAACCGACACCCGCCATGAGCGGGTATTTTTTTGCTTGGAGAAAATATGAGTGCAACCGAGAAAGACCGTGACGTACTGGCCCGCACGCTCTGGGGCGAGGCTCGTGGCGAAGGTTTGGCAGGGCAGGTCGCCGTCGCCTGGACCATCCGCAACCGGGTATTCGACGGAAAGCCGAGGTCTTGGTGGGGTGAAGGCTATGCCGGGGTATGTCTGAAACCGTGGCAGTTCAGTTGCTGGAGCCAGAACGACCCGAATTACGCCTATCTGAGCGGCGCGAAGCCGATCCCCGCTGCGCAGTTCGCCCAGGCGCAGCGAGTTGCCGACCAAGTTATTTCTGGCTCGGTACCGGATCCAACTGGCGGAGCCACGCACTACTACGCAACTACGATGCCCAAGGCCCCGTCCTGGGCGGCGAAGGCTAGGCAGACGCTGCGCCTCGGGCACCACGTCTTCTTCAAGGATGTGCCGTGATGACGCCCGTGCAGAAGTTGGCCGGGCTTGTGCTGCTGATCCTGGTGCTGGTGGTCGGTGCGGCCGGCCTGACTTGGCAAGTCCAAGACTGGCGCACGGGCAAGAAGCTCGCCGAGCAGGAGGGCCTGCACAAGGAAGACTTGGCAGCTATCAGCAATGCCGCCTCTGCCCAGGCCCGCGCCGAGCAGGACAAGCGCCTGGCCACCGAGCAGCAGCTCGCCAGCCAAGACCAGCAACATATCAAGGAATTATCCGATGCCCAACGTGATCAGGCTCGCCTGCGCGATCGTCTTGCCACTGCTGATGTACGGCTGTCAGTCCTCCTCAAGGATCCAGCCAGTGGCTGCAACGTGCCTGCCGCCCCCGGCACCGTCGGCGTGGTTCATGCAGCCCGTCGAGCCCAACTTGACCCAGCGCATGCTCAAAGAATTATCGCCATCACCGACGCCGGCGACCAAGGACTGATTGCGTTGCGGGCATGCCAGGCGTACGTCAGGGCCGTGGCCCCCTGAGTAAGTTCAACTCGAGCAATGTAGTCCGCAGTATTGAATCGGCTATCCTTTAT
>Ga0308159_1005166_pt1 | contig 11299 bp, 7 predicted proteins | sample PhyCR1_FD_201040 | JGI IMG/M metagenome (GOLD analysis project Ga0308159, IMG submission 201040) | Phyllosphere microbial communities from UC Gill Tract Community Farm, Albany, California, United States - DLSLC.R1 | ecosystem: Host-associated > Plants > Phyllosphere > Unclassified | place: USA...
AGACCAGTTCGGCGTTCGGGAAACGGGCCAGTTCGGTCGAGATCGACTTCATCGGCCAGGGATAGAACTGCTCCAGACGCAGGAAGTAGACGTCGTCGACAGCCTCGCCGGCGGCGGCCTTCTTATCGCGGGCGTCGAGCAGGTCGTAATAGACCTTGCCCGAGCAGAGGACGACGCGACGGATGTCCTTGTCGGCCTTCAGCTTGACGCCGACGATTTCGGGACGGGTCTGGGCGTCGTCGTGCAGCACGCGGTGGAAGGACGAGCCCTCGGCCATGTCGGCGATCGAGGAGACGGCCTTCTTGTGACGCAGCAGCGACTTGGGCGTCATCAGGATCAGCGGCTTCCGGAACGGCCGGTGCATCTGGCGACGCAGGATGTGGAAGTAGTTGGCCGGGGTGGTGCAGTTGGCGACCTGCATATTGTCTTCGGCGCACTGCTGCAGGAAGCGCTCGAGGCGGGCCGAGGAGTGTTCCGGACCCTGGCCCTCATAGCCGTGGGGCAGCAGCATGGTCAGGCCGCTCATGCGCAGCCACTTGCGTTCGCCCGACGAGATGAACTGGTCGATGACCACCTGGGCGCCGTTCACGAAGTCGCCGAACTGGCCTTCCCACATCACCAGGGTGTTGGGGTCCGACAGCGAGTAGCCATACTCGAAACCGAGGACGGCCTCTTCGGACAGGGCGGAATCGATGACCTCGAAGTTGGACTGGCCTTCGCGCAGGTTGTTGAGCGGGACGTAACGCTCCTCGGTCGTCTGATCGATGATGCCCGAGTGACGCTGCGAGAAGGTGCCGCGCACCGAATCCTGACCCGACAGGCGGATCGGGAACCCCTCGTCCAACAGGGAGGCGAAGGCCAGGCTCTCGGCCGTGGCCCAGTCGATGGCGCCGTTCGTCAGGCTTTCACGACGCGCCTCGATGACGCGCTTCAGCGTCTTGTGCATGTCGATCTGGTTGGGGATGGTCGTCAGGCGGTGACCCAGGTCGATCAGCTTTTCAGCCGGGACGGCCGTCTTGCCGCGACGCTCGTCGTCCTCGGCCAGGCCCACGCCCTTCCACTGACCGTCGAGCCAGTCGGCCTTTTCGGCCTTGAAGGTCTTGCCGAGTTCGAACTGCTCATCCAGCCAGTTCTCGAAGCGAGAGATCTCGGCGTCGACGCCAGCCTGGTCGATCACGCCTTCTTCCACCAGACGCTTGGAGTAGATCTCGCGCGTCGAGGCCTGGGCGCGGATCTTCGAATACATCAGCGGCTGGGTGAAGGTGGGGTCGTCGCCTTCATTGTGGCCGAAGCGGCGGTAGCAGAACATGTCCACCACCACGTCCTTGTGGAACTTCTGGCGGAATTCGGTGGCCACCTTGGCGGCGAAGACGACCGCTTCGGGATCATCGCCGTTGACGTGGAAGATCGGCGCCTGAACCATCAGGGCGACGTCCGAGCAATAGGGCGTCGAGCGCGAGTTGCGCGGGCTGGTGGTGAAGCCGATCTGGTTGTTGATGACGAAATGCATCGTCCCGCCCGTGCGGTAGCCCTTCAGCCCCATCAGGGCGAAGCATTCGGCGACGACGCCCTGGCCGGCGAAGGCCGCATCGCCGTGGATCAGCAGGGGCATGACCTTGGAGCGGTCCATGGCCCACTGGCCCTCGGGCACGCCGACATTGGCCTCGCGGATGTCGAAGGCCTGCTTGGCGCGCGCCTTGCCCAGGACGACCGGGTTGACGATCTCGAGGTGGGACGGGTTGGCGGTCAGCGACAGGTGGACCTTGTTGCCGTCGAACTCACGGTCCGACGAGGCACCCATGTGGTATTTGACGTCGCCTGAGCCCTCGATGTCCGAGGGCACGGTCGAGCCGCCCTGGAACTCGTGGAAGATGGCCTTGTAGGGCTTGCCCATGACAGCGGCGAGGGTGTTCAGGCGGCCGCGGTGGGCCATGCCGATGACGATCTCGTCGACGCCGAGGTTGCCGCCGCGCTTGATCATCTGCTCCAGCGCCGGGACCATGGCCTCGCCGCCGTCCAGGCCGAAGCGCTTGGTGCCGGGGAAACGCTTGTGCAGGAAGCGCTCGAAGCCTTCGGCCTCGATCAGCTTGTTCAGGATGGCGAGCTTGCCCTCCTTGGTGAAGCCGTTCTGCTCGAACTTGTCGGCGCCTTCGAAGCGCGCCTGGAGCCAGGCTTTTTCCTCGGGCTCGGCGATGTGCATGTACTGGATGCCGATATGGCCGCAGTAGGTGCGCTCCAGGATGGCCATCAGCTCGCGCACGGTCGCGTACTGCAGGCCCAGGACGCCGTCCAGATAGATGGGGCGGTCCAGGTCGGCGGCGGTGAAGCCGTGGAATTCGGGGGTTAGCTCGGGGTTGTCGATCGGCTGTTCGATGCCGAGGGGATCGAGCTTGGCGTGCAGGTGCCCGCGCACCCGGTAGGTGCGGATCAGCATCAGGGCGCGGATGGAATCGTGGGCGGCGGCGCGAACCTGTTCGGCCGAGACGCCAGCGGGCTCAGCGGCGGCGGCGGCGGGCGCAGAGGCCGGCTTGGGCGCAGGCTTCCGGGGATCAGGCTTGGGCGCGGGCCAGACGCCGTCGAAGACGCCGGTCTCTTCCGTCGGTTCGACGATCGCGCCTCGGCCCCAGGCGCCGGCGGCGCTCGAAGCGGTGACGGTCGCCGCAGAATCCTTGAGCTGGTCGAAGAAGGTGCGCCATTCCGGCGTCACCGAAGCGGGATCGGCGGCCCACTTCTCGTGCAGGCCCTCAATGAAGGCGGCGTTCGCCCCGTACAGGAAGCTGGTCTCGGCAAAGACCTGATTCAGCCGACCGGCATCATCCGCCATAGTTCTCGTCCGTCCCTTTGGCCCCACGGTCACAACCGCGTGAGGCCAGCGCCGTTCATATAGGCGTTGTTTCCTTAAGGGTCATGACCGAAGCGGGGCGAAAGGGATAAATTTGCGGTTTCGCTCCGCAATTTTGCGTCTCCGAGCGACCCGATTGACGAGCGATGTGCTGCGAGAGGCGCAGACGGACTGTGCGTCCGGCATATTCGATGCGCGAAAAACGAAAAACGCCGCCGCCTCCGGGAACGGAAGCAGCGGCGTTAGGTCTCACCCCGCCGGCGCGAAGGACGCGCCGGGCGAGAGGGTCTTAGGCCTTGAGGCGTTCGACCAAGGTCGCGCCGAGGCGGGCAGGCGAAGGCGACATGCGGATGCCGGCTTCTTCCATGGCTGCGATCTTGGATTCTGCGTCGCCCTTGCCGCCAGCGACGACGGCGCCGGCGTGGCCCATGGTGCGGCCCTTGGGAGCGGTGCGGCCTGCGATGAAGCCGGCCATGGGCTTGGAGCGGCCCTTCTTGGCTTCGTCGATCAGGAACTGGGCGGCTTCTTCTTCGGCGCCGCCGCCGATTTCGCCGATCATGATGATCGAGGTGGTCTCGGGGTCGGCCAGGAACATTTCCAGGACGTCGATGAACTCGGTGCCCTTGACCGGGTCGCCGCCGATGCCGACGGCCGTCGTCTGGCCGAGGCCTTCGTTGGTCGTCTGGAAGACGGCTTCATAGGTCAGGGTGCCCGAACGCGACACGACGCCGACGGAGCCCTTCTTGAAGATGGAGCCCGGCATGATGCCGATCTTGCACTGGTCGGGCGTCAGGATGCCGGGGCAGTTGGGGCCCAGCAGGCGCGACTTGGAGCCTTCGAGGTGACGCTTGACCTTGACCATGTCCATCACCGGGATGCCTTCGGTGATGCAGGTGATGAAGGGGATTTCGGCGTCGATGGCCTCGATGATGGCGGCGGCCGCGCCCGACGGCGGGACGTAGATCACCGAGGCGTCGGCGCCGGTGGCTTCCTTGGCGTCAGCGACGGAGGCGTAGATAGGCAGGCTTTCGCCGTGCGAGCCGGTCCAGTTGGTGCCGCCCTTGGTGGGGTGGACACCGGCGACCATTTGCGTGCCGTGGTAGGCCAGCGCCTGTTCGGTGTGGAAGCCGCCGGTCTTGCCGGTCAGGCCCTGGACGATGATCTTGGTGTTCTTGTCGACGAGGATGGACATGGATCTGCTCTGATTATTCGGTCAGCGGGACGGTCGGTGGATGAGGCGTGAGCCTCAGCCGACCGCCGCGACGATCTTCTGGGCGGCGTCGTCGAGGTCATCGGCGGCCTGGATGGTCAGGCCGGATTCGTTCAGAATCTTCTTGCCCAGCTCGGCGTTGGTGCCTTCGAGGCGAACGACCAGCGGCACCTTCAGGCCCACTTCCTTGACGGCCGCGACCACGCCTTCGGCGATGACGTCGCACTTCATGATGCCGCCGAAGATGTTGACCAGGATGCCCTGGACGTTGGGGTCGGCGGTGATGATCTTGAAGGCGGCAGCGACCTTGTCCTTGCCGGCGCCGCCGCCGACGTCACAGAAGTTGGCCGGCTCTTTGCCGTACAGCTTGATGATGTCCATGGTCGCCATGGCCAGGCCGGCGCCATTGACCATGCAGCCGATGTTGCCGTCCAGCGAGACGTAGGCGAGGTCCCACTTGGAGGCTTCGATTTCCTTGGCGTCTTCTTCGGTCTCGTCGCGCAGGGCCTTCATGTCGTCGTGGCGGAACAGGGCGTTGCCGTCGAACGAGACCTTGGCGTCCAGGACGCGCAGATGGCCGTCCTTCATGACGATGAGGGGGTTCACCTCCAGCATGTCCATGTCCTTCTCGACGAAGGCCTTGTACAGGATGGGGAAGAGCGACTTGCCGTCTTCGGCGGCCGCGCCGGTCAGGCCGTAGGCCGAGTTGATGGCGGCGACGTCGGCGTCGGTGACGCCGGTTTCCGGATCGATCACGATGGTGACGATCTTCTCGGGCGTGTCGTGAGCGACGGTTTCGATGTCCATGCCGCCTTCGGTCGAGACGACATAGGCGACGCGGCCGTGAGCGCGGTCGACCAGCAGCGAGCAGTACAGCTCACGCTCGATGTCGGCGCCGTCTTCGATGTAGAGGCGGTTGACCTGCTTGCCGGCCTCGCCCGTCTGGGCGGTGACCAGGGTGTTGCCGAGCATTTCCTTGGCGTGGGCCACGGCTTCCTCGACCGAGAAGGCCAGGCGGACGCCGCCCTTGGCGTCAGGGCCAAGTTCCTTGAACTTGCCCTTGCCACGGCCGCCGGCATGGATCTGGGACTTCACAACATAGAGCGGACCCGGCAGGGATTTCGCTGCAGCCTCGACCTGATCGACCGAGGTGACGGCCACGCCGGCCGCGACCGGAGCGCCAAAGCTCTTGAGAACCTGCTTGGCCTGATATTCGTGAATGTTCATGATGCGCCCGACGTCTCTTGGGGAAGATTTGGTCGCGCTTATAGGCGCGGCTTCTTCGCAGGTGCAACACTACGTTATTCGCGATTTGGTGAAATCCCCTCAGTCGATCCAGTCTCGTTTCAGAGTCCGCGAGGCTCCGAACAGCAGGGCCGAGGCCAGCAGATAGAAGCCCATGCCGGTGTAGATGGCCCAGCGCAGGCTCTCGTCGCCAAACCGGGGCGCCAAGAGGTCGCTCATCCAGCCGAAGTAGAAGAAGCCCACGGCCAGACCCAGCAGGTTGTTGATCAGCAGGAAGAGGGCCGAGGCGGTCGAGCGCATCGGCGCCGGCACCAGGTGCTGGACCGCCGCCGTCACCGGACCCAGCCACGCCAGGTTCAGGCCGGTCGGGATCAGGAAGATCAGGAAGGCGATGGTCAGGGACAGGGCCGGCGAGCCGCCGCCCGGCGCGAACTGCTCGATCAGCCAGGCCGAGTTCATGGCCAGGATGAAACAGGGCGCCGAGATCAGGAAGGCGATGGCCGGCACCATGGGATAGGCGCCCTTGCCCCGCTTGGACAGCTTGTCGGCGATCATGCCGCCCAGCCAGATGCCCGACAGGCCGCCGATCAGGGCGATGCCGGAATAGTACCAGGAGGTCTGTTTCAGTGTCAGGTCGAAGCTGCGCATGAAGAAGAGCGGCAGCCAGCCTGCAACGCCGTAACCGCACACCGACGACGAGGCCGCGCCCAGGGCCAGCAGCCAGAAGCTGGGCTTTCTGACCACCACGGACGCCGTGACCCGGGCGATCATCAGGGACACGCCGATGACCACGGCCAGACCCCCGCCGAAGGCCCAGACCAGGGGATTTCCGATGGCCAGACCGGCGAACTGGCCGAGGGCGGCCAGGATCAGGCAGCCGGCGCCGAGGCCCAGCATGATCAGGGCGGCGATGCGGCCGGCGGCAGTGGAGGCGGCCGGGATCATAGCGGGCGCGGCGTCGCTCACGGCCGAAGGCGCGACGGGGGCGACAACGGGCGCAGCCGCGGCGGCGTCAGTCCCGCCGCGCTTGGGATCGCGAATGGTCAGCCTGAGCAGGGGCGCCAGCAGCAGGCCCATAAGACCGACCACGACGAAGGCGGTGCGCCAGCCATAGGCCGCCGCCAGCAGGCCGCCGACCAGGGTGCCTGCGGCTGTGCCCAGGGGGATTCCGAAGGCGAAGGCGGCCAGGGCGCGCGCCCTCTGGCTGGGCGGGAAATAGTCGGAGATCAGGGAATAGGCCGGGGCCACGCCGCCCGCCTCGCCGACGCCCACGCCCATCCGGCACAGGAACAACTGCCCAAAGGAGCCGGCCATCCCGCACAGGGCGGTGAAGCCGGACCAGACCGCCAGAGCGCCGGTCATGATCCAGACCCGGCTGAACCGGTCGGCCAGCCAGGCCAGGGGGATGGCCAGAGAGGAGTAGACCGAGGCGAAGGCGATGCCGCCCAACAGGCCGAACTGGCTGTCGGACATGTTGAACTCGGCCTTCAGCGGCGCGGCAAGGATGCCGATGATCTGCCGATCCAGGAAGTTCAGCATGTAGACGAGGATCAGGATCGCCAGGACGTAGAAGCGATAGCCCGGCTTGTCGCTCGGCGCGGCCGTGGCCGCAGGCATACGCGGCCGGGGCGTGGTGACGTCGGTCATGCTGTTTCCTCAACCTGAATTCGGGGTTGGTCTTCTTGTTGCGACGACCCTAGCCGCCACGCTTCGCGTCGCAACGAAAAAGGGCGGCGGCCCCGTCCAGTCGCCTGGAGAAAACCGCCGCCCTGTCTGTCGTCTCGTCGCGTTCTAGAACTTGACCGTCAGCGAGGCCGAGTAGGTCCGGGGCGGGCCGTAGAAGGCGCTGATCGAGTTGTTGTAGGTGGCGCCGGGGAAGCTGTAGGCGCCGACGCGGTATTCCTGGTCCGTCAGGTTCTTGCCGAACAGGCCGATCTCGTAGCGCCCGCTCGGGGCGCTCCAGATGACCGCAGCGTCGGCCAGGACATAGCCCTTCTGGTCCAGGATGGGGTCCGGGGCGTCGAACAGGTGATAGTCCGAGCGGTAGGACAGGGACGGGGTGACGCGGATCTTGCCGCCCATGATGTCGCCGCTCCAGGTCATGCCGTAGTAGGCCGACCATTCCGGCGAGTTCTGGGGCTGGCGGGTGGCGGAGATGTCGACCGGCGTGCCCGTCACCAGGGTGATGAACTCGTCGAACTCGTTCTTCAGGTAACCGACCGAGAAGTTGGCGGTGATGTCGTCGGTCAGGTAGGCCGAGCCTTCCAGCTCGAACCCGTAGATGGTCGAGGCGCCGGCGTTGTCGACCACCGAGGCGATGCCGACGGCCGGGGCGGTCGCGACCTGCTGGGTCGTGATCTGCTGGTCCTTGTAGTCGGAATAGAAGGCCGCGGCGGCGAAGGTCAGGCGACGATCGAGCGCCGAGCCCTTGAGGCCCAGTTCATAGGTGGTGACCGTCTCGGGCTGATAGCCGTTGACCGTCTGGGGCACGAGGGCGGCGTCGCCGCGCATGTCCCAGCCGCCTGACTTGAAGCCCTGGCCGACCGAGGCGTAGCCGGTGATCTGGTCGGAGAAGTCATAGGAGACGCTGGCGCGCGGCGTGAACTTCTCGAAGGTGTCGGAGGCCGAGTAGTTGGTGCGCGTGGCGAAGATCGGACGGGCCACGCCGCCGGTGTAGGGGCTGGGGGTTGCGCCAAGGTAGAAGGCGCGGAAGACGCTCGCGTCCTTGTCGTCACGCGTGTAGCGCCCGCCCAGCGAGACGTGCAGCCGTTCGCTGAGGTCATAGCTGAAGTCGGCGAAGGCCGAGAAGGACTTGGTGTCGACCGAACCGGCCGCAGCGATCGTGAGGCCGAGGTTGCCTGCGATGGTGTCAAACGCGCCCGACGAGGTGCCGTCCAGATAGAAGAGGCCGGCCACGCCCGACCAGCGCTCGCCGGTGAAGAGCAGCTGCAGTTCCTGGGTGAACTGGTCGTCCGAATAGAGGGCCGGAACGTCCAGGGTCGGCAGAGGCGTTTCGTCGAAGTCGATGACGGTGGCCGTGTCGCCCTTGCGATAGGCGGTGATCGACTTGAAGGTGATCATGTCGTTGAGGACGTATTCGCCGGTCAGCGAATAGCCTTCGGTGACGACCTTCTGGGGACCGACGATGCCGGCATAGGTGTCGTAGACGCTGGACGGAGGCGTATAGCCGCCGACGGTCGAGTTGACCTCGCGGTGGCCGTGGCGGGGGCTGGAGTTGTCCTCGACGCGGTCATAGGCCAGGCGGAAGAACAGCCGGTCGCTGGGCGTCCATTCGGCGCTGGCGCGATAGGCGGTGACGTCCTTGTCGTACTGGTCCTGGCCGGTGTTCAGGTTCTTGCCGTAGCCGTCGTGGTCGTAGGTGGCGATTGCGCCGCCGATGGCGAAGGTCTCGCCGATCGGGACCGAGCCCGAGACCAGGAAGTTCTGCTCGTTGTAGGCGCCGACCGTGGCGCGGCCCAGGAAGGTGGGCTCCTGGCCCAGCTTCTTGGTGACGTACTTGATCGCGCCGCCGATGGTGTTGCGGCCGTAAAGCGTGCCTTGCGGGCCGCGCAGCACTTCGATGCGCTGGATGTCGAACACGTCCAGCACCGCGCCTTGCGGGCGGGCCACATAGACGTCGTCGATATAGAGGCCGACGCCGGGCTCGAAGCCCCACAGCGGGTCCTGCTGGCCGACGCCGCGGATGAAGGAAATCAGGGTCGAGTTGGAGCCCCGCGCAATCTGCACCGTGGCGTTGGGCGTCTGCTGCTGCAGGGCGGTGATGTCGGTGGCGCCGGTCTGTTCCAGGCGTTCGGCGCTCAGGGCCGAGACGGCGACCGGCACGTCCTTGAGCTGTTCGTCGCGGCGGCGGGCGGTGACGACGACGTCGTCCAGCGCCGAAGCCCCGTCCTGGGGCGCAGCATCCTGGGCGTAGGCGGCGGTTGAGATGGCGCTGAACGCCGCACCTGCAAGCAGGGCGCACTTCATGACACGGTTCATGTGGGGTCTTCCGTTCCTGTTGTTTCCAGCCACGACGCTTTTATTCAGCGTTCAATGATTTTTCTGAAACTGACCGGGTTTGACCGCGGTGTCAAACGGCGCCGCTTGGACCGACCCCGCTTCCTTGATGTCCTGTGGCGCCGTTGCACAGGAGGCGGTTGGGCGACTAGCGTGATCCCATGAGCAAGTCCGACGCTGCTGCACCTTCAGATCCCGCCCCGGTCCCGGCCAAGGGGGCGACGCCGGCCCGGCGCGGCAGGCCGCCCAAGGCCGCTTCGGGGCTGGGCGCGGACAGCCGCACCGACACGCGCGAACTTATCCTGGACGCCGCCGAGGACCTGTTTTCCAAGCATGGCTTCTACGGGGTGACTATCCGCGAGGTGGCGCGCGAAGCCGGGGTCGATACCGCCCTGGTCCACTATTATTTCGGGGCCAAGCGCGCCCTGTTCGACGCGGTCTTCCTCAGGCGGGCCGAGGTCTGGAACAACGACCGGATCAACGCCATCAACCGCTATGCGGAGACCGAAGGGGCGGCCATGACCCTCGAGGGGCTGCTGGAAGCCTTTCTGAGGCCGCCGTTCGAATGGTCGCTGAAGGGCGGGCCTGGGTGGAAGCACTATGCCGCCCTGGTCGCCCAGACCAACGCCAACCCCTCGTTCGGGGGCGAGACCATGGCCCGCTACTTCGACCCCGCCATTCACCGGCTGATCGTGCTGATCCACCAAGTCATGCCTTGGGCGCGAGAGGTAGACCTCTACTGGGGCTATCACAACCTGTCGGGCGCCCTGACCCTGACCCTGGGCGAGACGGGGCGGCTGGACCGGCTGTCCGGCGGACTGGCGCGCTCGGGCGACCTTGAGAGCGCCTGCGACTACATGGTCCGCTTCGCCGCCGCCGGCTTCCGCGCCGTCTGCGCCAGACCTGAAGCGAGCGCGACCTAGTCGAGAACGCGGGCTTCCTCGACCAGCATGATCGGCACGCCCTCGCGGATCGGGAAGGCCAGCTTGGCGCCCCGGGAGACCAGCTCGCCTGCGGCCCGGTCATAGGTCAGGGCGCCACGCGTCACCGGACAGACCAGCACCTCCAGCAGGCGCGGATCGACGGTCGAGGGGGTGTTGAAGGCGTCGGACATCTTGTCTTTCTAGTGGGCTATCGCGTTTCGCGCTACTTCAGCCCACGTCATAGCTTCGCCCGTGGGATTTCGCTCAGGCAGTGAGCCGCCGCGCGGCGAACGGTCGCGCTGCCTGTGCCTACTGCATCGCCGTCGAAGAATTGCCGTCGCCGCTTTCGGCCGCGTCGATCTGCAACAGGGCGGTCAGGGTCTGGCAGCGATCGCCCAGGGTGGGGGATTCCAGCAGGGCCTGCTTCTCGGCGGGCTCGAACGGCAGGGCCATGGCCAGGCTGTTGACCAGAGCCTCCTGAGGGGCGCCGTCGGCGGTGTCCCAGTCGATCTCGAGCTGGCGGCGCTCCAGATAGGCGCGCAGGGCGTCGAAGAAGGCCTCGCGGTCGAACCCCTCGTCGTGCGGCGAGGACAGGTCGGACTCGAACGCGGCGAAGGCGGCCCGCACCTGGCGATAGGGCGTCGGGGTCGACATCTCGGCGGCGACGCGGAAACGGCACACCCCGGTCAGGGTGATCAGATAGCGGCCGTCCGAGGTCTCGGCGAAGCTGGTGATGCGCCCCGCACAGCCCACCGCCGTCAGGCTGGGTAGAACGGCCGGGCCGCCCGCAGGCTGGATCAGGCCGATCATCCGGTCGCCCGCCATGGCGTCGTCGATCATGTTCAGATAGCGGGGCTCGAAAATGTTGAGCGGCAGTTGCCCGCGCGGCAGCAGGATGGTCCCCGGCAGGGGAAACACCGGAATGACCTGGGGCAGGTCGGCCGCCTTCACATATCCCTGGGCCATGCGCCGGCCCTTACGAGAACAGGATCGAGGACAGGCGACGACGACCGTCGCGCGCCACGTCGCTGGACAGGCCCGCAGCCTCGAACACCACCAGAA
>Ga0308159_1005167_pt1 | contig 11299 bp, 5 predicted proteins | sample PhyCR1_FD_201040 | JGI IMG/M metagenome (GOLD analysis project Ga0308159, IMG submission 201040) | Phyllosphere microbial communities from UC Gill Tract Community Farm, Albany, California, United States - DLSLC.R1 | ecosystem: Host-associated > Plants > Phyllosphere > Unclassified | place: USA...
TGGACAGAATACTTTTTGGCGACAATCAATTTTTCGCCGTCAACCATATTTCAGATGAAAAATCGCGGGCGCAATCCATTCAGTTTAAAACTGATGAGGCGATCATGAAAACCTTAAATAATGCAAAGGATGTGGGGTTGAACACCTTTATGTGTACTACCCATGACAGGATTGTGGCTATTTGTGATATCATCAGAAAAAATCCGGATGAATACTCGGATTACAAAATTTTTCCGTGTATGCCATATGCCCACAAATACGCAAATGCAGTGACTGAACTGGGGATCTCTGGGACAATAAAACAATATGTTCCCGGTAATGTGTTTGGATCGATACTTAAAGGCGGAATGGCAATTATTTCGAAAGATTATATCTCCCTTATCGAGTTAATGATTGATGCTGAAATGAAAATGTTCAAAGGAATTAATACTCCTGTTATATTTTTACAGAATGTGATCACAGATCTTTTATTGGGACTAAACTGTGAGGAGGTGCTGGTTGCTTTCTGCTCGCACATCAAGAAAAAATATAATGCAGAGCCTGGTTTTATCACGATGAATCTTCCAAAACTGCACGAAGTGTTAACAAGAAATGGAATTGAAAACCCTATTATCTGTAGCTCTATTAATAAAGTTGGCTTTAGAATGTCAGGCAGCATTGAAGCATATGAAGAGGTATTAAGAACAAAAAAGGGAAGATTTATCGCAATGCAGGTCTTGGCTGGCGGTGCTATTCCACCTGAGGAGGCAATTGAGTATATCTGCGGACTACCCAATATTGAATCAATTCTATTCGGTGCCTCATCGCAAAAAAATATTGAAAGCACCATGTCCTACATCCATGCTTTTGATGAAAAGCAATTAACTACTGCTATGGCAAGCTGATTTAGGAGTTAAGCTACCGTAATCCAGTGGTAAATTGAAAAAAGGGCTTCACGGCCCTTTTTTAACTAATCAAGAAAGCATTAATCTATTTTGATTAATTTTTGAGTTAATTTAGTGGCCCCGTCATTAAAAAACAACACAAACGTCCCAGCAGGCAGACTGGAAAGATCTATTTCGCTTGAATTACTCCCTCTGGCCACATTGATTTTTTTTACCCGTTGACCATTGACAGAGAAAATGTCAATAGAACCGTTATTGTTTACCTCCGGGTGCTTTACGCTTAAAAGCGTTCTTACAGGGTTGGGGTACAAGACTAAACCGGTTACTGCAGGTAAAGAACTGCTCTTAAATGGGGCGCTACTGATTACCGTACTTTCAATTTGCTCTATGCCGCTCACTATTTTAAAGCGCCAGTAACCTGATGGACGAGCAATATCCCCTACCACGATTGGGGATTGATAAGGCTTGAATGGACCATTATTCTCACTATAAAGTATATCAAAAGGAAACTGATCATGCTCAGCGGATAATGTATTTGCTAAATCGTCCACCACAATTTTTGGAGGAAGAATTTCTTTTCGGACTATAGCAGCTGGGCTGAAGGCTACAGCACGCTCATTAACATTTCCTACTATGTCCGCCGGGTTGGGAACATGATTTGCAGACATGGCCTTGGCACCGTCACTTTTGGCGGTAACAGCGGCCGCTACTGTTACACTGCTATTGAATATCGGACTGTTTACGACCGAACTTTCACCGCGATTGCCGGAAGCTTTAACCTTGAACTTCCAATACCCAGCAGCCCGGGCAATATTGCCCACATTAATTTTGCCTGTATAGCTTTGGAAGCTGCCGTTGTTAACACTGAATACAATGTCCGAAGCGTATTGATCATGATTCGCCATTAATGTATTTGCGGAGTCATCCGCGGAAATCAACGGTGGTTTTGCCGTGGGGGCGATGCTAAAAGCGGGGCTGTTGATTACAGGACTTTCGATACGGTTGCTTGCAGCTTTAATTTTGAACTTCCAATAACCGGCTGCCCTGGCAACATTGCCTACACTGATTTTACCGGTGTAGCTTTGAAAGCTACCATTGTTTACACTGAACACAATCTCAGAAGAATATTGACTGTGGGCGGCAATGAGGGTGTTTGCATGATCATCAGCGGAAAGCACAGGTGCGCTTGATGTCAGTTTTGCACTGAAGGCGGGGCTTGGAACCACAGCACTCTCCCTGCGGTTCGAACCCGCTCGGAGCTTAAACTTCCAATACCCAACTGGCCGGGCAACGGTACCCACATTTACTATTGCAGTGTAGGGTTTGAATGCCCCGTTGTTCACGCTCATCATGATGTCCGCTGGATAGGTGCCATGCGTGGCAGATAAAGTGCTGGTAGCATCATTCTTCATCAGTACAGGTGAACTCGGGGTGATGACTGCTGCAAAGGCGGGACTGTTAATCACCGAACTCTCGCTTCGGTTGGTCGCGGATCTGATTTTGAATTTCCAATAGCCGGCTGCTCTTGTGACATTTCCTACAGCGATCGTACCTGTATAGCTCTGAAAGCTTCCGTTGTTTACACTCCATACAATCTCAGAAGAAAGTAAATCATGGGTGGCCGTGAGCGTATTGGAGTTATCATCAGCAGTAAGAACAGGGGCCTTTGGTATTGTCTTTACTGTAAAGGCAGGGCTTGATGCTACAGCACTTTCATTTCTGGTCGTGGCAGATTTAATTTTGAACTTCCAATAGCCCGCATTTCGAGCGACATTGCCGACCTTTATAGTATCCGTATACGCCTTGAACGCTGCCCCATTCTCACTAACCATAATCTCACTCTGATATTGGCTGTGGGTACTGATTAATAAGTCGGTCTGGTCATTAGCTTTAACAGCGGGGGCTGCTGGGGTAGTTTTAGCTGATGTGCGCATTAGAATTACTGAGGCGTAGGGCTTAATGGAGATACTACCCGAATATGAGACATTTCTAGCATCAATGTATGCCGCATCCAACTTTACAGCTTTCGCCACATCACTTGCATTGTACTCAAATCTGATAAAGTCATCAGGATTGGTAATCGTCACATCAGCTTCAGAGAATTCGATATCATCCAACCAATAAACCAGGTTTTCATTATCCGACTGAATAGTGATGCAGGTATTGGGTTCGGAGGTAGGAAATGAAAAGACACATTCATAAGCGGTCACCGCTCCAGTAAGTTTGACTGTACTCACCGTTGATATTGTTGCATGAGGCGCATTCCATTGCCTTAAAAAAGCTTTAATATTTGCATCCTTACTACCAGCAGCCTTAAATCGCAATACATAGTGTTTGGCCGCATCTACCGCTCCAACGTTAATCAAAAGATAAGACCTGGCGCTACTGGTAAGCTTCAGCGAACCTTGAGCGGCCAGTTTGTTGGTATTGTCTAGCAGGGCCGAAGTGGTACCATCTCCATAAAACATTGTACCTGCGATATCAGTGATGAATTTACCATTTAGAAACCTGTTAGTTCCAATCGCTTTGTTAAGGATGAAAGTAGGAAAAGTCAGCGGGGACTTCTTGGAATTTTTATCTTGGTTGAACTGTGTTGCCCAGTTTGAGACATCCAGATTCATTTCGAGATACGAGGGGCTATGAATGAACTGTTGAGTATGGATGACTTTATTATCATCAAATGGTCTTAAATAATAATTATTATCCAAGGAACCTATTCTGCTGATATCATTGGTTTTTGAGATCAGTTTGGATGCCCACTGGTTGGTATGTTTTGCAAAGAAAATGTTTTCTGAAACCGAAATGTTTGCAATAGCGTATCCAAGATTGTCGTGACCGGTTCCAAAAGCAGCACCGCAATTGAATACCGTATTTTGAGTGATGGAATTATTTCTGGCATTATGAATAAAAATGCCGTTGTCAGCAATGGTGCTGATCGTGTTATTTGATACGTTGACTCCAGTTACATTATCATCGAGATAAATACCAACTACGGTCCCATTTTCAGCGATAGTTCCTTCCTTCACTCCAATTCCATTGGTGATGATGTTATTTACAATAGAACGGTTTGTAAAATTCGTATTAACCACACCTGTAAAAGTATAAATCCCACCACCGTCATCTTTGATGGAACAAAAATGATCTACAAAATTATTTTTAACATGCGTGTTTTCCCCGCCAAAATAAATTCCAACATAGCCAGTATTGGTTATACTGTTGTGATCAATCAGGGTATTATTTGCTGTGGCATAAATAGCCATCCCATTATGATCACCGCTTTTCCCCATACCTGAAAATGGCATTGTTTTATCAATCTTATTGCCTTTGATCACAGCGCCGGTACAACGATCGGTTAAATCAACTGCATTGTTCAGAGAACCTGTAATAATGCAGTTTTCAATGGTCAGGTTTTTAATGTCGGATGCATCAATTGCCGAGTTACCGCTAAAATCAATGCGGCAGTTTTTTATGGTAAAATTAGTTCCAGCTGCAAGCGAAAATGCATTTGCATTTGCCCCTTTGAAATTGATGTTTTCAAATAAAATCTGGGATCTAGACCCTTCAGCAGTGCTGGCAGTTACGATATTATCAATCGTGCTCACCTCTACCTTATAAGAGGAGGGAATACTGGCTCCAAAATAAACATACACTTTTTTGCTTACCGGATTATAATACCATTCCCCAAAACGGTCGAGTGTACCTTGATCATTCTGGATAAAATATCCATAATTATTATTGGGCGTATAGGGACTCGACGCGCGGTCATAAACCAGGGTCGAACCCGTATGAGCGGTTATAGCATGTCTATCCAAAATCCAGTTCATCTTCCGGATGACCACTTCTGCCCCTTTCCAGTTTACAGCAGCGCTGAGCTCGTTATCAGTAATGGAATTATCAGTTTTGGATTTGATCTTGAGGTAACCTTTGTTGGCGGCATCGCTGTTGGGATATCTACCCAGTTCCTGCACAGCATTATTGATCAGCAGTATGTTCACCGAAACGGCTGAGAGTGTACTGATACTCTCATATACTCCGTTTCCTATGGATTTCCACTGTGTGATCGTCGTCATTGCACTGATTGTAGGGTTACTTCCGGTCCCGAAAGCGTTGAAACTTATTCCGGAGGTTTTTAAAAGAATTGAGCCCTGAAAGACCTCATTTCTCTTAAACGATATCACATCCCCGGCTTTTAAGCTTGGAAAAAATGCATTGAGCTTCGTAATACTTTTCCAGGGGGTCGCCGGGTTTTGCGCATCTGCTGCCGATCTGCTATCATTTCCGGAAACTGAGGAAAAGTAATAGGTGCTTGCGTTACAAACGTTTAAAAAGAAAATTAAAAATGCAGTTATTGGTATTTTAATACCCGGTAATATTCTGTAATGAAAATTTCGAAAATGATCTAGGAGACTTTGAATCATTTATAATAGCTAATTTGTTTGTTCTCTGTTAAAGTAGTAAATTTTAATCTTATGAACAATCAGATTTTGAGTTTATTACCTATAACAGCTAAATTGTTTGGAATTAAACAAAAATAGACATTAAAATGACGAAATGCTAATGTTTTTACATAAAAGGCTGAAAATTTGCATCTTACGACACACTTTTTAGGAATTGTAAGACAAATAATACATTTTTTCCCTAGACATGAACAGTTTTTCCTGCAGCTTTCCCGATTATTGTCGAGATTTTTTCCTCAAAAGTGTTTAAAGTAAATAACGTTTTAAATCTTTCCCTTCCTTTATCTCCCATGACCGCGCCGGCAGTAGGATTATTTACAAAAAACTTAATTTTTTGAGCGAGTTGAACAGGATTATTTTTTGGAATTAGAAATCCTGTCTGATTATCTTCTATAACATCAGGGATACCGCCTTCACTTGTTGATATAATCGGTAGTCCGTGCTGCATCGCCTCCAGATTCACTAGACCGAAAGTTTCATAGTGATAATATGTAGGAAAAATAAAGACGTCAGCCTCATTAAAGAATGCCAGTTTTTCATCTCCATATTTAGGGCCATGCGCGAAAACACAATCAGAAAGATCGTTTTGTCTTACATAGTCTTCAAATTCTTGTGGAGTGATATCTGTCCATCCCCCGACAAAATTACAGGTAAAGGGAATATTTTCTTTTTTTAACAATACGCAGGCCTCAAGCAATACGTATACCCCCTTCTCGATCATCATATTGGATAGATAAAGCAAGGATATCTTTTGATCAACAGCGGAGGATTTACGCATTGGATTAACTAAACGGGGATCCGAGGTTGGTATTCCATAAGGGCAGTAATGTATCTGGGCCTCATCTACGTACTTAGCGACATCAGGATATAAGTACTTGGAGAGCAAAATTGATTGGGTGTTTTTAAAGGCAAAACGATAAAGTGCATCGTTAAGATTATTTTGTTTTGCCATCGAGACGCCTTTATTATGAAAATGATAAAGGATTTTTTTATTTGCCAGCTTGAGTAAAGCGACAACAATAAGGTCTTTATAAAAAGCAGGCCCGTTGGCCGTTAAGGATACATAACACAAATCATACTTTTTTGAGGCAATAAGTTTTACCACCTTGGCTAAAATGCCAACAAATTTGAAAGCCTTTTTTATACTCCCTTTGCCAGTTTGTGCCAGCACTGTGTTTGTCGACAGGCTAACATAATCTGTAGTATGGTCTGAATTGATCAGTTGACTGTTTTTGATGTAGGTATTCGCTATGGCTGCGCCATGAATTGGTGGCGGTAAATGCAGGATAAACAATACATTCAATTTTTTATTTTCGAGCGGTTTCATATTCGCGCAGTTATAGGTTGTGAAGAAATTGACTTACTCGTACCATTCATAGCAAAGTGAACGGCGTCCTTTAACCCTTTTGCAGCTTGGTTATGGTTATAGGTAGACACCATGGCAATCGAATTAGTAGAAAATTTAGTGTAAAGATCCTTATTGAGTAAAAGTTTAAGGATATGTTCAACCCAGACATCAACTGAGTTGGGAAGAATATATCCGTTGAAATCATGTATGATCAAATCTTCGGCTGCTCCAGCATCCAAAGAAGTAATCACAGGAGTACCACTTGCACACGCCTCATTGGCAACGATACCCCATTCATCGTGTTTGGTTGTAAATAAAAATAATTTTGCTTTACCATAATAGCTCGGGAGGTCCTTTTGATTGAGAAAGCCTGGGAATTCATATTCCACATTATTGGCAGTAAGTTTTTCAAGCATCTGTTCTCGCAGATCACCATCTCCGATGATCAGCGCTTTAAATCCTGAAATCCGCTTGCTTAGTTCCACTGCAATCTCAGCAAAAAACAGCGGAAGCTTCCTATCGATAATCTGGCCTGAGAACATGACGGTGAACTCTCGAAGATCCTTCGGTGTGTTTTGAAATTGTGAATTATCGACACATAGGCAACTTTTAAATATCTTATCATTGCTCACCCCGTAACTCTTATATAAGTCTTCAGTCCCTTTTCCCGGGGCCATAAACGAAGAGGTAAAGCGATAAACGAACTTTCTGAGTGATTTTTGAACCAATGAAATTCCCTTCTCAGATCTAAAAGTTCCATCATTGTAAACGATGATTTTTCTTCCATTCAGCAAACACCAAATCACCCCATAAAGCATTGTCGGTTTAAAGGCTGTAATGATCAATACGTCGGGATCGAGTTTTTTTAATAATTGCCAAACATTTGGATTATTATGCCTGAACGTCTTAGCCGTTTCTGTAAGGAAATGCATGTTGTAATTGCCATAATCCAACACCCACTTTCTATTAGGTTCCAGTTTTGCACAATAAACCACGTCATAGGAAAACTGAGGATTCTGGTGAATCAGCTCGTGCATCCGCTCCCTGTATGGACCTGGCACCTGAGTTAAATAGGCTATTTTGATTTTATTTTCTTTAACATTCATGTGTAATCAATTAACAACTTTGAATTTATCCCAGATGACAGGAAACAATGTCTTTAACCATAATTTCGCAAAAGCAAGAGGCAATGAGGCTGGAAAAAATTTCCGCGTGAAATAAAGATATTCCTTGTATGCAAGTCCCTTAGGACTCTTTAAAAATTTTACTCTTTCAGCAAGGGTGCTGTGCTGGGATTTCCAGCTATTGCCGTGATCATCCTCGCAACTACCCAGAACTCCTGGTGCAACATATACTTTGAACTTGCTTCGCTTAGCGGTCAGCGTATAATCATAATCTGCTATTCCATGGGTATACTTTTTGGATAGAATGCCAATTTTTTCAACAACTTCACGGGGAACCAGCATAATATTGGCATTTCCCAGGTCACATTCCATCGGTCTGTCTTCATTGAAAACAGTTTCATAACCGATACCAAATTTGGAGATCAGCCTTTTACCACCGTAAGAAATCTTTGTACCGCTTACCTCGCGAGTACTACCCACTATAATCGGACCTTTCCCCAATTCATCTCTGAGCTCCCGGTAGGCAGCGATCATCGTGGAAAGGGCATTTCTTTCAAGAATGGTATCATCATTCAACAGAAAATAAAAATCGAAATCAGCCTTTACTGCCTCACTCCATGATTTTCTCATACCACCGGCCCAAAACAACTGCCCATCACCTTGAAAGATATTTGCTTGCGGAAAAATTTTCAGCACATCGGCAACAGTACTATCTGATGAATTATCATCGGTTAGATAAATCTGCAGTGTGGCATTATCAACCGATGTTTGATTTTTCAGGCTTTCCAGGCTTATAACCGTTTTGTCCCGTCTATTAAAGGTTGTTAATAATACGGCTATGTTCATAATTTACTTGTTTGAGCTGAAGGGTAAACACTAATGGGCTTCGACAATAGATAGATCAGGGAGTTATAAAATCCCAACAGGATTAAGGTCACCATGAAATAATTGGAATCACGTATAAACTGAATCTTAAACTGATTAATCATCAAAAACAAAAAAAGCAGATTAAATCCCAGAAGAAGATCGACTAAATAATTATTATAGGATTTGAGTTTAAAATACAGCAAGAATCCCCGGATGATGGAGGAGAAAAACAGAAACAGTAAAACAAAGGCACCAAGGTAACCCCATAATACCACAGCACTCATGTACAAGTTGTGATAATCCGGGATACCATCAGTACGGGCCTTATCAAAATGGGCCGTAATATACTGGTCTCTTTTTGTAAAATACCCATCTCCGAAAAAGCCACCCGATCGTTCTATTTTCTTAAAACCATATTCAAAGATATCTCCCCTGTTCATATCCTTGCCACTCATAATGCTTTTTAAGGAAAGGCTGTTCATGTTCACCTGTTCACTTCGCTTTGAAAAAACTTCTACGTCAAAAAAATTATAGGAATCATTAACAATAAACAGTACCACTACACCCACCACTCCTAATCCGATATTCACTACACTGATCCGCTTTCCAAGAAATAAAATCGCCATCACAATTAAAACAGGAAGCAATAAAATGGAAGATCTGGTTCCTGATAACACAATAGCAAACAATCCTAAAAAAGAAACCAAAATAGTGAAGAAAAAAAACCAGATACTTACCTTTTTAAACGAACCGCTCAATATCCCTGGCAGGGATAAGGCAATCACAGAAATAGAATATTCTGCGTAAAACTCAAAGTTACCTAATGTTCCTGCAGATCGGGGAATATCCAGCTCCCAGACGATATCTTCGCCCAGATTCGGAAAAAATTCATAGGGTGAATGGAAAAAATTGTACCGCTGATTCAAGGCATTGGCAAACATATATATAAAAAAGATTCCGATAATCTGGACGATCTTCACATAATGGCTTTCATCGAGCCTGATTTTCGAGCAATAAAATAATAGAAAAAAGAAGTTAAAAAAGGTAATGGAAGAGCTGATTAGAAGTCCTGTTGGTGTATTGCTGTTTGCAAGACTCAGCACCTCAACAATGCAGAGTACAACAATCATAAAAATTGTCGGTTTATTAAAACTCGTCTCAGCAAAAAATGACTTGCCATGAATGAACAGATGTGCAATCAAGGCAATCGTCGCCGCCAGGTTAAATGCCCCGCCTATCTCATAGCCATAATTGAAATGATTACAGATGAAAAGCTGCATTAGAAAAGAAAAATAATTTTTCTGATGAAGGGAGATATAAAATAAAAAGATAATCGAAAGCAGCGCCAATATCGTTACTGGAAGCGAATAAATAGAATAGGTAAAGGGCCCGATAACTACAGCAGCGGCTATCTTCAGAAGGATTGATAAGGTATCATTTAACTTTATTCTCATCTCTATTTAATCATTTCTTGATAGATTCTGTGATAATGATTGGCCTGAACCTTCAGATTATACTTTTCGCCAATCTTTTCTGCTATTCCTTCTCTATTGAATTGTGCCAGGTTATTTGCACAAACCATCAGCGCATTCCGCAAACTCTCCAGCGTCAATTCCTCTGCTAAATATCCGTTCACTCCATTCTCAATTAAATCCTGCAAGCCACCAATTTTGAATCCTACAACTGGTGTTCCTACCGCCAGACTTTCCAGCATTACATTTGGCAGGTTATCTTCCCGGCTGGGCAACAGGTAGATGTCAGCAGCACTGTAAACCTGACTAATCTCTGATTCTGACTTGATACTCCCTAAATACCTGATATTTGGATTCTTCTCCTTACTTGGAATATTTCCAACTGCTATGAACTCAAATTTCGAGTTAATTGTCGGATCATTTACCAGCTGGGTTACAAAATCAAACCCTTTACGAAAACTTCTGATAGTCTCTGAGATGAATAGTACCGTGATCTTGTTTAAAGACAAATTCATTGTTCTCTTAATGGGATCACCGGCGCTATATTTGAAGATGGACTGATCTATCCCGTTTGGAATCACCACATTATTGAAGCGGGCTAGATTCTCTGACTGCAACGCTTCCTGCTGTATCCATTTTGAGGGAGAGACAATGGTCATATCAGCATCCCTTAGATGAGATAAGCCCAACTTTTTACATTGGTATTGCTCACCATCAATCTGATCCAAATGCCGGTTTCTCAAGCTATCCCCCTTATAGTGAAATCCCCCTTGAAAAGCATTCATATCATGCTGGGTCCAAACAATGGGCTTTTTTAATAAATTGAAAAACGTACTATAGTCCAAGAAATTTGGTACCCAGTGTAAATTGATGACATCGCTTTCTTGCACCAGCTCATGACTGGCCAAATGAGAATAGGAAGTTTTCGCAAAGGAGAAAAACTCAAAATGACCAGTAAAATTTCTATAGTTATTGTCGTTTTTATGTTCAAGGGTTTGGGGAAACCCTAATTTTTTCAAAATTCTAATCAATAATAAACCAATACGATTTCCTTTTGGAAATTCGAAAATATCCCTTTCATTCCCGGAATTTCTATTCAAAACAAGCATCTTGCTTTGAACGCCTATTTCCAGCAGCCCTTTATGCT
>Ga0308159_1005170_pt1 | contig 11295 bp, 10 predicted proteins | sample PhyCR1_FD_201040 | JGI IMG/M metagenome (GOLD analysis project Ga0308159, IMG submission 201040) | Phyllosphere microbial communities from UC Gill Tract Community Farm, Albany, California, United States - DLSLC.R1 | ecosystem: Host-associated > Plants > Phyllosphere > Unclassified | place: USA...
GAGCGGAGAGCCGTCGCGCGCGCGAGGCTGCCGCGTTCCTCGGCGGATGCCGTCATGCCCTCGCTCCCGCGTACACGCCCTGGGCCGCCTCGACCCCGCCGCCGGCCGGCACCGCCGCGCCGTGACGGCGCAGCACCGCCTCCAGAGCGGCGAGGGTGGTGAGCACGGCGTCGGTGCGGGCGTTGTAGCCCATCGTGCCGATGCGCCAGACGCGGCCGTGCAGCGGACCGAACGAGGTGCCGATCTCGATGCCGAAGTCGCTGAGCAGCTCGCTGCGCACGGCGTCGCCGACGACGGCATCCGGAATCTCCACCGCGACCACGTTGGTCATCTTGTGGGCGATGTCGCCGAAGACGGTGAGGCCGAGGCCCTGCACCCCCGCGAGCATCGCGTCGCCGTGCAATCGGTGGCGCGCGATCACGGCATCCCGGCCCTCGAGAAGAAGCACGCGGGCGCACTCGCGGGCGCCGTAGAGCATGGTCGTCGCCTCGGTGTGGTGGTTGAGGCGGCGCGGTCCCCAGTAGTCGAGGATCATCGCGAGATCGAAGTAGTTCGAGCGGATGAAGTCGGATGCCGACGCGTCACCCTCCTCGCGGATGCCGGCCTCGACGCGGGCGCGGGAGCGCACCACCTCGACGGCGCGGTCGGAGAGGCTCAGCGGCGCGGAGCCCGAGGGCCCGCCCAGGCACTTCTGCAGGCCGGCCGTCGCGGCATCCAGGCCCCAGGCGTCCATCTCGAAGGGGTTGCCGCCGAGCGAGGCCGTCGCGTCGGTGTAGAACAGGGCGCCGTGGGCGCGACAGATCTCGCCGATCTCCTCGAGGGGTTGGAGCATGGTGGTCGAGGTGTCGCCCTGCACGCACGCGACGAGGTGGGGCTTCACCCGCTCGATCGCCTCGCGGATCGCCGACACCGGGAACACCTCGCCCCACGGCACCTCGATCGTGTGCACCTCGGCGAGCGCGCGCTCGGCGATCTCGGCGAGCAGGTGGCCGAAGCGGCCGAACACCGGAACGAGCACGCGATCGCCCGGGCGGATGAGCGAGACCATCGCGGCCTCGATGCCGGCGCGGCTCGTGCCGTCGATGAGCACGGTGGCGTTGTTATCGGTGGCCCAGACCTGGCGGTACAGCTCTTGCGTCTCGGTCATGGTCAACGTCATGAACGGGTCGTACTGGCCCACGAGCGGCGCCCCCATCGCGCGCAGGACGCTCGGGTACGCCGAGATCGGGCCGGGGCCCATGAGCAGGCGAGCGGGCGGGTCGATCGGGCCGGGGAGGTGGGACATCAGAACTCCGTGGTGCGGGGACGGGTGGTGGGCGACGGGCCAGGGGTGTGCCGGGCTCCGGAGACCCGCGGCGAGCGGGCGACCGGCGCGGCGGCGCTGCGATACCGGACTCCGGAAATCCACGGCCGACACGGGTCCGGACGGCGCGGGGCGGCCGCGGGACGGGCGTTCCTCCGGAGCCCGGCACCGGCCGGGAGGGGCGGACACGCGGCGGCGACCGCGTTCCTCCGGAGCCCGGCACGCGACGCGATCACCGCCGTCCCCCGGATGCCGCGAGGTCGGCCAGGCGGCGGGCCAGGCGCACGAGGGCGATATCCGTGCCGGCGCGAGAGACGAGGCAGACGCCGACCGGGGCGCCGTCGACGGTGAGCAGCGGCACCGACACCGCCGGTAGGCCCGCGATCGCGGCGGGCGCGGTCATCCGCAGGGTCGCGGAGCGCACCGCGTCGACGTCGGCGGTGCGCTGCGGCGCCGGACCGGGCACGGTCGGGAAGATCAGCACGGCCCCGTCGACCATCTCGGCGAGATGCGCGGCGATCGGCTCGAGGTCCTCTCGCGCCGCGGCCTCGTCGTCCGCGGTGATGCGCGAGGCGATGTCGAAACGCTCGGCGACGGCCGGGCCCACGGCCCCGGGGTGCGCTCGCAGCCACTCGCCGTCGTTGCGCCACGCCTCAGCGCCCTGCACCGTGCGGAACGCCGTGAACGCGGCATCCAGGTCTGCGATCGACACGGCGCGCAGGGGCGGCGGATCGTCGGATGCCGCGAGGGCGGCGAGCAGGCGACGGAACGCGTCGCGGGTCGTCGGCTCCACGCAGTCGACGATCTCCTCCGGCACGACGAAGCGCCAGGGCAGATCGTCTGCCGACGCCCCGAGCACGTTCTCGGTCGAACTCGACCCGTCGTAGCTCAAGCAGAAGTCCGCGACGCGCTGCAGGGTCTCGCCATCGCGGGTGAGCCAGCCGATCGTGTCGAACGACTGCGCGAGCGGCAGCATCCCCTGCCGGGGCACGAGGTCGTGGGTCGTGCGGAGCCCCCAGAGGCCCTGGTACGACGCGGGCACGCGGATCGAGCCGGCGGTATCGGTCGCGAGGCCGATGTCGGCGTGGCCGAGGGCGACGGCGGATGCCGGTCCGCTCGACGACCCGCCGGGCAGGGCACCGACCACCGCACCGTTGGGCGGAGTGCCGTAGTGCACGTTGTCGCCGGCGATCGAGTACGCGAACTCGTCGGTGCGGGCGATGCCGCGCAGCGACGCGCCGGCGCGCAGGAGGTCGGCGACGGCCGGGGCCGTGGCCTTCTCGGGCCGCGCCTCTTCGAGGTAGGTGGGGTTTCCCGCGCCGATGCGGAAGCCGGCGATCGCGAACAGATCCTTCACGGCGACGGTGAGGCCGACGAGGGGTCCCTGCCACGCGCCCTGCTGGAAGGGGTCGCCGACGCTGCGCCAGATCGTGCGGTCGAGCGGGGGCGTGCGCGGGGCCACGTGGGCGGCGGTGATGAACCACCGCCCGCCGATCCGCTGCCACACCTGGGTCTGCAGGCCGCGGCCACCGCCGTGGAAATGCGAGACCGACATGAGCAGGGCGACGTCGCCGTCCGCCGACAGCGGGCGGTAGTGGATGTCGGTGATGTCCCGGGGCGGGACGCCTCCTCGCAGCGAGCGGAACCCGCTGATCGCGTCATGCCCGACGAGCAGTCCCGCCGGGTCGCCGCGCAAGGTGTCGGGGCCGGGCGCGAAGAACGCGTCGAGTGCGTCGAGGTCGTTCGCGACGATCGCCCGCTCGTACGCGTCGAACGCGGCGCGGAGGTCGGTGGGGATCGGCGCGCTGCCGGGCGTTCCGGGCGCGGAGCCGGTCGGAATCGACCCGGCGGTGGCCGTCGCGGTCTCAGTCCGCGGGGTCAGGGCATCCGTCACGAGCGTCGCCCGCCTCTCCGGTGCGTCGAGTGTCCGAGAAACCCGGACGCCCACGCACATCGTCCGGGTGGTGTGGACACTCGATGGGTCGGAGCCACCTCGGGGGCACCCAGCGCGAACGGCGCGCCCACGAAGTCGGCGTCGGCGGTCAGCTCGGCGCCGGCGGCCTCGGCGCGGGCCAGGGCGGCAGCGAGAACGGGGCTCATGCGGTGTCTCCTTGGGAGTCGGATGCCAGCGGTTCGGGCTCCACGGCCGGAAGCCTCGCGAAGTCGGCTTCGCGAATGCGCGCGTGCACCCCCGAGACGATGTCGACGACCTGCGAGATGTCGAAGTCGGTCGCGGCACTCAGGTAGGCGTACGCGAGGTGCTCGTCCATGCCCCACCGCCCACCGAGGAGAGCGAGCGACGACCGCACGCAGGCGCGCATCGCGGCGTCGAGGTCGGGGTCCATGCCGGTCGGCACGAGGTAGTCGCGGGTGCGCACCAGCGGACCGGTGACCTCGCCGAAGGCGGCGCGGGCAGCATCCGCGGGGATCACCTCGAACCGCAGGGTCGCTCGTAGCGACGCCTCGAGGGCGGTGAGCGCCACCTCGCCGTCACCCTGGGCGAAGTGCGGATCGCCGACGTAGGCCAAAGCCCCCTCGACCTGCACGGGAAGGAAGAGCGTCGTGCCCTCGACGAGCAGGTTGATGTCGATGTTGCCGCCGTGCGCGCCCGGTGGCACCGAGTGCGGGCGCTCGTCACCGGCGACGGCGACCCCCATCGTGCCGAGGAAGGGAGCGAGCGGGAACGACACCACGGGATCGCCCCCTTCGACCAGGGGAAGGGTGCCGTAGAGGATGCCGTCGCGCTCGGCGACCGCGGCGAACACGCTGACGTTGTGCTCACCGCGGGGCAGCTCACCCACGAGCGCGCCCTTGCCGTGCCGGTTCGAGATGACCCCGTAGGGAACGCGCGGGGTGAGCGTCTCGACCGTGATCTTCAACAGGTCGCCGGGGTGCGCACCCCGCACGTGCACCGGGCCGACGACCACGTGGGGTCCGTCGGCGAAGGGGTCGCGAGCAACGGATGCCGCGATCTCGATCGCATCGTGCAGCACGGCGTCGGCGGAGACGCCATGCGAGGCGAAGTACGCCGCGGGGTCTTTGCCCTGGTCGTCGAGGATGCCCTCGTGACTCACCGTGTCGATCGTGACGCTCTCTCCCGAGGAGATCTCGAGCACCGCGGCATCGGCAGCGCACGGCAGGCGGCCCCAGAGCACGGTGTCGGGGGTGGCGGGCAGGTACTGGGCGGCGGGGATGGGGCCTTCGCCGGGCTGCAGGATCGGGACGGCGCGGGCATCGATCCCTTCGACAGGCTCAGGGACCTGCGTCGTCGGGCTGGCGTGCTCCGTGGCGGAAGGGGTGCCGGGCTCGGGCACCGTCGCGGCGCTCACGCCCGCACCGCCGCCGCCGCGCGCAGGATCTCGCGACCCTCGCGCTCGGTCACGGCAGCTCCGCGGCGGTAGACCGAGGCGCCGCGCAGCCACGTCTCGCGCACCACGCCGGTGAGGGTCTGCCCGTGCCAGGGCGACACGGGGTTGCGGTACTCGAGCGCCGCGGCATCCACCGTGACCTGCTCCTCGGGGGCGAAGGCCACGAGGTGGGCCGGAGCGCCGGGCGTGATGACGCCGAGCCCCTCGAGCCCCGCGACGCGCGCGGGTCCGGTGGTCATCAACGGCAACAGGGACTCGAACGCCAGCCCGCGCTCGCGCGCGGTGGTGTGCACGGCCGACAGACCGGTCTGCAGCCCCGCGATGCCGCCCCACGCGAGACCGAAGTCGGGATTGCCCTTCAGCTCGACCGTCGCCGGGGAATGGTCGCTGACGATCGCGTCGATCGTGCCGTCGACGATTCCCGCCCAGAGCAGGTCGCGGTTGTCCCCGCCGCGGATCGGCGGGCAGCACTTGAAAGCCCCCGCCCCGTCGGGCACCGCCGAGGCGTCGAGGGTCAGGTAGTGCGGACAGGTCTCGACCGTCAGACGAACACCTTCGGCCTTTGCCGCACGCACCGCGTCGAGAGCTCCCCCGTCGGACACGTGGACGATGTGCGCCCGCGCGCCGGTGCGGCGAGCGGCGTCGATCACCCGCTGGATCGCAGCACGTTCACTCAGCGGCGGGCGGCTCGCCTCGAAGTCGCGGTAGCGCGGGCCGAGAGCGCCGTCGGCGTGGAGGTGGGCCGGATCTTCGGCGTGGACGATGAGCAGCCCGTCGAACTCCGCGAGCTCGGCGAGGCACCGCTCGAGCTGCTCGGCCTCGAGGTGTCCGAACTCGTCGATGCCGCTCGGAGAGAGGAAGCACTTGAAGCCCACGACCCCGGCCTCGGAGAGGGGGCGGAGCGACCCGAGGTTCTCGGGCACCGCCCCGCCCCAGTAGGCGACGTCGACGGCGAGCTTTCCCACGGCGGCCGCGCGCTTGGCATCCAGAGCCTCGACGGTCGTGGTGACCGGGAGACTGTTCAGCGGCATGTCGACGACGGTCGTGACGCCCCCCGCGGCTGCGGCGGCGGTGCCGGTGGCGAAGCCCTCCCACTCGGTGCGTCCGGGCTCGTCGAGGTGCACGTGCGAGTCCACGAGCCCCGGGAGCAGCACCGCGTCGGCGGGCAGCACGGTGTCGGCGGAGGCGTCGAACCGGTCGAGGGAGGCGATCAGCCCGTCGTCGATGACGACCGTTGAGGGCGTGAAGACCCCGTCGACGAAGACGCGGCGGGCGGCGATCCGAGTGCTCATGTCGCTCACGCTAAGCGCCTTGCGTTTCGCCGATGTAACCGTCATCAACATTCACGCGAACACCTCGAGATCACCGGGAGAGAACGCCCGCGGGGGCCTGGCGTACTCGTCGCGCTTGCTCGTGCCGAGGCCCATGCGCACCATCCCGGATGCCATGCCCACCGCCGCCGCGACACCGTCGACGACCGGCACCCCCACGCGTGCCGTCAGCTCGGCGCAGAGGTCTGCCATGCCGGCGCAGCCGAGCACGATGACGTCGGCGCCACCCGCTGCGGCCTCGGCGCTGTAGGTCGCGATGGTCTCGACCGCGAGCGAATCCGTGTCCTCGAGGTCTAGCACCGGGATCCCGGTCGCCGCGAGCGAGACGCACGCCCGCTCCATGCCGTAGCGCGCAACGAGGTCGTGCGCTCGGCCCAGCGTCCGGCTCAGGGTTGTGACCACGCCGAAGTGCCGCCCCGACACCGCGGCCAGGTGCATCGCCGCCTCGGCGATCCCCACCACCGGCGCCTCGACCAGTTCGCGCGCCGCGTCGAGCCCCGGGTCGCCGAAGCAGGCGATCACGTACGCGTCGGCGGGGTCCGCGCCGTCGCGGTCGGCGGCGATCAGCTCGACCACGGCCGCCGCTGCGGCGATCTCGTCGGTGTGACTCTCGATCGCGGCGGCGCCGACGCGCGGGCACACCGCGTCGACGAGGACGTCGGGTCCCGCCACCTCCCGGGCGGCGTCCGCGATCTTCGCGGTCATCGCCCGGGAGGTGTTGGGGTTGATGAGCAGGATCTTCACGCGAGCGCCTCGCGCGGACCCGCGTCCGACCGGCGGAGCGACGAAGCCGTGCCGCGCTCCGGTCCCGCGGCATCCTGGGCCGTCTGTCGAAGCGTCGCGGCCGCGTTCGACGAGGAGGTTCCGGAGCCCGACCCGGGGGTCGCGGCATCCGCCACCTTCTGGGCGAGTACGGGAACCTCGTCGACCACCGGGGCCTCGGCCACCGTGTCGACCGTGCCGTCCGAGATGCCCTCGGTCTCGCCCTCGAAGGTCGGGATGCGGGGGTCCAGACGCTCGAACAGCAGGAACAGGACGTAGCCGAGGCCGCAGCCGACGAACCAGCTGTAGTCGCTGATCGCCGAGAGGTTGAACAGTCCCAGGTCGGCGAAGAGCTTCGGGAAGATCGCGATCGCGACCGTGGGAACCCCCGCCGCGATGACGGCCTTCACCGCATTCGGGTTGAAGCCGCCCCGGTACCAGTAGGGCCCCTTGGCATCCATCGTGAACATCGCATCGACCTTCACCCGCTGGCGGGCGGAGATGTAGTACCCGGCGATCAGGATGCCGAAGAGCGGGCCGATCAGTGCGCCCAGCACGCCGAGCGAGTAGTGGATGGCATCGGCGTTGGAGTACCAGTTCCAGGGCATGAGGAACGTCGAGCCGACCGCGGCGATCATGCCGCCCGCGCGCCACGAGATCTTCTTGGGCGCGACGTTGGAGAAGTCGAACGCGGGCGAGATGAAGTTCGCGACGATGTTGATGCCGACGGTCGCGGTGACGAAGGTCAGACCGCCGAGCAGGATCGCGAAGGGCGTGTCGATCTGCTCGACCGTCTTGATCGGGTCGGTGATGAGGGAACCGAAGACCGGCACGGTGGCCGAGGCGGTGATGACGGTCAGCAGCGAGAAGAACATGAAGTTGATCGGCAGGCCCCAGAAGTTGCCCTTCTTGACCGCGGCGAAGCTCTTGCCGTAGCGGGCGAAGTCACCGAAGTTCAGCATCGGGCCGGAGAAGTACGACACCACGAGCGCGATCGCGGCGAACATCACCGGGATCGAGGCCCAGAAGTCGAGCTGGGTCGTCGACAGGGTGAACGAGATGTTCTGGACGCCGGCCTGCGACACGAGATAGATCGCCAGGATGATCATCACGACGTAGACGGCGGGGCCGGCCCAGTCGATGAAGCGGCGGATGACCTCCATGCCGTTCCAGAACAGCAGGAACTGCGCGACCCAGAGAATCGCGTACGAGATCCAGCCGAGCGCCGACAGCCCCGCGAACGAGACATCGAGCAGCGCCGCCGAGCCGGGGACGAACTTCAGGAAGATGATGTTCAGCGACTCGGCCGCGAGGAAGGTCTGCACGCCGTACCAGGCGATGGCGATGAGGCCGCGGATGATCGCGGGGATGTTCGCACCCCGGATGCCGAACACCACGCGGTTGATGACGGGGTAGGGCACGCCCGTCTTCTGGCTGGGCTTGGCGACCATGTTCGCGAAGACCTGCACGATGACGATGCCCGCGATGAGGGCGACGAACACCTGCCACGACTGCAGGCCGAGGGCGAACAGCGACCCGGCGGTGACGTAGCCGCCGACCGAGTGCACGTCGCTCATCCAGAACGCGAAGATGTTGTAGCTCGACCACTTCTGCTTCCGCAGCGGAGCGAGGTCTTCGTTGGCGAGGCGGTCGTCGTAGTGCGGCTTCATGTTGCCACCCCCGTGGGGGTGACCGGCGGCCTCCACGAGATCGTGGGGACCGGTGAGCGGGGTGGTTGTCATGGGGATTCCTCTCGGGGCGATGGATGCCACGACGTGGAGTCCGCGGCCGGAGTGGAGCACTGATGTGAAGTTATGGGTTCACGCGACGCCGCTGGTTTCGCTCATGTAACAGCTGTGTGAAGTCGCTCCTTCACGCTTCCGCCATCCCTAGACTCGGGGCATGTCGCAGTCGCCCGTCGCCGAAGCCGCCGCCGTCGAGCCCGGCACGGCGGGCGTGGGCACGCGCATCCGCGAGCTGCGCCAGGCGCGGGGTCTGTCGGCCCGGGCGCTGGCGAAGGCCCTCGGCATCTCCCCCAGTGCCGTGTCGCAGATCGAGCGTGGAGTCATGCAGCCGAGCGTCTCCCGACTCATCGCCATCACCGACGCCCTCGGGGTTCCGCTCGTGGCGGCCTTCGACCCGGCATCCGATCGTCCCGCTCCGTCCGTCGGCCCCTCGGGGTTCACTCTGCAGCGCGCCGGGCAGACGCCCGACATCGTGCTCGACAGCGGGGTGTCGTTCCGTCGCCTGACCCCGGGATCCTCCCCCGGCGTGGACTACTTCGAGTCGATCTACCCTCCGGGGGCATCGGCGCACGGGGCCGATGGACTGTTCCACCACGAGGGGTACGAGGTGGGCACGGTCGTCTCGGGCGAACTGACCATCGACTTCGAGGCCGAGCGCGTGATCCTGCGCGCCGGCGACGCGATCAGCTACCCCTGCTCGGTCCCGCACCGCCTGCACAACACCGGCGAGGCGGATGCGGTCGCGCACTGGCTGATCGTGCACGCCTGACGCGCGGGCGGGTCGGGCCGGCGCTTCGGGGCGCCGGTCGTGCACCGGGGCGGTCTGCAGACGCCCCACTGCACGCAGTGCGCCCCACTGCGCGCCGCGGGCCCGGTGCCGCACTGCCCCACGCGCGAAATGTTCCCCACAGCAACATCGTCGACACATCCCGCCACAGCCCCGTAACGCGGCGCGCCTAGCCTGATCGGCATGCACCTGCACGACTTCCACGCCCTCGACGACGCGGATGCCACGGCCGTCGCCCGCGTCTGGGCCGACGTTCCGGGGTGGGTCGACGCCGTCGTCGCGGGCCGCCCCTACGCGAGCGTCGACGCCCTCGCCGCCTACGCGGGAGACCTCGCCTCGGCCTGGTCGCCGGACGACCTCGAGGCGGCGCTGCACGCCCACCCCCGCATCGGAGGGAAGGTCTCGGGCGACGGCGCCGAGGCCACGGCATCCCGTCGTGAGCAGGGTTCCATGGCATCCGCCGCGGACGACGACGTGGCGGCCATCGCCGCCGGCAACACCGCCTACGAGGAGCGCTTCGGTCGCGTCTTCCTCATCCGCGCCGCCGGCCGCACCCCGAGCGAGATGCGCGCCGAGCTCGAGCGCCGCCTCGGCAACGACCCCGACGCCGAGACCATCGAGGCCACGCGGCAGCTCGCTGAGATCGCGCTGCTCCGACTTCGTACGACCTTCGCCGACGACGCCCCCGACGAGCCGGAGGCTGCGGAATGACGCACCTCACCACCCACATCCTGGATGCCACGGCCGGCACGCCCGCGGCCGGGGTCAGCGTGACACTGGCCCATCTCGACGGCGCGACCATCGACTCGGCGGTCACCGATGCCGATGGGCGTCTCGCCCTCGGACCCGACCTGCTCGCCGACGGCGACTATGCGCTGACGTTTGCGACGGGCGCGTATTTCCGGTCTCGCGGGATCGCGTCGTTCCACCCGGTGGCGACGGTCGCTTTCACCGTCTCGGGCGAGGCGCACCTGCACGTGCCGCTGCTGCTCAGCCCCTTCGCCTACTCGACCTACCGCGGCAGCTGAGGAGCGTCATGAAGGTCATCGTCATCGGAGCCGGAGTCGGCGGAACCTCCGCCGCCCTCGCCCTGCAGAAGCTCGGCCACGAGGTCGTCGTATACGACCGCATGCGCGAGAACCGCCCCGTCGGGGCTGCGCTGTCGCTGTGGTCCAACGGCGTGAAGGTGCTCAACTGGCTCGGCCTCGGCCCGCAGGTCGCCGCCCTCGGTGGGCGCATGGACGATATGGCCTACTACGACGGCCACACCGGCGACGAGCTCTGCCGCTTCAGCCTCGCCCCCGTCACCGAGCAGACCGGCCAGCGTCCCTACCCCGTCGCAAGAGCCGACCTGCAGCAGCTGATGATGGATGCCGTCGGCAGCGACAACATCCACCTCGGCAAGCAGCTGACCGAGGTCTCCGAAGCCGACGGCGTCGTGACCGCGACGTTCGCCGACGGCACCACCGACTTCGCCGAGCTGCTGATCGGGGCCGACGGGGCGCGCTCGCTCGTGCGCGACTACGTCACCGAGCCCAGCGGCATCCGTCCCGAGCGCTCCTACTCGGGGTACGTGAACTACAACGGCCTCGTCGCGGCCGATGAGCGGATCGGGCCGCTCGACCAGTGGACGACGTACGTGGGCGACGGCAAGCGGTGCGCCGTGATGCCCGTCGCGGGCGACCGCTTCTACTTCTTCGTCGACGTGCCCGGACCGTCGGGGGTGGTCGAGGACCGCATGGCGGCGCTCGAGCACGCCTTCGGGTCGTGGGGCGCACCCGGGGTGCGGGCACTGCTCGACGGCATCGACCCCGACGAGTCGCTCAACCGCGTGGAGATCTGGGACATCGACCCCTTCGAGACGTGGGTGCGGGGCCGCGTGGCGATCCTCGGCGACGCGGCGCACAACACCGCCCCCGACATCGGGCAGGGCGCGTGCTCGGCGCTCGAAGACAGCTTCGCGCTGGGCATCGTGTTCGCCACCTCGACCCTCGGCGTC
>Ga0308159_1005175_pt1 | contig 11278 bp, 12 predicted proteins | sample PhyCR1_FD_201040 | JGI IMG/M metagenome (GOLD analysis project Ga0308159, IMG submission 201040) | Phyllosphere microbial communities from UC Gill Tract Community Farm, Albany, California, United States - DLSLC.R1 | ecosystem: Host-associated > Plants > Phyllosphere > Unclassified | place: USA...
AACCCGCTGCCGCAGGGCATCTCGGTGTCTGGCGTGCAGCCCAAGCTGGGCCTGGCCCGACAGGGCGGGCGCTACACCGCGCGCACGCGCGCCGGCGCCAGCACGCGGGTCATCGCCAAGCTGCCGCTGGTCGGCCGGCCGCACATGCCGCAACTGGAGATGCTGTCGCTCCAGATGGCCGCCGCAGCGGGCGTGACGGTCTGCCATGCCGAATTGGCCCCGCTGTCGGCCATCCATGCGGAGCACAGCTACGCACTGCCGGACGAGCCCGAGTTCCTCGCCGTCACGCGCTTCGACCGCGACGGCGCGCGCCGCATCCATTTCGAGGACTTCGCGCAGGTGCTGGCCATCGATCCGCAGGACAAGTACGGCGCCAGCTACCTCGCGATGGCGCTGGCCATGCGGGCCTTCCCGTCGCTGGGCGACGAGGCCGCGCTGGAGCTGGTGCGCCGGCTGGTGGTCAACGAACTACTCGGCAACCCCGACGCGCACCTGAAGAACTTCGGCGTGCTCTACCCGGATGGCACGGCGCCGCGACTCGCGCCCGCCTACGACATCGTCGCCTATGCCGCCATGCAGGGCGCCGAGGGCCACGCCCTGCCGCTGCTGCCGCCCGCCCGGGGCACGACGCCGCCTGCGCGACGCGGCACGCTCTTCACGCCCGCCAGTGTGCGCGCCTTCTGCTTCTCGGCCGGCCTGCACGAGCCGCTCGTGCGCAAGACCATCACCGAGACGGCCCGCCTCGCCAAGGCACGCTGGCCGGCCATGCTCGATGCCTCCACCCTGCCCGACGCCTGGAAGGCGCGGCTGCAGGCCCGCTGGGCGGCACACACTTTGCTGCACAGCGTGTCACGGGCACGCTCCTAGAATCGGCGCGCTTTCCCCGACGCCGCGCACGCCCGCCGCGCCGTCGCCTTCCAACCCTTCGGACTTCCTCTCCCCCATCCATGAGCTCTCTCAATTTCATCGGCGGCGAAAAAGGCGGCGTCGGCAAGTCGGTCACCTCGCGCCTGCTGGCCCAGTACTTCATCGACCACAGCCGGCCCTTCGTGGGCTACGACACCGACCGTTCGCACAACTCCTTCACCCGCTTCTACGAAGGCTTCGCCTCGCCCGTGGCCGTGGACAGCTTCGAGGGCCTGGACAGCGTGGTCAACGGCTTCGAGACGAACCCGCAGCAGAGCGTGATCGTCGACATGGCGGCCCAGACGCTGGCGCCGCTGGCCCGCTGGATCGAGGAATCGCAGCTCTTCGACGTCTTCGCCGAGATCGGCGTCCACGTGAACTTCTGGCACGTCATGGACGACGGCCGCGATTCAAGCGATCTGCTGGGCAAGCTGGTCGACACCTTCGGCAGCCGCGCCAACTACATCGTGGTGCAGAACTACGGCCGCGGCAGCGACTTCGCGCTCATGCTCGGCTCGCAGTCGCTGGCCAAGGCCACGGCCCAGGGTGCGCGCGTCATCTCGCTGCCCCGGCTGCAGGAGGCCAGCATGCGCAAGATCGACAACCGCAACACCAGCTTCTGGAAGGCCGTGAACGACAAGGAAGGACCCGATGCGCTGGGCCTGCTGGAGCGCCAGCGCGTCAAGAGCTGGCTGGCGCAGGCCTACGCGGCCTTCGACACGCTGCCGCTCTGACCGCCCGCCTTGGCACCAACGAAAACACCGCCCGAAGGCGGTGTTTTCCTTTGGGCCGCGAGGCGACCGCCCGGCTCAGGCCGTCACGAAGCGCTTGGCCGGCTGGTTGCCGCGGCCGACCAGCAGGCCCAGGATGACCAGTGCGAAGACCACGAAGCAGATGAAGGACCAGTTGGCGATCGACAGGCCCAGGAAGGTCCAGTCCACCTTGCTGCAGTCCCCGCTGCCCTTGAAGATCATCGGGATGGCCCGCTGCAGCGGGAAGGTCTCGATCATCCCGTAGATGTCGCGGCCGCAGCTCGCGAACTCCGGCGGGTGCCATTGCAGCCAGGTCTGGCGGGCCGCCGTGTAGGCCCCGCCGATGGCGAACAGCAGGCCCAGCCCGCCCCAGGTCTTCTGCAGGCCGATGCGGCCCGTCGCGCCCGCCAGCGCGGCGAACACGGCGACCAGGACGAGGGCGTAGCGCTGCACCACGCACATGGGGCACGGCTCCAGGCCGACGACATGCTGCAGGTACATGCCGAAGGCGAGCATCGCCACGCAGGCGATGCAGATCAGCCAGTAGGTGCGGCGCGGCGCGCCGAAAATCGATGTCATATCCCTGATCCTTGCTCGACGAAGACACGCGCCTTGCGCGGGCTGGCCACCACGGTGTCCCCTTCGCGCAGGCCCTGCTCCCGGAACTGCTGCGCGGAAATCTGCGCCTCGATGATGTTCCCGGAACCCGGATTGTCAGGATTCGGTTCGACCGGTTCGAGTTCCATGCGCGCGATCGGCCCGACCACGATGGCGCGGCCGATGGTAGCCACAATCCCCTGTGCATGCCCGCCGCCCTGCACGAAGCGGGTGATGTCGAAGTCGTGCGGACGCACATAGGCCAGGGCCTTGGCATCCTCGGCGGTGTTCGCCTCGGCCGAGGCGATGCGCACGCCCTGCACCTCGACCTCGCCCTGGTGGGCGCGGCCGTGGAACAGGTTGACGTCGCCAAGGAAGCCGTAGACGAAGGGGCTGGCCGGGTGGTCCCAGACGTCCTGCGGGGAGCCGACCTGCTCGATGCGGCCCGCGTTCATCAGCACCACGCGGTCGGCCACCTCGAGCGCCTCTTCCTGGTCGTGCGTGACGAAGATCGAGGTGACGTGCAATTCGTCGTGCAGGCGGCGCAGCCAGCGGCGCAGTTCCTTGCGCACCTTCGCGTCGAGCGCGCCGAAGGGCTCGTCGAGCAGCAGCACCTTGGGCTCGACGGCCAGCGCGCGCGCCAGGGCGATGCGCTGGCGCTGGCCGCCCGACAGCTGCGAGGGGTAGCGGTCGGCCAGCCAGTCAAGCTGCACCAGCTTGAGCAGATCCAGCACCTTGGCCTTGATCTGTGCGTCGCTGGGACGCTGGCCGCGCGGCTTGATGCGCAGGCCGAAGGCGACGTTCTCGAACACCGTCATGTGGCGGAACAGCGCATAGTGCTGGAACACGAAGCCGACCTGCCGCTCGCGCACGTGCACGTCGGTGGTGTCCTCGCCCGAGAACAGGATCGTGCCGCTGTCGGCCGTCTCCAGCCCCGCGATGATGCGCAGCAGCGTGGTCTTGCCGCAGCCCGATGGGCCGAGCAGCGCGAACAACTCGCCCGAATCGATGTTCAGGCTGACGTCGCGCAGGGCGTGGAAGTCGCCGAAGCGCTTGTTGACGTTGCGAATTTCGATGCTCATGGGGAAACCTCCATACGGGTAGCCGAACGCAGAGGGCGCAGAGATGTCGCAGAGGGCGCAGAAGGAATACCGAAATTTTTCATGGATTCTTCTGCGTGCTCTGCGTGACCTTTGCGACCTCTGCGTTCGGCTGTCCGGTTTTTCAAGTTGCCGCCGGCCGCTCCGGCGGCAGTTCGGCGATGGCTTTCATTTCACGGTCGTGGCGCCATTCGGCGACGGTCTTGATGACCAGGGTCACCAGCGCCAGGATGGCCAGCAGCGAGGCGACGGCGAAGGCGGCGACGGACTGGTACTCGTTGTAGAGCACTTCCACATGCAGCGGCATGGTGTTGGTCTGGCCGCGGATGTGGCCCGAGACGACCGACACGGCGCCGAACTCGCCCATGGCGCGCGCATTGCACAGGATCACGCCGTACAGCAGCCCCCATTTGATGTTGGGCAGGGTCACGTGCCGGAAGGTCTGCCACCCGCTCGCGCCGAGCACGATGGCGGCCTGCTCCTCGTCGGTGCCCTGCGCCTGCATCAGCGGGATCAGTTCGCGCGCGATGAAGGGGAAGGTGACGAAGATCGTCGCCAGCACGATGCCCGGCACCGCGAAGATGATCTTGATGTCGTGCGCCGCGAGCCACGGCCCGAGCCAGCCCTGCGCGCCGAAGACCAGCACGTAGATCAGGCCCGCGACCACCGGCGACACCGCGAACGGCAGATCGACCAACGTCGTCAGGAAGGCCTTGCCCTTGAACTCGAACTTGGCAATGGCCCAGGCGGCCGCCACGCCGAAGACGAGGTTCAGCGGCACCGAGATGGCGGCGACGATCAGCGTGAGCCGGATCGCCGACCACGCGTCGGGCTCCTTCAGGGCCTCCCAGTACGCTTCCCATCCCTTGCGCAGCGCTTCGGTGGCCACGGCCGCCAGCGGCAGCACGAGGAAGAAGAACATGAACAGCAGCGCCAGGCCGATCAGCGTCCGGCGCACCGCCGGCGATTCGGTGGTGCCTGCCTGCGCGCGACGCACCGGGGCCCGCATTCCCGTGCCGCCGCTCATGCCGATGCCCCCCGCCGGCGTTGCCAGCTCTGCAGCGCATTGATGACCAGCAGCATGAGGAAGGAGAAGACCAGCATCATGAGCGCCACCGCCGTGGCGCCGGCATAGTCGTACTGCTCCAGCTTGCCGATGATGATGAGTGGCGTGATTTCCGAGATCATGGGCATGTTGCCGGCGATGAAGATGACCGAACCGTACTCGCCGATGGCGCGTGCGAAGGCCATCGCGAAGCCGGTGAGCAGCGCGGGCGTGATCGACGGCAGGATGACCAGCCGGAAGGTCTGCCAGCGCGTCGCGCCCAGCGAGGTGGCGGCTTCTTCAAGTTCCTTCTCGGTGTCTTCGAGCACCGGCTGCACCGTGCGCACCACGAAGGGCAGCCCGATGAAGATCAGCGCGATCACCACGCCCGCGGGCGTGAAGGCCAGCTTGATGCCCAGCGGTTCCAGGTATTGGCCGATCCAGCCGTTGCCGGCCAGCAGCGCCGTGAGCGAGATGCCCGCCACCGCCGTGGGCAGCGCGAACGGCAGGTCGACCAGCGCATCGACGATCTTCTTGCCCGGGAACTTGTAGCGCACCAGCACCCAGGCCACCAGCAGGCCGGCGAAGAGATTCACCAGCGCGGCAAGGAAGGACGCGCCGAAGGTCAGCCGGTAGGAGGCCAGCACGCGCGGTGCCGTGACGGCGACCCAGAACTGCTCCCAGCTCATCGTGAAGGTCTTGAAGACCAGCGCCGACAGCGGGATGAGGACGATGAGGCACAGGTACAGCAGCGTGTACCCGAGCGTGAGGTGGAAGCCCGGAAGCACCCGCTTGGCACCGCCGGGCCTTCCACGCGAAATCGGCGCTGCCGCGGACGGCAGCGCCGATGGAACGGCACTGGTCATGGCGTTACCGGCCGGGCGTGTAGAGCTTGTCGAACTGGCCGCCATCGTTGAAGTGCACTTTCTGCGCTTCGCTCAGGCTGCCGAAGAGTTCCTGCACCGTGAACAGCTGCAGCGGCTTGAAGGTGGCGGCATTCTTCTTGAGCACAGCCTGCGAGCGTGGGCGCAGCGCGTGCTTGGCGGCAATCTCCTGCGCCTCGTCCGAATACAGCCAGTCCAGGTAGGCCTTGGCCAGTTCGCCCGTGCCCTTCTTGGCGGTCGTGCGCTCGACCACGGCCACCGGGTTCTCGGCCAGGATGCTGATGCTGGGGTACACCGCGTCGACCTTGCCGGCGCCGAACTCGCGGTCGATGGAGACCACTTCCGATTCGAAGGTGATCAGCGCATCGCCGATGTTGCGCTGCAGGAACGCGGTGGTCGCGTCGCGGCCGCCACGCGCCAGCACCGGCACGTTCTTGAACAGCTTGCCCACGAACTCCGCGGCCTGCGCGTCGGTGCCGCCCTTCTTCTTCACGTAGCCCCAGGCGGCCAGGTAGGCGTAGCGGCCGTTGCCGCCGGTCTTCGGGTTGACGATCACGACCTGCACACCGGGCTTGACCAGGTCTTCCCAGTCCTTGATGCCCTTGGGGTTGCCATTGCGCACCAGGAACAGCATGGTCGAGGTGGTGGGCGCCGCGTTGTCGGGGAACCTCTTCGCCCAGTCCTTGGCGACCACGCCCTTGTCGGCGAGGAACTCGATGTCGGTGCTGGTGTTCATCGTCACCACGTCCGCGTCCAGGCCGTCGGCCACCGCGCGGGCCTGGGCGCTCGAGCCGGCATGCGACTGGTCGATCTTCACATCGACGCCCTTGGTCTTCTTGTAGTGCGCGACGAAGGCGGCGTTGTAGTCCTTGTAGAACTCGCGCGCCACGTCGTAGGAGACGTTCAGGAGCTGGTTCTGCGCCCAGGCGGCCCCGGCGAAAGCCGACGAGGCGACGATGAACGCGGCGGCGATGTTCTTGATTCTGGAGGTCATGTTGCTGTGAAGGTTTCGAAACTCTGGCGCCCGTCTCCCCGCTCCTCGAAAAGGCGGCTGGGCGCGTCCGTCAGGGATTCGAGCAGGGCCAGCCCCAGGGGCCAGTCGCCGTGTCCCGAATCGACGTTGATGTGGCCGGCATTTTGCATCCGGACGAATTCGCTGCCCCAGGCGCGGGCATAGGCACCCGCCAGGCGCACCGGGCAGAAGGGGTCGTTGCTGCTGGCGACCACGATGCTTCGGTAGGGCAGCCGGGCGTAGGGCACCGGCGCGAAGTCGTTGAGCACCGCGCGGCGCTCCGGATCGGCCGGCGCCACCAGCAGTGCGCCTGCGATGCGCGCCGATGCCGCCTCGCCCAGGTGAACGGTGGCGATGCAGCCCAGGCTGTGCGCGGCGATCACCACCGACTGCTCCTGCGCCAGGATGAGGCGTTCGAGCGCGCCCACCCAGGCCTCGCGCCGCGGCGACACCCAGTCGTCCTGCACCACGCGACGGGCGGACTGCATGCGCTCCGCCCACAGGCTCTGCCAGTGGCCGGGGCCGGAGTCGCGCCAGCCGGGGACGATGATGACCGGGGTCGTCACTGGCCTACTTGTTCGGCTGGGGGGTGAGGCGAAGGTAGGGCCGCACCGCGTTCCAGCCCTTCGGGAAGCGCTCCTTCAGCTCGGCCGGGTCCTGCAGGCTGGGGATGATCACCACGTCGTCGCCGTCCTTCCAGTTGGCGGGCGTGGCGACCTTGTGGCTGTCGGTGAGCTGCAGCGAGTCGATCACCCGCAGGATCTCGTCGAAGTTGCGGCCGGTGCTTGCCGGGTAGGTGATGGTGGCGCGCACGACGTGCTTGGGGTCGATGATGAACACGCTGCGCACGGTGGCCGTGGCCGAGGCGTTGGGGTGGATCAGGTCGTAGAGCTCGGCCACCTTGCGGTCCGCATCGGCGAGGATGGGGAAGTTCACGGTGGTGTTCTGCGTCTCGTTGATGTCGCCGATCCATTCCTTGTGCTTGTCGACGGGGTCGACGCTGATGGCGATCGGCTTGACGCCCCGCTTGGCGAATTCACCACCCAGTGCGGCGGTCTTGCCCAGTTCGGTGGTGCACACGGGCGTGAAGTCGGCCGGGTGCGAGAACAGCACGACCCATGAATTGCCGGCCCATTCGTGGAAATGGATCGGGCCTTCGGACGAGTCCTGGGTGAAGTCGGGGGCGGTGTCGCCCAGTCGCAAGGTGGCCATGTCGCGCGCTCCTGTGGATCAGATGGGACCGGCGATTGTCGAAAGCGCGCCTACGATCTCAAACGAATATCTGCTTGTTTGAATATGTTGCTACGCGAATAAGCGTTGCCGGCCCGCGAGCTTTTGCTGCCGTGGAAGCAACGACGGCGGGCGGCCGTCAGGCAGGCACCACCGCCAGAGTCGACCCGACATTGAGTTCGTCGTTGCAGCGCTGCAGGTGCTCGGCGAAGAACTCCAGCAGCAGGCGTACCGCCGGTACCAGGGCCCGGCGCGGCGGGTACATCGCGTGCACGATGCCCGACGGTGGATGCCAGCCCGGCAGCGCTTCCACCAGCCGCCCGTCGCGCAGGTCGTCCTGGCACATGTAGTCGGGCATGAACCCGGCGCCCACGCCCTGCAGGATCGCGAAGCGCAAGGTCAGCAGGTCGTCGGCCAGGTAGCGCGGCACGGGCGTGTAGACGAAGCTGCGCCCCTCGGGGCCGACCAGCAAGGTGCCGGTGCGTGCGTCGGCCGCGGACATCGCCACCGCATCCAGCCCGGCCAGGTTTTCCGGCCCCTGCAGCGGCTGCCGGCGCGCCAGCACCTCGGGCGCTGCCACGAGCAGCAGCCGGCTGCGGCTGAAACTGCGGGCCGCCAGCGTGGCGCTGTTCTCGATCTCGGCGCGCACGCGCAGCGCCATGTCCACGCCCTCCTCCACCGGGTCGACCGGGCGGTTGAGCACGCGCATCTCCACGGTGACGCCCGGGTGCCGCTTCATGAAGATGGGCAGGATCGGTCCGACACTGCTCTGCGCCAGCGTCACCGGGCAGCTCAGCCGCACGGTGCCGCGCGGCTCCTTCTGCACCTGGGCCACCGCCTCGGCACCGGCTTCCGCCGTGTCGCGCACCGCGACGCAGTGGCGCAGGAAGATCTCGCCCGCGGGCGTGAGCGACAGGCGCCGCGTGCTGCGCTGCAGGAGCTGCACGCCCAGCGACGCCTCCAGCTCGGCCACCCTGCGTGACAGGCGCGACTTGGGCACGTTGAGGGCCTTGCTGGCCACGGTGAAGCCGCCGCGCTCTGCCACTTCGGCGAAGAACAGCATGTCGTTCAGGTCTTGCATGGGCGCGATTGTTCTCGTGGCAGGACAAAGAATCGCCATTTTGACGTCTTATCGGGCGATTGGTGCGCCCATAGACTCATTGCCATGCCGCCGCCATCTCGATCGCCGGCGACGCCAACCCACCAACCAAAGAGGTTCCCCATGAAGCTGCTTCAAGTCGACTCCAGCGTCCTCGGCACGAATTCCGTTTCGCGCCAGCTCACGGCCGAGATCACCGCCCAGTGGCGCGCCGCCCACGCCGGTACCACCGTCGAATACCTCGACCTCGCGGTCGATACCCCCAACCACTTCAGCGCCGACGCGCTGGGCATCAAGGCCGGCCTGCAGGCCGAGCCGACCGAAGCGCAGCGTCGCGAGAACACCGTCTCCGAACGCCTGGTGAGCCAGTTCCTGGCCGCCGACGTGATCGTGATCGGCGCTCCGCTCTACAACTTCTCGGTGCCCACCCAGCTCAAGGCCTGGATCGACCGCCTCGCCCAGGCCGGCCGCACCTTCAAGTACACCGAGAAGGGCCCGGTCGGCCTGGCCACCGGCAAGACCGTGATCGTCGCTTCCACCCGCGGCGGCATGTACTCCACCAGCGACGCCGGCAATGCGATGGAACACCAGGAAAGCTACCTGAAGGCCATCTTCGGCTTCTTCGGCATCACCGACGTGCGCATCGTGCGCGCGGAAGGCCTGGCGATGGGCGATGCCGCCAAGGCTGCCGCGCTGGCGGCGGCGCGTGCCGAGATCCCCGCGGCCACGGCCCAGGCCGCCAACCAGGACCAGGCCGCCCTGGCCGCCTGAAGCGCGGCCGGCCACGGGCCGGCCAGTGGAAGGACAACGCGCCGGCGCCCCTTGCGGGTCGCCGGCGCGTTGCGTTTGGATGCCCGTGATTCAGCCGTTGTGCGTCTTGACCCAGGCGACGTACTTGTCCATCCACCCCTGGAGGAATTTCTTCGTCGCCTCGTTGCCGACGTGGCCCTTGTCGTCGAACAGGTCTTCCTTGTTCTGGATGAAGGCCTCGGGCTGGCCCAGCGTGGGCACGTCGAGGTAGGCCAGCACGTTGCGCAGGTGCTGCTGGGCCAGCGCGGTGCCGATGGCGCCGACCGACACGCCGATCACGCCGGCGGGCTTGCCGGCCCAGGCGCTCTGGCCGTAGGGCCGCGACGCGTGGTCGATCGCGTTCTTCAGGACACCGGGGATCGAGCGGTTGTATTCCGGCGTGACGAACAGCAGCCCCTGCGCCGCCGCGATCTCGCTCTTGAGCTTCAGCACCTCCGGGGCCTGCTTGCCGTCGTCGTCCTGGTTGTACTGCGGCAGGTTGTCGATGCGCACGTGCTCGAAGGTGAAGTTCTCGGGCGCCAGGCGTGCCAGCGCGAGCGCCAGTTTGCGGTTGAAGGAATCCTGTCGAATGCTGCCGACGACGACGGCGATCTTGTACTGGCTCATGCGGGCTCCTGGCTGGGTAGGGGAGAAAAAGCGGACGACCATTATGGGAGCCCGAACATGACCGTGCAGCGGCGCCGCGGGCCGGTTCGGCGCATCATCGCCCTCCTCCTACATCCTCGACGGCAAGGCAATCCTCATGCGAATCCTGATGGTGGGCGCGGGCGCGCTCGGTGGCTATTTCGGCGGGCGGCTCCTGGCTGCCGGCCGCGACCTCACCTTCCTCGTGCGCGCCGGGCGCGCGGCACAACTCGAGCGCGACGGGCTCGTCGTGCGCAGCCCCAAGGGCGACCTGCAGATCGACGCGCCGCCCCATGTGCTGGCCGAGCAGATCGACCGTCCCTACGACCTCGTGGTGGTCGGCTGCAAGGCCTTCGACCTCGATGCGACCATGGACGCGATCGCGCCGGCGGTCGGCACCGACACCGCGGTGCTGCCGCTGCTCAACGGCATGGCCCACTTCGACCAGCTCGCGCGGCGCTTCGGCGACGAGAAGGTGCTCGGCGGCCTGTGCATGATCTCCGCCTCGCTCGATGCGCAAGCGCATGTGGTCCACCACAACGACCTCGACGGCCTGACCTTCGGCGAGCGCAGCGGCGGCCGCTCGGCGCGCGCCGAGGCGATCGCCGCGCAGTTCCAGGGGGCGGGATTCACCGACCGGCTGAGCGAGGACATCCTGCAGGACCTGTGGGAGAAATGGCTCTTCATCGCCTCGGCCGCCGCACTGACCACGCTGATGCGCGCCAGCATCGGCGCGGTGCAGGCCGCGGGCGGCGCCGACGTGGCGCTGGCCCTGGTCGACGAATGCGCGGCCATCGCAACCCACAACGGCTTCGCGCCCCGGCCGGCCACCCTGGAGCGGGCCCGCGCCTCGATCACGCAGGCCGGCTCGCCGCTCACGGCCTCGATGTACAAGGACATGGCGCGCGGTGCACGCGTCGAGGCCGACCAGATCCTCGGCGACCTGCTGGCGCGGGCGCCGGCCGGATTCGGGTCGCCGTCGATCCTGCGCGCCGCCTACGTCAACCTCAAGACCTACGAAGTGCAGCGCGCGGCCGACGCGAGCTGAGCCGCGCCGCGGCGGGCCTTCAGCAGTCGCCGGGCCGCAGGCCCTTGGCCTTCTGCAGGCTCGCCTGCGTCACGCTGGCGCCGGCCGGCACGTCGTCGGTGATCCACACGTTGCCGCCGATCGTGGCGCCCTTGCCGATCGTCACGCGCCCGAGGATGGTGGCGCCGGCGT
>Ga0308159_1005176_pt1 | contig 11272 bp, 8 predicted proteins | sample PhyCR1_FD_201040 | JGI IMG/M metagenome (GOLD analysis project Ga0308159, IMG submission 201040) | Phyllosphere microbial communities from UC Gill Tract Community Farm, Albany, California, United States - DLSLC.R1 | ecosystem: Host-associated > Plants > Phyllosphere > Unclassified | place: USA...
TCAGCGCTGCCGCGCCACCGCCCGCGTCAGCCGCGCCGCCGCCTCGAGCAACAGCTCCTCCGACGTGTCGCCGTAGGCGAGGCGCAGGTGCCGGTCGGCATCCGTCCCGGGCCCCGAGGGGAAGAACGACCCGCGCTGGTACTCCACGCCCTCGGCGCTCGCGTCGGCGGCGAGGCGGTCGGCATCCAGGGAGTCGTCGGTCAGACGCGGCCACAGGAACAGGCCGCCGGCGGGCACCGTGACGTCGAAGAAGCCGGATGCCGAGAGCGCGTCGGCCAGAGCGTGCGCCCGCGACCGGTACAGCTCCCGCGCCGCACCCAAGACGCGCGGGAACAGTCCGGTGTCGCTGGTCAGCAGCTCGGCGACGACCGCCTGCACGAAAGTCGACGAGTGCCCGTCCTGGCGGCTGCGGAGGGCGACGGCATCCGGAATCAGGCGCTCGGGCAACACGACCCAGCCGAGGCGCAGGCCCGGGCCGAGGGTCTTGGTGAAGGTGTTGACGTGGATGACGTGGTCGGAGTCGTGGAACGGCGCGAGCGACTCCGGCTCGCCGTGGAAGCGCAGCTCGCGATACGGGTCGTCGGCGAAGACGACGAAGCCGTACTTCTCGGCGAGCTCCACGAGCTCGCGCCGCCGGGCGGTCGGCAACGACGACTGCGAGGGGTTGTGGAACTCCGGCACCGTGTAGACCGCGGCCGGGCGCGCGCCGGCGCGCAGCTCGGATGCCAGGGCGTCGACGTCGAGCCCGTCGGCGCCGACACGGATGGGCAGCACACGCGCGTCGGCGAGCTGCAGGCCGCGCAGGAACAGCGGGAAGACGGGGTTGTCGACCGCGACGAGATCGCCACGCTCGAGCACCGTCTGCACCGCGATCGCGAGACCGTGGAAGCCGCCGTTGGTCACGAGCACGCGCTCCACGGGCACACCCTCGTGTGCGGCGATCCACTCGCGCAGGGCCGGGATCCCCTCGGTGCGCGAGTACTGCAGCGACGGCGCACCGGCGCGACCCAGCACCCGGGCGGTCGCCTCGGCGAGCTCGGCGCTCGGCAGCACGGAGGAGTCCGGGATGCCACCGAGCAGCTCGATCGCGTCGGCGCGGCGGTCGCGCAGGGTCTGGTCGCCGAAGCCCTGGGGCGCCGTGAAAGCCTCGATGAGTGCGGGACGCGAGCGGGGCGGGGAGAGCAGGGTCATGAGGGACTCCGGAGGTCGGGGGTGGGGATCGCGTCGACGAGGGCCCGTGTGTACTCCTCGCGCGGATGAGAGAGCACGTCGGCCACCCGCCCGGCCTCCACGACCCGTCCGTCTTTGAGCACCGAGACGGTGTCGGCGATCTGCCGCACGAGCGCGAGGTCGTGCGAAACGAAGAGGTAGGTGAGACCGCGTTCGCGCTGCAGTCGGCGGAGCACGTCGAACACCCCCGCCTGCACCGTCACGTCGAGCGCCGAGGTCGGCTCGTCGAGCACGATGACGTCGGGTTCGAGCACCAGGGCGCGCGCGATCGCGACACGCTGACGCTGACCGCCCGACAGTGCGTCGGGGCGACGGCGGGTGAGCTGCGGCGACAGGCCCACGGCATCCAGGGCCTCGGCGACCTTCGCCGACCGCTCGGCGCGCGTGCCGACCCGGTAGCGGTCGAGGGGTTCGCGGACGATGCGCCCGACGCTCCACGTGGGATCGAGCGAGGTGAAGGGGTTCTGGTACACGAGCTGGAGGTGGCGACGGATGCCGCGGAGCTCCGCCTCGGTGCGTCCGGTCGCGGGCTTGCCTTCGACGAGGATCTCGCCGGCGTCGGGGGTCTCGAGGCCCAGCAGCAGCCGTACCGTCGTGGTCTTGCCCGAGCCCGACTCGCCCACGAGCGCGTGGGTCGTGCCCGGCGGCACGCGGAACGACACCGCCGACACCGCCGCGCGCTCGGAACCGTCGACCACGAAACTCTTCGACACCTCGCGCACCTCGATGCGGGTCGCGGTGGTGTCGGTGGTCCACGCGTCGACCCCGCGCTCGTCGGCGTGCCGGTAGCGGTCGGGGTTGAGCGCCGGGGCGTCGGCCTGCAGCTGCAGCGTGTAGGGCGAGGTCGGTGCCGCGAAGACCTCGCGCGTGCGCCCGGCCTCCTGCACGCGCCCGTCCTTCAGCACCACGATCTCGTCGGTGCGCTCGGCGGCGATCGCGAGGTCGTGCGTGATGAGGAGCAGGCCGATGCCGAGCTCGTCGCGCAACTCGCCGAGGAGGTCGAGGATGCGCTTCTGGATCGTGACGTCCAGCGCGCTGGTGGGCTCGTCGGCGACGAGCAGCTCGGGCTTCGGCAGCACCGCAAGCCCGATGAGCACGCGCTGCAGCATGCCGCCGGAGAGCTGGTGCGGGTACGAGCCGTAGACCCGGCCCGGGTCGGGCAGGCCCACGCGGGCGAAGACGTCGAGGATCGCGTCGCGCTGCGCGCCGGCATCCGTGATTCCCGACAACGCGGCGGCCTCGTGCGCCTGCGAGCCGATGGTGCGCACCGGGTTGAGCGCGTTCGACGGGTCCTGGGGCACGAAGCCGATGCGCCGGCCGCGGAAGGGGCGGAACCGCGCCTCGCTCAGCCCGAGCAGCTCGTCGCCGCCGAACTCCACGCGCCCGCTCGCCCGTCCGGTGGCCCGCGGCAGCAGCCGCAGCACGGATCGCGCGATCGTCGACTTGCCCGAGCCCGACTCGCCGATGAGGGCGAGGCTGCCACCGGCCGGGATCGACAACGACACGTCGTGCACCACGGGGGTGCGCCCGTACGCGACCGAGAGGTCCTGCACCCGCAGGAGCGGAGCGGGCGTGGCGGGCGTCTCCTCGCGGAGAGGGAGCGTGATGGTCATGACGTCCTCCGAAGCCAACGGCTGATGCGGTTGATCGACAGCACGGTCGCCACCGTGACCAGGGCGGGCCACACGACGAGCCACGGCGCGCGCGGGTAGTCCTTGCCGGCCGAGATGAGCAGACCCCAGTCGGATGCCGGTGGCGGGTCGCCGTAGCCGAGGAACGCCAGCCCCGCGATGACGAGGATCGACAGCCCGAACTGCAGGACCGCGAGGGGCACGAGCGAGCGCGACGCATTGGGCAGCACGTGCCGGAACAGCACGTGCAGGCTCGATCCGCCCTGCAGTCGCGCCGCCTCGACGAACACCGACGACCGTACGCGCAGCACCTCCGACCGCATCACCCGCGCGAACACGGCGACGGCCGAGACGCCGGTGGCGATCGCGGCGTTGATGGTCTGGAAGCCCAAGGAGCTGACGATGACGACCGCGAGCAGGAACGCCGGGATCGCGAGCAGCACGTCGACGAGACGGGCGAGCACCGTGTCGGTCCACGACCCCAGGAACCCCGCGAGTAGGCCGATGAGCCCGCCCACCACCACGCCGATCACCACGGCGACGAGGGCGCTCGTCACCGACGACTGCGCGCCGAACACGATGCGCGCGAACAGGTCGCGTCCGAGGTGGTCGGTACCGAGCAGATGCGCGGCGCTGGGCGGCTGCAACTTGTCGGCCGGCACGCCCTGCGCGGGGTTCTGCGACGTGAACAGGGCCGGCGCGAGCGAGAACGCCAGCACCACCGCCACGACGAGGAACGACACGATGACGCCGAACGGAACGGCGAGGCGGATGCCGCGCGCCCGGGCGACGACGGAGCGCGGCGGCGCGGCGAGTGCGGCGGTCATACGACGCTCACCTCCTCCCGCAGCAGCGACGCCGGCTCTTCGCGCGGGGTCGCCGTGACCGCGCGCCCGCGCGAGCCGATGGACACGCGGGGGTCGAGCAGCGGATAGGCGAGGTCGGCGAGCAGGTTGACGACGACGAAGACGATGGCGGCGAGCGACACCACGGCCTGAAGGACGGGGAGGTCTTGACTGGCCACCGACGACTCGACCAGGGTGCCGATTCCGACGCGTCCGAAGATCGCCTCGGTGATGAGCGCGCCGCCGAGGAGCTCTCCGACGATGAGTGCGAGAACGGTGACCGTCGGCAGCGCCGAGGGCTTCACGAGGTGACGCAGGAACAGCGCCCCCGATCGCAGGCCCCGCGAGCGCGCGACGGCGACGTACTCCTGCCGCGACTCGTGATCGAGCGAGGCGATGAGCACCTCCGCGAGCTGCGCCGAGACGGGAATGCCGAGGGCCACCGCCGCGAAGAAGGTGCCCCAGGGCGTCTCGGTGTCGATCATGCTGAACAGTCCGAGCCCGAAGGCGAACACGTGGATCAGCAACAGGCCGATCACGAAGTTCGGGACCGACAGGAACAGCGACGGCAGCGAGCGCAGCACGCCCTGACCGAAGCGCGCGGGGAGGAACTGCGTGCCGTACGCGATCGCGACGGCGAGCACCACGGCGACCAGCAGGGCGGCCGCCGCAAGGCTCAGCGTCGACCCCAGCGCGTCGAGCACGAGAGTGCTCACGGGCAGGTTCGACCGCAGTGAGACACCGAGGTCGCCGACCACGAAGCGTCCGAGCGACGATCCGAGCTGCACCCACCAGGGCTGGTCGAGGCCGTAGTACGCCACGATCCGGGCGATGTCGTCCTCGGTGAAGCCGTTGTCGGGGTTGCGCAGGGTGCTCGTGACGGGGTCGCCGGGCAGGATGCTGATCACGAAGAACGTGAACAGATACGCCAGCAGTACGACGACGAGCGCCTGGCCGGTGCGGCGCAGCGCGAAGCGGCCGTAGGTGCGGAACATGCTCTCCTCCTCTCGTCTCGGTGGAACGGTTCGGGGGACGGATGCCGTGGCATCCGCCCCCGGCGATCAGTCGTTCAACCAGGCGTCCAGGTAGTACGCGTAGGCGAGGCCGTTGTAGCTGACGCCGCTGACGTCGGGGGCCTGCACGTAGACGCGCTGCACGATCTGGGTGAGCGGCACGAAGTAGCCCTGGTCGAGCACGTAACCCTGCAGCTCGTCGGCGACCTTCGCGCGGGCGTCACGGTCGGTGGCCGTGGCGATGCGCGTCGACAGGTCGTTGAGCGTGGCATCCGAGGTGCCCACCTTGAACCAGTCCTCGTCGCCCTTCTTCTGCGAGGTCAGGACGCCCGCGACCGTTCCGACGTCGACGAAGCTGCGGGTGATCTCGGTCGCCGGCACGGTCGCGTTGCCGATGACCTTCTGTCCGTAGGTCGGCACGTCGTAGGTTTCGAGGTGCACCTCGAAACCGAGGGTGGTCAGCTGCTGGTCGACGAGCTCGTCGACCGATTGCGATGCCTGCAGGTACGGGTTGGGGTAGAGCGTGAACGACAGCTTCTCGCCGTTCTTCGTGCGCACGCCGTCGGCACCCTTCACCCATCCGGCTTCATCGAGAAGGGATGCCGCCTCGGCGGGGTCGTACGCGATGTCGGCGCTGTGATCGGTCGCCTCGGGCACCGTGCTCTGCAGGAACGACTCCGCGGCGTGCCAGTCCTCGGTGTAGACGGTCGAGAGGATCTCGTCGCGGTCGATGCCGTGCTGCACCGCCTGGCGCACCCTGATGTCGTCGAAGGGGGCGACCGAGGTGTTCAGCGCGTAGCCGTTGACGAAGCCCAGGTAGCGGGGCGTCTCGACCGTGAGCCCCTCGCTCTTGAGCGCTTCGAGATCTTGCGGGCTGGCGTTGTACGCCACCTGCGCCTGGCCCGACTCGACCGAGGCGGTGCGCAGCGAGGGTTCGGCGACCTGCTTGTAGGTGATCGAGTCGAGGTAGGCGGGCCCGTCGTGCCCGAGCGCCTCGGGACCCCAATCGTAGTCGTCGCGCTTCTTCAGCACGACGCTGTCGCCGTCGGCGACCTTCTCGACGACGAAGGGACCGCTGCCGATGTCGTTCGCGAGGTCGGCCTGCTGATCGGCGGGGAGGGCGAGCGTCGCGGGCGAGAGCAGGATCGACCCGTGGTACGCCAGCGTCGGGATGAAGCTCAGGGTGGGAGCGGCGAACGACACCGTCACCGTCGTGGCATCCACCGCCTCCGCCCCGACGTAGTTGGCCGAGGGGAACAGACCGATGCGGTTGATGCCCTCGTCGGGGCGCCCCTTCGCCCAGATGTCGATGTTCGCCACGACGGCGGCGGCGTCCAGCGGCGTGCCGTCCGAGAAGGTCACCCCCTCTTTCAGGTGGAGGGTGAACGAGGTCTTGTCGGCGTTCTCGTCCCAGCTCTCGGCGATCCACGGGCTCAGCGTGCCCTCGGCGTCGACGTACACGAGCTTGTCGGTCAGGTGGCCCCAGATGTGGCCCTGGTAGCTCGAGATCGAGCTGTTGTTGGGGATCCACGTGGCGCCGAGCGAGTCGATGAGGAACACCAGGTCGCCGCCGGACTTCGGCGCGGCACCGGCGGCCGGGGCCGCGGTCGAGCCGGCGCCGCACCCGCTCAGCAGGACGGCACCGACGGTGAGGGCGGAAGCGACGCCGAGAAGGCGCCGCAGCGGACGGAGGCGAGTGGTCATGGGGTGTCCTCGGGTGCGTGTGCGGTGGGATGCGGGTTACAGGGCTTTGCCGGGGTTGAACAGCCCGGCGGGATCGAGCGCGGTCTTGATCGCGAGCTGGGCCTCGCGCACCCGGGCGGCGAGCTCCTCGGCGGCGAGCGCGCGCTTGACGGTGCCGATGCCGTGCTCGCCGCTGACGGTGCCGCCGACGGCGAGGGCGGCGCGCACCACCGCGTCGGCGGCGTCGTGCACCGACGCGGGGACGACGGCGGGGTCGGCGTCCACCGGGATGGGCAGGGTGATGACCGGGTGCAGGTTGCCGTCGCCGGCGTGGGCGACGGCGCTCACGGCCACGCCGTAGCGGGCCTCGATCGCGGAAAAGCCGGCGAACACCTCGGCGATGCGCGACTTGGGCACGGCGACGTCGCCCCCGGCGAACCAGGACCGCTCGTCGAATCGGCGTCCCGAGCGTCGCAGTTCCCAGAGGATCTCGGCATCCGTGTCGCTCTCGACCCGCACGCGGGCACCGGCGGCCTCGAGCGCGGTGGTCAGTTCGGCGGTCTGCTCGTCGATGCCGAAGCCGTCGAGCTCGATGAGCAGCAGTGCTGCGCCGCGGGCACGGAGCCCGGAATCCCGGGCCGCGTCGATGCCCTCGAGGGTGGGCTCGTCGAGGAACTCGATCACACTGGGACGCACGCGCGAGGCCGTGATGGCTCCGATGGCCGCCGCCCCCGCGCTCGTCGAGTCGAAGAACGCCGTCACCGTGCGACGCGCGACGGGGAGGGGGCGGATGCGCACGGTGGCACCCACGACGATGCCGAGCACGCCCTCCGACCCGACGAACAGCGACACCAGATCGAGGCCGGTGACGCCCTTGATCGAGCGGTGGCCCACCGAGACGAGGCTGCCGTCGGCGAGCACGACGTCGAGGGCCAGCACCGATTCGCGGGTCACGCCGTACTTGGCGCAGCGCAGGCCCCCGGCGTTGGTGGCGATGTTGCCGCCGATGGTCGAGATGCGCCAGCTCGCGGGGTCGGGGGCGTAGAACAGGCCGAGGGGGGCGAGGCGTTCGTTCAGGGCGGCGTTCAGCACCCCGGGCTCGACGACGGCGACCTCGTCGACGGGCGACACCTCGACGATCCGCGTCAGGCGGTCGGTCGAGACGACGAGCTGATCGGCGTGGGCCGTCGCGCCGCCCGAGAGACCGGTGCCCGCCCCTCGCGGCACGACGCTGACGCCGTGACGTGCGGCAAGGCGTACCAGCAGCTGTACCTCGGCGACCGTCGCGGGAAACGCCACCGCCGGCCCGTCGGGCACCAGGGCGTCGCGGCGGGGCGCCGTGCCGGCGTCGTAGCCGAACTCCGCCGTCTCGGGCGAGGACGCCCGTACCTCGATGTCGGGCGCCTCCCCGCGCAGGTCGTCGAGCAGAGCGGACAGAGCCGTGGTCGGGGCGATCGCGGTGGGGACACTCATGGGCGGACCTTTCTCGACGGGGACGGTGATCACGCCGAACGTAGGCGGCCTCGGCGACGCGCTCACCTCGAGCGAAACGGTCTGTCGCGATGCGTCACCGGCCGACACGATGCGTCTCGCAGCGTCACAGTCGTGCACCTCGCGGGTCCGGGCGCTACGTTCACGCGTCTCTGTCCGTTCGTGACGCTTCGAGGCGTTGTATGACGACACGGATTGAGACCCGGCGCACTCCGGCGAGACAGTGATCAGCACCTCGCCTGACACAAGGAGCTCCCGATGCCGGATCGCATCCATCTCGCCGTCGCCCTGGACGGCGCCGGCTGGCACCCGGCCGCCTGGCGCGAGCCCGCGGCCCGGCCCACCGAGCTGACTTCGCCCGCGTACTGGCGCGACCTCGCCCGCACGGCCGACGGTGCGGGGCTCCTTTTCGCGACGATCGAGGACGCCCTGAGTCTGGGCGGCCGGTCGTTCGAACCGGATGCCGAGACCCGCCGCGACCGTGCCCGCGGGCGCCTCGACGCCGTCCTGCTGGCGTCGTTCCTCGCCCCCGTCACGCGTCGTCTCGGACTCGTCCCCACCGCGACCACCGCGCACCCCGAACCGTTCCACCTCGCGACGGGCCTGCAGACCCTCGACCACGCCAGCCGTGGACGCGGCGGGGTGCGGCTGGTCGCGGGTTCGACGGCGCAGGAGCGGGCCAACTTCGGTCGCCGCGCCGACGGCCCCACCGTCCGCCCCGCCTCCGGACGCATCGAGGACGATCCCCTCATCGTCGCGGCGTTCCGCGAGGCCGGCGAGGTGGCCGACGTGATCCGCCGACTCGCCGACTCGTGGGAGGACGACGCGATCGTGCGCGACCTCGAGACCGGGAAGTTCCTCGACCGCGACCGCGTGCACAACGTGGAGTTCGAGGGCGAGTTCTTCTCGATCACCGGCGCCTCGATCGTGCCCCGTTCTCCGCAGGGACAGCCGCTCATCACCGTGCTCGCGCACCAGACAGTCCCCTACCGTCTGGCAGCCGAACAGGCCGATCTCGTGTACGTCACCCCCTCCGAGGCGGCGGCGGTCGCCGGCATCCTCGGCGAACTGACCGATGCCGCCGACGCACATCGCGCGATCGCGGAGCCCCTGCGCGTGTTCGCCGATCTGCTCGTGCTCGTCGAGGAGACTCCGGCGGCGGCCCGTGCCGTCTGGGACCGCCTGCAAGAGCGCGCACCGCTTTCGACCGACGCCCGCGTGGTGGTCGGCACCGCCGACGACGTCGTCGAGGAGATCCGCGCCCTCGCCGCCGTCGGCGTCGACGGCGTGCGCCTGCGCCCCGCCCGGCTTCCGGCCGACCTCGAGGCCATCGCCGACCGGGTCGTGCCGCGCGCGGCGGCCGCCGGCATCCTGCTCACCGACGACGGCTCTCCCACCCTGCGCGAGCGTCTCGGCCTCCCCCGTCTCGCCAGTCGCTACGCCCGTCAGGAGGTCGGCGCATGACCCGCCGTCAGATCCATCTCGCCGCGCACTTCCCGGGCGTGAACAACACCACCGTGTGGACCGACCCCGCGGCCGGCAGCCAGATCGACTTCTCGTCGTTCGAGTACTTCGCCCGCACCGCCGAGCGGGGCTCGTTCGACTACCTCTTCCTGGCCGAGGGCCTGCGGCTGCGTGAGCACCGCGGGCAGCTGCACGACCTCGACGTGGCGGGACGCCCGAACACCCTCGCGATCCTCACCGCCCTGGCCGCGGTGACCGAGCACATCGGCCTCGTCGGCACGCTCAACACGACCTTCAACGAGCCGTACGAGCTCGCGCGCCAGCTCGGCACGCTCGACCTGCTGTCGAACGGGCGGGCGGGGTGGAACGCCGTGACGAGCTCCGACGCGTTCCACGGGGCGAACTTCCGTCGCGGCGGCTACCTCGACCACGCCGATCGGTACGTGCGAGCCTCGGAGTTCGCGGCGCTGTCGAAGGCGCTGTGGGCATCGTGGCGCGACGACGCCATCGTGGCGGATGCCGAGACGGGTCGGTTCCTGCGCGACGACGCCATCGCTCGGGTGCGGCACGAGAGCCGCCTGTTCGACGTCGACGCCGTGTTCGACGTGCCGCGCTCCCCGCAGGGGCGGCCCGTGATCGTGCAGGCCGGGGACTCCCCCGACGGCCGCGACTTCGCCACCGCCCACGCCGACGTCATCTTCTCGCTGCACACCGCCTTCGACGACGCGCAGCAGTTCTATCGCGACGTGAAGGGGCGCCTGGCGGCGAACGGCCGCGACGAGGACTCGCTGAAGATCCTGCCCGCGGCGACCTTCGTGCTCGGCGACACCGCCGACGAGGCCCGCGAGCGCTCGCGCGAGATCGCCCTCGCCCAGGTGCGCCCACAGACCGCGATCACCTACCTCGAGCAGATCTGGAACCGCGACCTCAGCGGGTACGACGCCGACGGGCCGCTGCCCGACCTCGAGCCCGACACGGGGGTCGAGACGGCGCAGGGCTTCGCCGGGCGGCACGCCGCGATCCGCGCCCGGGTCGGTCAGCTGCGCGAGCAGGCGACGGCCGAGAACCTCAGCATCCGCGAGCTCGTCATCCGCCTGACCGCGAAGCACACCTTCGTCGGCACGCCGGAGCACGTGGCATCCGAGATCGACCGCTACGTGCAGGAGCGCGCGACCGACGGGTTCACCGTGGTCGGACACGTCACCCCGCACGGCCTCGACGAGTTCGTCGACAAGGTGGTGCCCCTGCTGCAGGAGCGCGGGTCGTACCGCCGCTCGTACGACGAGGGGGCGACGCTGCACGACCTGCTGGGTCTCCCGCCGGTCCACGCGGGCGTCGGGGCGCGATGACCGACCTCGTGATCGTCGGGGCGGGGCCTCGCGCGGTCATGCTCGTCGAGCGGCTGCTCGCCCGACGCTCCCCGGTGCCGCTGCGCATCACCCTCGTCGACCCCTACCCGCCGGGGGCGGGCCGCATCTGGCGACGCGAGCAGTCGCCCCTGCTCAAGCTCAACTCGATGGCACGCGACGTGACCGTCTTCACCGACGAGTCCTGCACGATCTCGGGACCGATCCGCTCGGGCCCCTCGCTCATCGAGTGGGCCGAGCGGGTACGCGCGGGAACGCTCCCCGACGTGACGATCGACGATCCCGAGTTGCGTTTCGAGCTGCAGGGCCTGCGCCCGGACTCCTTTCCCACGCGGCGTCTGCAGAGCGCCTACCTCGACTGGTTCTGGCGTCGCACGGTCGCCATCGCCCCGCCCGGGGTCGAGGTGCGGTGGCACGAGGGCGTCGTGCAATGGGTCGACGACACCGCCGACGGGTACGAGGTCGCCCTCGCCGACGGCATCCGTCTGTCCGCCGACGTGCTCGTCTACGCGATGGGGCACAACGCGCGCGAGCCCGAGGGCGAGGCG
>Ga0308159_1005178_pt1 | contig 11272 bp, 4 predicted proteins | sample PhyCR1_FD_201040 | JGI IMG/M metagenome (GOLD analysis project Ga0308159, IMG submission 201040) | Phyllosphere microbial communities from UC Gill Tract Community Farm, Albany, California, United States - DLSLC.R1 | ecosystem: Host-associated > Plants > Phyllosphere > Unclassified | place: USA...
AGTGCTGCTGGCGCTTGCGGAGGGCGTCGTGGACCACTCCCCGGACGGGCTCGTCGTGCGACTCGACGGTGCCGGCCAGCGAGACGAAGTTGCGCCAGTGCTGCGACGCGAAGGTGTTCTCGTAGTTGGCCTCGATGGCGACGGCCACGGAGGCGACGAGGGTCGCGCGCCGCTCGTCGGCCGGGGCCTCGGCGTCCGTGTTCCGCTGCAGGTAGGTCGCGCCCACCTGCAGCGCCGGCTCGTCGAGGCGGGTCGAGAGGAGCCGGTCGGGGATCCTGGCGAGCAGTTCGTCGAAGAAGTCCTGGCGGCTCGGCCAGATCCGGTAGACCGTGCTCCGCGGGACCCCGGCCGTGCGGATGAGGTCCTCCAGCGGGAGGTGGGAGACGCCCACCCTCAGGCCGTCGCTGCGCACGACGTCGAGTCCGGCGTCCACGAGGCGGGAGCGCACCTGCTCACGCGTCAGTCGGGGTGCGCGCGCGGGTGTCGCGGGCGGGACGGGGGTCTGGCTCATGCGGCCTCCGGCGGGAAGGCGGAGGCGCCGTCGTCGGCCCCCGGTGCTGGGAGCGTAGCGCGTGTCCCACCGTCGTCGGGACGGGCGCGGCCCGCTGCCGGCCCGTGAGCCGAGCGGGCCGCGCTGCCTGTCCCCCTGGTGGCCGCCCCATCGGCCTCGCCCACGGTAAGCGCAGTCCGGACGCGGAGTCAAAACATCGGGACATCATGTCGCGTCGTCACGGAGGGCGGGTCTGAGGACGTCGTCAGCGGACCGGACGGCGACGCGGGTCCTCCGACGGCGGGAGATCGGACACGACCCGGGGCGTCGGCGCCTCGCCGCGGGAGTGCGCGAGGGAGGCGGCCACCGCGTCGGCCGCCTCCGCTCCGGCCCGCTCGGCCAGCGCCGCGTTGCGCATCAGCCACGCGTGGTGGCAGGGGCTCGCGGCGATCCTCGTCACGACGGAGGCGAGGCGCATCGCGTCCCCCACTCGCGCGAGCGGGTTGAGCTCCGCGAGGACGGACGGGACGTCCGGCAGCGACATCAGCGTGTAGCGGCACGTCGAGACCGCGTACTCGTCCACGCCCGCCTCGGCCGATCGCGCGCCGACGATGACGTCGCCCAGATCGAGGTCGCGGGTGCGCGCCCCGAGGACGGACACCAGCGTCACGCGGATGTCCCCCGCGAGAGCCACGACGTGCACTCCGGCCGGCCAGGGCGGGAGCCGGCTCAGCTCCGACGAGCCCGTGCGCATCGCGATGCCGGCCTGGGAGGAGAGGGCGTCGATCATCGGCATCCCCGTGCACTCCCCCGCCCGCGCCGCGTCCTCGGACGCCGCCTCGCCGCAGGACGCGAGGAGGGCCGAGACCCCGAGCCGGGACTGCGGCTCGAGCCCGGCGACGACCGCGGGGCTGACCGACCCGGTCGACTCGATCATCTCGCCCAGGCGGGCGGCGAGGTCCGAGCCCGTGTTCGGCGTGCCGAAGGTGATCACGTCCGAGACCATCGACTCGACGCTCACCCCGTCGACCTCCTGGCTGAGCGCCTGGCGAGCGGCGAGGCCGCCCATCGAGTGCGCCACCACGATCGCCCTGTTGCCGGTCGCGGAGACCAGGCAGGCGAGGGAGGAGGCGAGTGCGTCGCTGATGCCCGGATCCGTCACCCAGCGCGCCGAGAGGTCGCGGTAGTCGAAGGTGTAGACAAGGGAGCCCTCGATGTCCTGCAGCGTGCCGATGACGGAGCGCTCGGCGACGACTCCCGGCTGATCCGCCTCGGCGCCCGGAGGGTCCGTGTCGGCGCCGGCGACCAGGTCGACGAGGTGCGAGAAGGCGCCGGTGCGGGCCTCGTCGTGCGTCGAGGTGCCGAGCCAGCCGTGCACGACGACGATCGGCACGTTCTCGGCGGAGGGAGTCGCGTCGACCTCGTCGTCCTGCAGCACGGGAGCGAGCTGCGCGACTCCGCACGAGGCGGGGACGGACGGCGCTGCGACGGCGGGCGCTGCGGGCAGCACGACGGCACCGACCGCCACGAGAAGGGCGGCCAGCGCGACGACCACGACTCTCATCCGCGCGTATCCTCACCGCTGCGACCCCGACCGGACGGGCGCGGGGTGGTACCCCGTCGAACGTCCCTCGAGTCAATCACCGACGCAGGCACCGTGCGGTTCCTGGGCGACCCCCACTCACCCCCCTTGCGGTGGGCAACCGGCGTGGCGGGACGCTCCGGGAACGACGAAGGCCCCGCCGGGAACCCGGCGGGGCCTTCGATCACTCGGTCGGAGCTCAGCTGTAATTGCCGGGCTCGTATCCGTCACTCGAGAACGAGTCGAAGTCGACGAACGACAGGTCGGCGTCGCTGAACGCGGCGTCGTCGGCGAAGATGCGGTTGGGGTACCGCTCGGCCTTCGCCTCCTCGGTCGCCTCGACGGACACGTTGCGGTACTTCGGGAGACCGGTACCGGCCGGGATCAGCTTTCCGATGATCACGTTCTCCTTCAGGCCCAGCAGCGGGTCGCGCTTGCCCTCCATGGCCGCCTGCGTCAGGACGCGGGTGGTCTCCTGGAAGGAGGCGGCCGACAGCCACGACTCGGTCGCGAGCGAGGCCTTGGTGATTCCCATGACCTCCTGGCGGGCGGACGCGGTCCGCTTGCCCTCGGTCAGTGCCGCACGGTTGACCTCGCTGTAGCGCGACCGGTCGACGAGCTCACCCGGCAGCAGATCCGTGTCGCCGTGGTCGACCACGGTGACCTTGCGGAGCATCTGACGGACGATGACCTCGATGTGCTTGTCGTGGATCGGCACACCCTGCGAGCGGTAGACGCCCTGGACGCCGCCGACCAGGTGCTTCTGGACCTCGCGGACGCCCAGCACGCGCAGGACCTCCTTGGGGTCGACCGTTCCCACGTGCAGCTGCTGACCGAGCACGACCGACTGGCCGTCCTCGACGAGGAGCTGCGAGCGCTTGAGCACCGGGTAGATGACCGCCTCGTCGCCGTTGTCCGGCTGGAGGATGAGTCGTCGAGCCCGGTCGGTGTCCTCGATCGTGATGCGACCGGCGGCCTCCGCGATCGGCGACGCACCCTTGGGGGTGCGGGCCTCGAAGAGCTCCTGCACGCGGGGCAGACCCTGCGTGATGTCGTCGGCCGAGGCCGATCCACCGGTGTGGAAGGTGCGCATCGTGAGCTGCGTGCCGGGCTCGCCGATCGACTGGGCCGCGATGATGCCGACGGCCTCTCCGATGTCGACGAGCTTGCCGGTGGCGAGCGAACGGCCGTAGCAAGCCGCGCAGACGCCGACGGCGGACTCGCAGGTCAGGACCGAGCGCACCTTGATGTGGCGCACCTCGGCTCCGACCAGCTTCTCGATGAGGACGTCTCCGACGTCCTCTCCGGCCTCCGCGATGACCTCGCCGGCCTCGTTCGTCGCCGGGGTGGCGAGCGAGCGGGCGTAGACGGAGTTCTCGACGTTGGAGTCCTGCGACCAGGCGCCGGTGGCGTCCTGGAGCATGATCGGCAGCTCGAGGCCCTTGGTGGTGCCGCAGTCGTCCTCGCGGATGATGACGTCCTGCGAGACGTCGACGAGTCGACGGGTCAGGTAGCCCGAGTCCGCGGTGCGGAGCGCGGTGTCGGCCAGACCCTTGCGAGCACCGTGGGTGGCGATGAAGTACTCGGCGACCGACAGGCCCTCGCGGTACGAGGAGATGATCGGTCGGGCGATGATCTCGCCCTTCGGGTTGTTCACCAGGCCTCGCATGCCCGCGATGTTGCGGACCTGCAGCCAGTTACCACGGGCGCCGGACGTGACCATCCGGTTGATGGTGTTGTCGGTCGGGAAGTTCGCGCGCATGGCCTTCGCGACCTCGTCGGTCGCCTCGGTCCAGATCTTCACGAGCTCCTGGCGACGCTCCGCCTGCGTGGTCAGACCCTTGTCGTACTCGGTCTCGACCTTCGCGGCCTTCTTCTCGTAGCCCGCGATGATCTCGGGCTTGGAGGGGGGCGTGAGGATGTCCGACAGGGCGACGGTCACACCGGACCGGGTGGCCCAGTAGAAGCCGGCGTCCTTGATGCGGTCGAGCGAGGCGGCGACCTCCACCTTCGGGTAGCGCTCCGCGAGATCGTTGACGATCCCGGAGATGGTCGTCTTGTCGGCGACCTGCTCGAAGTAGGGGTAGTCGACCGGCAGCGCCTCGTTGAAGAGCGCGCGGCCGAGCGTCGTGTCGAGCAGGATCGGCGCGGTGACCTTGCCGTTCTCGTCGAGCTCCACGCCCTCGGGTGCCGTGCCCTGCGCGAAGAAGACGTCCGACATGCGGATCTTCACCTTCGAGTTCAGGTGCAGCGAGCCCTGGTCCTTCGCGAGGATCGCCTCGGAGACCGAGGAGAACGCGCGTCCCTCACCGGCGGCACCCTCGCGGATGGTCGTCAGGTGGTGGAGGCCGATGATCATGTCCTGCGTGGGCAGGGTGACCGGACGGCCGTCCGAGGGCTTGAGGATGTTGTTCGACGCGAGCATCAGGATGCGCGCCTCGGCCTGGGCCTCGACGGACAGCGGCAGGTGGACGGCCATCTGGTCGCCGTCGAAGTCCGCGTTGAACGCGGCGCAGACGAGCGGGTGCAGCTGGATCGCCTTGCCCTCGACCAGCTGAGGCTCGAAGGCCTGGATGCCGAGTCGGTGCAGCGTGGGCGCGCGGTTGAGCAGGACGGGGCGCTCGCGGATGATCTCCTCGAGCACGTCCCACACCTGGGGGCGCGAACGCTCCACCATGCGCTTGGCGGCCTTGATGTTCTGCGCGTGCGACAGGTCGATCAGGCGCTTGATGACGAACGGCTTGAACAGCTCCAGCGCCATCTGCTTGGGCAGACCGCACTGGTGCAGCTTGAGCTGCGGTCCGACGATGATCACCGAGCGGCCCGAGTAGTCGACGCGCTTGCCCAGCAGGTTCTGGCGGAAGCGACCCTGCTTCCCCTTGAGCATGTCGCTCAGGGACTTCAGGGCGCGGTTGCCGGTTCCGGTGACGGGGCGACCGCGGCGGCCGTTGTCGAACAGGGCGTCGACGGCCTCCTGCAGCATGCGCTTCTCGTTGTTCACGATGATCTCGGGGGCACCGAGGTCGAGCAGGCGGCGGAGTCGGTTGTTGCGGTTGATCACGCGGCGGTAGAGGTCGTTCAGGTCGCTCGTCGCGAACCGGCCTCCGTCGAGCTGCACCATCGGGCGCAGCTCCGGCGGGATCACCGGGACGACGTCGAGCACCATCGCGGCCGGCGAGTTGCCGGTGGCGAGGAACGAGTTGACGACGCGCAGTCGCTTGATGGCGCGGATCTTCTTCTGACCCTTGCCCTCGGCGATCTGCAGGTGCAGCGTCTCGGCCTCGGCCTGGAGGTCGAACTGCTCGAGGCGCTTCTTGATCGCCTCGGCGCCCATGTAGGCCTCGAAGTAGACGCCGTAGCGGTCGACGAGCTCGTTGAAGACCGCGTCCTCGGGCTTGAGGTCGCCGACCTTGAGGGTGCGGAACTGCTCCCACACGCTCTCGAGACGCGCGATGTCCTCGTCGAAGGACTTGCGGATCTGCGACATCTCCTTCTCGGCGCCGTCCTTGGTGCGGCGCTTCTGGTCGCTCTTGGCGCCCTCCGCCTCCAGGGCGGCGAGGTCGGTCTCGAGACGGGCCAGGCGGTCCGCGATGCGGGAGTCGCGCTGGTCGGAGAGGGTCTTGATCTCGAGCCGGAGCTCGTTCTCGAGGCCGGGCATGTCGGCGTGACGGCCGTCGTCGTCCACGTCGATGATCATGTACGCCGCGAAGTAGATGACCTTCTCGAGGTCCTTCGGCGCCATGTCCAGCAGGTATCCGAGGCGCGAGGGGACGCCCTTGAAGTACCAGATGTGGGTGACGGGGGCGGCGAGCTCGATGTGGCCCATCCGCTCGCGGCGGACCGAGGACTTGGTGACCTCGACGCCGCAGCGCTCGCAGACGATGCCCTTGAAGCGGACCCGCTTGTACTTGCCGCAGGAGCACTCCCAGTCGCGGGACGGTCCGAAGATCTGCTCTCCGAACAGGCCGTCCTTCTCGGGCTTGAGGGTGCGGTAGTTGATGGTCTCGGGCTTCTTCACTTCACCGTGCGACCAGCGACGGATGTCATCGGCCGTCGCGAGGCCGATGCGCAGCTCGTCAAAAGTTGTTACGTCGAGCAATGTTTTCTCCTTGTCGGAAAACAGGTGTCTCGTCAGAGACGGGAGGTCGTCAGATGCTGGCGCGGGATCAGATGTCGTCGACGGAGGACGACTCGAACCGGGAGGAGATGTTGATGCCGAGCTCCTCCGCGGCGCGGTAGACCTCGTCATCCGTGTCGCGCAGGCTGACCGCGGTGCCGTCGGCCGAGAGGACCTCGACGTTCAGGCACAGGGACTGCATCTCCTTGATGAGGACCTTGAAGGACTCGGGGATGCCCGGCTCCTGGATGTTCTCGCCCTTGACGATCGCCTCGTACACCTTCACGCGGCCGAGGATGTCGTCCGACTTGATGGTGAGGAGCTCCTGGAGCGCGTAGGCGGCGCCGTAGGCCTCGAGGGCCCACACCTCCATCTCGCCGAAGCGCTGTCCACCGAACTGCGCCTTACCACCGAGCGGCTGCTGGGTGATCATCGAGTACGGGCCAGTCGAGCGCGCGTGGATCTTGTCGTCGACGAGGTGGTGCAGCTTCAGGATGTACATGTAGCCGACCGAGACCGGGTCCGGGAAGGGCTCCCCGGAGCGGCCGTCGAACAGCTGCGTCTTGCCGGACGAGCCGATCAGGCGCTCACCGTCGCGCGTCGGGGTGGTGGAGTCGAGGAGCCCGGCGAGCTCCTCCTCCGCCGCGCCGTCGAACACGGGGGTCGCGACCTTGGTGCCGGGCGCCGCCTCGCGGGCGTGCTCGGGCAGGCGTGCGGCCCACTCCGGCTCGCCGTCGACCTTCCAGCCCTGCTTCGCGATCCACCCGAGGTGGATCTCGAGGACCTGGCCGAAGTTCATGCGGCCGGGGACGCCGAGCGGGTTGAGGACGATGTCGACCGGGGTGCCGTCGGCGAGGAACGGCATGTCCTCGACCGGCAGGATCTTCGAGATGACGCCCTTGTTGCCGTGGCGGCCGGCGAGCTTGTCGCCCTCGGTGATCTTGCGCTTCTGGGCGATGTAGACGACCACGCGCTGGTTGACGCCCGAGCCGAGCTCGTCGTCGCCGTCCTGCGCGTCGAACACCTTGACGCCGATGATCGTGCCCTGCTCGCCGTGGGGCACCTTCAGCGACGTGTCGCGGACCTCGCGGCTCTTCTCGTTGAAGATCGCGCGGAGCAGGCGCTCCTCGGCCGAGAGCTCGGTCTCGCCCTTGGGCGTGACCTTGCCGACGAGGATGTCGCCGGGGCGGACCTCGGCGCCGATGCGGATGATGCCGCGCTCGTCCAGGTCGGCCAGGAGCTCCGGGCTGACGTTGGGGAGGTCGCGGGTGATCTCCTCCTTGCCGAGCTTCGTGTCGCGGGCGTCGACCTCGTACTCCTCGATGTGGATCGAGGAGAGGACGTCGTCCTTCACCAGGTTCTGGCTGAGGATGATCGCGTCCTCGAAGTTGTGACCCTCCCACGGCATGAACGCGACGAGCAGGTTCTTGCCCAGCGCGAGCTCGCCGTTCTCGGTGGCGGGGCCGTCGGCGACGATCTCGCCGACCTCGATGCGCTCGCCGGCCGAGACGACCACGCGGTTGTTGTACGAGGTGCCCTGGTTGGAGCGGTCGAACTTGCGCAGGAAGTAGGTCTGCGTTCCGCCCTCGTCCAGCTGGACGGTGACGGAGTCGGCGGAGACCTCCTGGACCACGCCCGCCTTGTCGGCGGTGATCACGTCGCCGGCGTCGATGGCCGCGAAGCCCTCCATGCCGGTTCCGACCACGGGCGACTCGCTGCGCAGCAGCGGGACGGCCTGGCGCTGCATGTTCGCACCCATGAGCGCGCGGTTCGCGTCGTCGTGCTCGAGGAACGGGATCAGCGAGGTCGCGACCGACACCATCTGGCGCGGGGAGACGTCCATGTAGTCGACGCGGTCGGCGTCGACGAGCTCGACCTCTCCGCCCTTGGGGCGGACCAGGACCTTGCCCTCGGCGAAGTGGAAGTCCTTGGTGAGGGGGGCGTTCGCCTGGGCGACCAGGTACTCGTCCTCCTCGGACGCCGTGAGGTAGTCGATCTGCTCGGTGACGCGACCCGCGACGACCTTGCGGTACGGGGTCTCGATGAAGCCGAACGAGTTGATGCGCGCGAAGGACGCGAGCGAGCCGATCAGGCCGATGTTCGGGCCTTCCGGGGTCTCGATCGGGCACATGCGGCCGTAGTGCGACGGGTGGACGTCGCGGACCTCGACGCCGGCGCGCTCACGGGAGAGGCCGCCGGGGCCCAGCGCCGACAGGCGGCGCTTGTGGGTCAGACCCGCGAGCGGGTTGTTCTGGTCCATGAACTGCGACAGCTGCGACGTTCCGAAGAACTCCTTGATCGCGGCCACGACGGGGCGGACGTTGATCAGGGTCTGCGGCGTGATCGCCTCGATGTCCTGCGTGGTCATGCGCTCGCGGACGACGCGCTCCATGCGGGACAGGCCGGTGCGGACCTGGTTCTGGATCAGCTCGCCGACCGCGCGGATGCGGCGGTTGCCGAAGTGGTCGATGTCGTCGACGTCCAGGCGCAGGTCGACCGGAGCGCCCTCGCGGACGCCCGGCAGCGTGGTGCGGCCGTCGTGCAGCGCGACCAGGTACTTGATGGTCGCGATGATGTCCTCGACCGTCAGGACCGAGTCGGACAGCGCCTTGTCGATGCCGAGCTTGCGGTTGATCTTGTAGCGGCCGACCTTCGCGAGGTCGTAGCGCTTGGAGTTGAAGTAGAAGTTGTCCAGCAGCGCGCGGGCGGCCTCGGCGGCGACCTGCTCGCCCGGACGGAGCTTGCGGTAGATGTCGCGGAGAGCGTCCTCCTTGGTGAGGATGTTGTCCTTCTCGAGCGTCAGCTCGATCGACTCGTAGCCGGCGAACTGCTCGAGGATCTCCTCGCTGGTGAGGCCGAGGGCCTTCAGGAAGACGGTGACCGACTGCTTGCGCTTGCGGTCGATGCGCACGCCGACCTGGTCGCGCTTGTCGATCTCGAACTCGAGCCACGCACCGCGGCTCGGGATGACGCGGGCGGAGTAGATGTCCTTGTCGGACGTCTTCTCCTGCTGGCGCTCGAAGTACACGCCCGGCGAGCGGACGAGCTGGGACACGACGACACGCTCGGTGCCGTTGATGATGAACGTGCCCTTCTCGGTCATGAGCGGGAAGTCGCCCATGAAGACCGTCTGGGTCTTGATCTCACCCGTGAGGTGGTTCATGAACTCGGCCTCGACGTACAGAGGAGCGGCGTAGGTCTTGCCGCGCTCCTTGCACTCCTCGATCGTGTACTTCTCGGGCTCGAGGTACGGGTTCGTGAAGCTCAGCTGCATCGTCTCGCTGAGGTCCTCGATCGGGGAGATCTCCTCGAAGATCTCGTCCAGACCGGAGTTGGCGGGGAGGTCCTCCCGGCCGGCGGCCTTCGCCTCGGCGACGCGGGTCTTCCACGCCTCCGAGCCGACGAGCCAGTCGAAGCTCTCGGTCTGCAGTGCGAGCAGATCCGGAACCGTCAGGGTGTCGCTGATCTTGGCGAACGAGAGACGCGATGCGGCGCGTCCGTTCTTGGGTGAGGTGGTGGTTGCGTTGGGCGCAGCAGCCAAGGAAGGAACCTCCGTAGACCCTCGCGGGTCTCAATCTGTGGGATGTGTGGAGTGGGCTCCCGCCGGGCGGGCCGACACCCGCCCTCCACACGCCGCAGGGACCGTTTCGACGCGGTCTTCGGGGTGGGGGCTAGAGTGTGGCATCGGCATCCACCATCTGATGCCGGTTTCCGGTGACCTGCCGACCGCAATATGAGGGCGTGGGTACTCGGGAGCGCAAAGTACAAATATAGATGCATCGCGCCACGCCGCGCAAGTGCAGATCCTTGCGTCGTGTCGCGGGGTCCGGTATACGTCCCGGGCAGGCCGCCGTCGGGGTGCCGCGTCCCTCAGACTGAGGGGATGCAGGAACGAACCGGACGCCGACGCGGCGACGACGCCGAGCACCCCCGCGCGGTGCTCTCCAGCGGCTACCTCGCGCAGATCGAGCCCGACCGGCACTCCCCCGACGCCGCGACACTCGTGGTCGACGGGACGCCGCAGTCGCACGTCGACCTGGCCGATCCGACGCACCTGTCCTTCGAGTACGTGCGCCGCATCGGTCACGCCATCGATCTGCTCGCCCCCGAGGGCGAGGCCGTCACCGCGCTGCACCTGGGCGCCGGGGCGCTCACCCTCCCCCGCTACGTCGCCGCGACCCGGCCGGGCTCGCGCCAGCAGGTCGTCGAGATCGAGGGCGCGCTGGTCGAGCTGGTGCGGGAGGCGCTGCCGCTGCCCCGCGGAGCCCAGATCCGCATCCGCCAGGGCGACGCCCGCGAGGTGCTCGGCAAGCTCCCGCCCGGACTCCTGGGCAGCATCGACGTCGTCGTCGTCGACGTCTTCTCGGGGGCCAGGACCCCGGCGCACGTGACGAGCACGCAGTTCTACTCCGCGATCGCCCCGCTGCTCGCGCCCGGGGGCGTCGTCGCCGTCAACGTGGCCGACGGAGGGGCGCTCGCCTTCGCCCGTGCGCAGGCGGCGACCCTCTCCTCCGTCTTCGCGCACACCGCGATCATGACCGACACCCAGATGCTGAAGGCGAAGCGGTTCGGGAACGTGGTGATGCTCGCCTCCGCCGCGCCGCTGCCGGTCGACGGACTGCCGCGGCGCCTGGCCTCCGACCCCGCGCCCGCGAAGCTCGTGCAGGGCCGCGAGCTCGACAACTTCGTCGCGGGAGCCTCCGCCGTCACGGACGACACGGCCACGCCCTCGCCGCTGCCGGCCCGCAGCATCTTCCAGGTGCGGCGCGGCTGACCCTCGTCGGATGGGCGCGTCCGGAGGAGAGCCGTGCGCTCCGCCCCGTAAACTGGGCCGGCCCGAGCGGCCGCCCGCTCGTCGCACACGACCCGCGACGCACCGGATCCGCACCCCACGAGGAAGCACTGCTCTGAGCATCATCATCCGCCATGACCCCGCGACGCTCCGCGAGGAGATCGACGTCGACGCCGCCCAGGAGCGCCTCGAGGAGATCGGCGCGCTGCGCTCCCTCGCCGCCCTCACCGAGAAGGCCGAGCTGCTGCGCCTGCTCGGCCGGATCGACGAGGCCTGGGACGTGGCCAACGA
>Ga0308159_1005179_pt1 | contig 11270 bp, 13 predicted proteins | sample PhyCR1_FD_201040 | JGI IMG/M metagenome (GOLD analysis project Ga0308159, IMG submission 201040) | Phyllosphere microbial communities from UC Gill Tract Community Farm, Albany, California, United States - DLSLC.R1 | ecosystem: Host-associated > Plants > Phyllosphere > Unclassified | place: USA...
ATGCAGTGATTGAACAATTCAACCATTTCATCTTCATGCTCCACACCGCGGTAAATATTTTTCAAACTGCGCAAGCGGTCAACATAAAGCGCTGCTAATCCACTTTTTTTCAAAGTGCCCAAATCGCCACCGGAACCTTTTACCCACATTACTTCGGTTTCCGAACCCGTTAAAGGATCTTTTTCCATCAGTTTACATGATGTATTTCCACCACCATAGTTGGTTAAGCGCAAATCGGCACCTAATAAGTTTGAACGGTAAATTAGTAAAGCTACTTCATCGCCAGCTAGCTTTGCGGCTTCCTCTTCATTCCACAAATAGCTTACGTGTTTATAATTTTTCGTTTCGATCGACATTATCGTATTTTTTATTTTTTGTGATTTATCCTTTAAGTGAATTACCGTAACCTACAATTAGTACGGAAACAATGATGGTGATGATCCCAGCCAACACCGTAATGAATGTTTTTCTGGATACGCCTTTCCATTCTTTTAACACCAAGCCCCAAACATTGGCAATTAAGATGATGAAGGCCATGTGTAATATCCATGAACTTGCGCCATTGCCCATTTTGCTCTCTCCCATTCCATAAAAAAAGAATTGTAGAAACCAGGTGGTACCTGCAAGTGCTGAAAATATATAGTTTTTTAAGAGTGGTGTTTTTGCGTTGGTATAATCGCCGAATGTTTTATTTCTGGCGTTCAAAATCATACACCAAATGAAGTTGGTAGTTAAACCACCCCAAAGTACAATGATGTAAGTAACATTGTTGGAGAAAAGAAAATTACCGGTTTCTGATGGGTTTGCTGCTTTCCAGATAGAATTTGCGGCATCAGCCAATGGCTTACCGGCTTCGATACCGAAATTGAAACAAGCACTTAAAACACCTGAAACGATACCAACGAATAAACCTAAACCGAATTTAAACTCGGTTTTTACTTCCAAACCATGTGGATCGGTAACACCCGTGTTAATTTCTTTTTCCTTCATCATTCCGGCTTTACCGCAAATCACGATTCCAAGTACACAAACAATCAGCCCGAGCAATACCATTCGGCCCCAATCGGTTTGCAAAAACATCGTGAAAGTGTCTTTGCCTTCCTGCGGAAAAACATCGAAATAAATAGAAGGCAAAATTGAACCGAGCACCATGCAAAGGCCGAGAATAATACTGCTGCCTAATGAAACGCCGAGGTAACGAACACCAAGGCCATAAGTTAAACCTCCAATGCCCCAAAGAACGCCAAAGAAATAAGCCAATGCTAAAGTTTTTCCTTCCGCTGTGGCAATAATATCAGCAAAGTTCGGAATGGTTAAATAAGCTGCTAAAGGTGGAACAATTAGCCAGGAAAAAATGCCGCCAACTATCCAGTAGCTTTCCCAGGCCCAACCTTTTACCTTTTTATATGGTATGTAAAAACTCCCGGAGGCGAAACCGCCGATGAAGTGAAAAATAACGCCTAAAAATGCCTGCATGCTCTAATTTTAAATATTTGGTTGGTCTAAAATAGAAAATAAGGATACCTCTACTGTTATGCACTGTCATGTTAATCGCTGAAAATTCAAACCTGACCGATTAAACCGGAAGGCGACAATCCATCGTTTATTCGGGTAGACTTACGACGGTTAATAGTGCCCATTTGCAATGATATCTGTAGCAACTTATTTGTTACTACGTATTCGAAGTGATATTTCCCTGTTCCCACTTCAAAAGTTCTATTCCGGGAAATTTCGTCGGTTTGTTTACGTGATTTACTTTATCCACATCTGTGAAGATTTTTAGAGCATAACCTCTCCATTATGCTATAATATTCGAACTACCAAACTAAAATGGCCTTTTTGAAGTATAGCTATCATGGATTTTAATAATAAGAACATTTTAGTGGTTGGAGGAAGCTCAGGAATTGGATTGGCTTTGGTAAAAAGCCTGACAGAAAAAGGGGCAACAGTTTACGCCGCATCCAGAACAATAAGCGAGGAATGGCCAGCACAAGTTAAACATCAGGAATTAGACGTTTTGCAAGACGTAAATGCGTTAGCTGATTTTTTACCTGAAACATTGCATGGTTTGGTGTATTCTGTAGGAAGCATTACTTTAAAACCTTTTGGTAGGGTCTCGGAAGATGATTTTTTGAATGACTACCGCCTAAACGTGGTTGGAGCCGCTAAAGTAATTCAGCAAGCGTTTAAAAATCTGAAAGCAGCCCATTCTGCTTCAATTGTTTTGATAAGTTCGGTTGCGGCAACAACGGGGATGGGATTTCACAGCAGTATTTCGACTGCGAAAGCAGGTATTGAAGGTTTGACAAAATCTTTAGCAGCAGAGTTTTCGCCTGTAAACATTCGGGTAAATGCAGTGGCACCGTCACTTACCGATACGCGTTTATCAGCTAGCTTATTAAACACTGACGACAAAAAAACAGCATCGGCAAAAAGACATCCACTTGGAAAATATGGGCAACCAGAAGATATAGCCGCAGCAATTTCATTTTTATTAAACGATGAAAGCAACTGGGTAACTGGTCAGATTATCAATATTGATGGCGGTATGGGCAACCTCCGAACCAACCTTTAATTTATTCTCGTCGTAATTTCGCCAACAATTAATGAAATTACCTCCGGCGATTTAATAATTTTGAAATGACCGATATCCTCAAATTTAATTGCTGTGATCTCTTTGTTCTGAGTTAAAAAATCCTGCAGATAAGGGTAAGGTGAGATGTGATCTTCTGGATCGTAAATTACTAAATGCTTAATCGACGCATCCAAATGACACAGATTTAACAGATTGAAATGGTTGGCAGGGACTTTCACTTCAAGCTCAAAATTGCTAAAGAAAATATCCTGATCTGCTTGATTCACACCTATAGATTCCAAGCTCTGCACAAAATTTTCTTTCAGTTTGATTAAAGGAGCAATGCTCATTAACAATTTTGGTTGAATAGCTAAATCTTGTAACGCCAAAATGTTGGCCATAGCGCCCAGGGAGTGGCCAATTACGAAATCGACAACTTCATATTTTTCTATAATCGCCTTAACCGAATCTTTATAAAGTATGAGATTGGAAAGTTCTGAAACCGAACTTCCGTTTCCGGGTGCATCGAAAGCAATTATTTCTACATCTTCTAATTTGCGGAGCTCCATAATCAGCTCGTAAAAATCGAGTGCTTTAGAAGCCCAACCGTGAGTAAGCAATATTTTGGTCTTGCCATCGCCCCAGCTAAAACAGTTAATCGCAATGTCGCTTGACTTAAAGTATTCGTCATACACAGATAAGTTAAACTTTTTCGCTTCGGCAATAAGCTGCTCCTGATGTAATCGGAGCGGCATTTTTGGAGAGTAAAGCACGAATTTACGAATCAGTGCATCTCGATTTTCTCCTGGTTCAACAACCGATGTCTTAATATCTGCAACTATCTGTTTTAGTATCTTCAATGTTCAGATGTTATACCAGGTGTGATTTTAAATCAGCTGGAGAGTAATTAATAGACTTCAACGTTTTATCATCTGCTTTTCTAAAAACTAAAAACAAACCATCAACCTCTTTATAATAGGATTCTGTTTGATCTTTATCGAAGTAATGTTTGATGGTCAGTTCTGCTTCTTCAACAGTTTTACAAGCTTTGCTCATATTGGATCGATGCACTTCATCAAACAGCGTTTTAAACTTTCCACCTAAACCAAACTCATGAATGGCTCCAGCTAAAACGTATTGCAAATCGCATAATGCATCGGCAACCTCTACCAAATCATCATTCTCAATTGCTTCCTGCAATTCTTTTAATTCTTCAGCCAGAAGCGCAACACGCAGGTTTGCCCTTTGTTTAGCAGGAATAACAGGCGATTCTAAGATTGGATGTTTAAACGTAGTATGAAATTCAGCAACCTGATTTAGCGAATTGGTTTCTTGCATTTTTTGTTTGATTTAGTATCGGCAAACTTAACAAATATTGTTCGATTCTTAAATGGCCTGTTAAAGCTAGCCTGTCAATTGCGCACATTATCAACGAACATCAGCTTTCAATTTATCTTTAGAAAATTCGCAGTCAATTATTTATCCAGGGTCCAATTCTACTTTCGATCCTTTATAATTTTGAAAAATTCTTCTTTGTAAGTGTCACCAATCGGAATCGATTGATCATTGATGTAAATTGTATTTCCATCAATCATTTTGATTTTCTCCAAAGAAATGATGTACGATTTATGTACCCGATAAAATGGCGGCTTTGGCAAATCAACTTCCAATTCCCTGAGGGCCTGATAAGTAATGATTCTTTGTGTAGCGGTGTAAACCGACACATAATTCTTCAGGCCTTCTATATATAAAATATCATCGTAGTTTACTTTGATAAATTTATTTTTCGTGTCGCCCTTAATAAAAACAAAATCGTTTCCACTTGTTTGCGATGGGGTATTGATGACTTCGTACCGCGAAGGCGAAATAATTTGTTGCGCTTTTATCGCCGCTTTATAAAAACGTTCGTAAGATATTGGTTTCAGCAGATAATCCACAACATCCAAATCAAAACCATCTAATGCATACTCAGGATAGGCAGTGGTTAAAATTACCTTACATTTTCCACCACAAATTTTTAAAAACTGTATACCTGTTAGTTCTGGCATTTGAATATCAAGGAAAACAAGATCAACCTTGCCTTCCTGAACTAAACTTAGTGCCTCAAACGGATTAGTTGTGGTTCCTACCAATTCTAAAAATGGCGTTTTAGAGATGAAGGTTGCAATTATATCTGATGCGTAAGATTCGTCATCAACAGCTAAACAGCGGATTACCATATGTAGTTTTTAAAGTTGCCTCCCTATTTTAGGAATAAAATTTTCAAGGTTAATTCGTTTATTTGAATAGTTACCCATCCTCACAATAATTACATTATTTTTTGGATTGACATATACGTATTGACCTAAAATACCAATAGCCGTATAATCAAAAGCTTTCACTTTGAAATAATACCCATTGTATTTAGTTTTCTTAATAGCGGTATTTAAACTCAACTTGTTAAGTGCAGCTTCGGCACCTTTCAAATCCTTAAAATAACGATAATCATAACAAGCCCACCATTGATTTTTATATCCAAGTTTTTCGAGTGTATCGGGATTTGTAGTGTCTTCAATCCATTTAGCAGAGAGAATGCGCTTGCCCTCCCAGTTTCCTTGATTAAGATAAAGCCTCCCTAATTTTGCAAAATCGAGAGCAGTTGCGTTTAAACAACAAAATGCTTTTGCTGTTTTTTGATTATCTAAACTCCAAATGGCATTTGATTCTGCCCCTAAAGGTTGCCATAAATATTCTGCTAGTAAATCTTGCAGTTTCCTATTTGTTGCCTTCTCTAAAATTGCAGCCAAAATTTGAGTATTTATGCTTTGATATTCAAATTTTAAGCCCGGCTCCCCTTTCATCTTGAGTTTTGAAACCTGACTATTTATAGAGGCACCATAATATAATTTTGTTATAGGAGAAAATGGGGTCTCTTTGTGTTCATCATAATCAATAGCGGAGCGCATATCTAATACATGCTGAATAGTCAACCTCTTGAAACGCTCATCATTCTTTTCAAGTTCTGGTAAATATCTAATCACTAAATCTTCTGTTGAAAAAACGTCTTTTTTATCAATTGCGATACCCAGTAGTGTAGCTACAAACGATTTAGCAACAGAAAAGCTTGGATGTAAAGACTCTTGATTTACGCCAGTTGCAAAATGCTCGTATACAATAGTGTCATTTTTAATTATTATAAAAGCATTGGTATTTGTGCGATTAAGAAATGTATCTAAATAGATTTTTAATTCATGGTATTTGGAAGGATCATTTCCGTTGATAAATCGAAAGGGTAATTTAGACGGCCGTACCCTAGCACTTTTAAATTTGCTACTATCATTTAAATCTGGCGACCACCATCGCACCGCTCTTATAGGAGCACAAGACGAGTATAAAGCTAAGATGACCAAACCTATCAATTTGCTAGCTCGTCTATTTAATATCTGCAGGATCATATATTCAGTATCAAAGTAGTTTTATAAGTATTCCCATTATTTGATACCAGCAATTCATGCTGATCAGGATAAATTAAATCCAATCGCCTTTGAATATTAACCAATCCCACACCACTCGAATGGTCTTTCTGCCCCCGATTTATCTTATTGCTCACTTCAAAACTCAATCGTTTAGCCTGCACTTTTAGCTTAATACGGACTGGGTGTTGCTCATCATTCAAAACGCCATGCTTAAATGCATTTTCTACAAAAGGAATTAACATTAAAGCGGCTAACTTTTGTTCTGCTATGCCTTCAGTAATAAAAATCACATAGAATTTAGGCTCGAAACGCATTCTAAAAAGCTCGATATAACTTTCCAAATATTCAACCTCTTTATTTAGCGTCACCTTGCCATCAACACTTTCATTTAAAGTATAACGCATCAAATCTGAAAGACGCAAAACCGCATTTGCAAGTTGATCAGAAACTGGAATGGCCAGCGAATAAACGTAATTTAAAGTGTTGTAAAGAAAATGTGGGTTAATCTGCGATTTTAAAAAAGCCAATTCCGATTTAACCACTTCTGCTTTCAGCTTCCGATTGGTAATTTCGGTTTTAAAGTTTTGTTCCACGCTGTAAACGGCTGCTGGCATAACTAAAAATGCCAGACTGTAATAAATATTATCTGCAATGTATTTCGATATTGGTGTATCATCTGTATAGTTTTGCATATCAAACCAATGCTTGTACAAAACCTGCTCAATGAGGTATCGCGAAGCAATAAAAACAGCAATGGTAAAAAACATTGCTCCAATAAGCTGAGGGATTTTATCTCTTTTTAAAAAATATGGATATACCCATAGATAACAGATATAAAATTCGACTATTTGAATAAAATTCATCGAAATATCAAATGCCGATTGCCTCAAGGTTACCCCTTTTATCAGCGCCCCACCATACAGATAGGCCAATACCACTAGCCAGCAAACAATGTGTATGATTACGATTCTTGTCCTTTTCATAAATAAAAGTAGTTTAACCCTGATCAGTGATAAACTTTGTTATGCCAACAGGCTGAAAAATTATCCCAACTGGCTATTTCGAGGATAATTTTATCAAAGTACAAGTAGCATCCAAACGTTGCAAGCAAAGTGGCCAGAATTGCCCAGTGGTGCTGATAAATACTTGAAGCCAGTGTTTTCATACATCGAAATGGCGGTTGTTAATTCCGGAAACGACTCCAGATAAATTTCATTGTAGCCGAAATGTTGAGCAGATTCTATACTTTTCTGCATCAATGCCTTCCCTACGCCTTTACCCCGTGCTTCAGCCGATGCATAAAGTTTCACCAGCTCTACACAACCTTCTGGCAAACCAGCGGTGGGATAAATGCCACAGCCACCCAGCAATTGTCCATCTTCTTCAGCAACCCAGTAAACAGATTGCGCTGCAGTAAAAACTGCTGATAAATGGTCAGTTGTTGGATCAGTATAAACCGTACCTGGCTTATCAATCTTAAACTCTCTAAATATTTTTCTAATTAAATCTGCAAGCGATTCGTCGTCCCGCTCCTCTATTTTTCGGTATGTAATAGCCATAGCTTTTTCCTCAAAGGTAGAAATCGCAGACTAAAGCATTGAAGAAATTTGAAACAAAATTGTGGTCGAATTCATTTAATAAAGAAAAGATATTACCATGGAAAACGAAAAAGATAAAACAACGGAAGAAAACACAAATACACAGCCGAAACCGACAGATGATGTTCAATTGGATATTGAAACAGTTGTTCCCTCGGCCCATAAAGAAGAAGTCGATCCATCAAAGCCTGTAGATGAAAATACCAATGAGGCGCAAGAACAGCCTAAAGACACCGAAGATACAGCTGAAAAAAGTGCTGAAGCAGCGCAAACTGGATCTGAAAGTAAAGCACCAGAAAGTGAAGGATTACCAGTAACTGAAGGTGAAAAAAGCGCAGAAACCGCTGATCAAAGCGAACAATCCACCAAGGAAGAAATTAGCGAAAACGAAGAGGCTACAGAAGAGGCAACTGAAAAACAAGATGATAGCAACCGGGATGATAAACGTGATGACATTGAAACGGTAAGTCCGTAATGCTAATTTTAGTTAAAGAAATGTTGTTCCTGAAATAGTTTGCCTAAATTGGCGTTATGATTAACATGAAAAACACACTATTGCTTTGCCTGGTAACTATTACTCTATTTAGTTGCGGCATAAACAGGCAGGCGCAACAAATAAAGGCGCTGGAAGATTGTACTTATAAAATAACAAATGTTCAACAGATTACCATTGCCGGTACCGATGTTAAAAAATTAATTGATCAGCAAAGTTTTAGTTTAACCAGCTTGCCTGGGGTGGCTTTGGGTTTATTAAGAAAAGATATTCCGTTAAAAGCAAATCTAAACCTGGAGATTACAAATCCATCAGCGAATTTGGCGGCAATTAACCAGTTTGAATATAAAATTTTAGTTAATAACACCGATTTGGCAGAAGGAATTGTGAACCAGAATGTGAGCATTGCGCAAGGACAAACCGTGACTGTACCTGTTCAATTGATCAGCAACATTTATGGTTTAGTTTCAAATGGAAATGTTTTCAATGATATTGTGAAGGCTGCTCAAAAAGGGTCTTCTTCAAAAGATGAGAAGTTGGGATTATTAACGATAAAAATCAAACCGACTTTTATGCTTGGCAATACGCCAGTCAAATATCCTGGTTACATCACCATCAACAAAGATATTAGCAGCAAGATATTGCTTTAAACAAGAAACTCCCTTCAAATAATGAAGGGAGTTTTTTTATGCTACTTTTTTATCAGGAAACAATTTTATTTCTGTTTATAAAATGGTTGACTCAGGAAATTCTTAAATCACACCCGAAAAATGTCGCTATTACACCGCAACTTTAAATTTTCATGTTCTCATATTTGAATATAGAACTTTTAATGATGAACGATAAAATACAGCAGGTGATTGATACAATTGATCATCCTTTAAAAAAGGAAATGGTTAAAGTGATCACGATTATACAAAATGCCAACCCTAAAATTGAAAGCAGTATAAAATGGGGCGGACCGAGTTTTAGCTTCAAAGGCGATATGGCAACGATAAATCCAAAAATCAAAAAATATGTTATTGTAATATTTCACAAGGCATCACTTTTTAATGATGATTTTGGTTTGTTGGAAGAACAGACTAAGGGCAAAGCTTATGCTAAATTTTACAATATGGAAGACGTAGAAAAGCATGCTGATGGATTGAAAAAAGCGGTTAATGCCTGGGTAACATTGCTGGAAAACGCTTAATCAAAATTCAGATAATATGGAAAAGATTGAATTCAAAACGGAAATTAATGCCAGCGCAGGAAAGGTATGGAATGTACTTTTTGGTGGGGATACCTATCCAAAATGGACTGTAGCCTTTGCAGAAAATTCTTCAGTAGAAACCGATTGGCAAAAAGGCAGCAAAGCAATATTTGGTGATGGAACGGGAAACGGAATGCTTGCTGTTATTGAAGACAATATCCCTAACAAATTTATGTCTATTAAACATTTAGGCGAAGTGAAAGATGGTAAAGAGGAACTTAAAGACTGGGGAGAACCTTTAGAAAATTATTCGCTTAGCGAAAAAGATGGAAAAACTGAACTGAAGATAGACATGGGTATAACAGACGAGTGGAAAGGCTATTTTGAGGAAACCTGGCCTAAAGCCTTACAAAAAGTTAAAGATTTGGCCGAAGGAAGCTAAATAGATCATATCGAAAAGTGATAAAAAACGAAAGCCTTTAGATTTTCATCTAAAGGCTTTTTTGTGGTGCCACCTGGATTCGAACCAGGGACACAAGGATTTTCAGTCCTTTGCTCTACCGACTGAGCTATGGCACCATTCGTTTAGGAATGCAAATGTAGTATTCTTTTCTTCAAATGCAACAACCCAATTTAATTTATTTCCCCATCGCAGAGAATCTTTTTATCAAAAAAGCCTGTCATCTCTGAAAGGCTTTTGGAAGTGGTGCCACCTGGATTCGAACCAGGGACACAAGGATTTTCAGTCCTTTGCTCTACCGACTGAGCTATGGCACCTCCTACATTAGGATAATTTACAATGAAATAACCCGTTTTGGAGGCACAAATGTAGTGTTCTTTTCCCAAAAGCAAAACTTTTTTCTCATTATTTTAGTTGAACTCTGATAATCAATTAATTAAATTTTTAGCAACCAAAAAACGCATGAATGCATGGCTTAGAATGAATACAAACTAAAAATTTTCATACTTTTTTTATGCATGCATAGTAATTTATTTCGATTAATATCATAATTTAGCATAAACAATATAATATTGCATGGTGGCTCAGATCCTATTTCTAGTAATAACCCTTGCAGCAATTGCGCTGTTTACCTTTAATTTTCGCAAAATTATTCGCAATATCCGCTTAGGAAAATCTGCTGATAGAAGCGATCAGCCTCAAAAAAGGTTAATGACGATGCTTCGTGTTGCATTCGGACAATCGAAAATGGTGGTACGCCCAATCCCTGCATTCCTTCACTTTTTTGTCTACATTGGCTTCATCATCATCAACATTGAGGTGTTGGAAATCATGATTGATGGCCTTTTCGGAACACATCGAATCTTTAATGGCTTAGGTGGTCTCTACAATTTTTTAATCGGCTCTTTTGAAATCCTAGCCTTAACGGTTTGGGTATCCTGTGTTATTTTTCTTATTCGTAGAAACGTTTTAAAATTAAAGCGTTTCAAAGGTGTAGAAATGACCAATTGGCCAAAATCAGACGCGAACTATATTCTCATTGTGGAAATTTTACTAATGAGTGCGTTTCTCCTGATGAATGCTGCTGATGCAAAATTACAAATACTGGGTGCCAATCATTATACAGTTGCTGGCTATTTCCCTGTAAGCCAATATTTGATGAATTTGTTACCCTCAAGTGAAGGCGCATTAGTTATGATTGAACGTGGTTGCTGGTGGTTTCACATCATCGGTATTCTGGCTTTCTTGAATTATTTGCCATACTCAAAACACTTCCATATTTTATTTGCTTTCCCAAATACGTACTTTTCAAATTTAGAACCGAAGGGGGAATTCACCAATATGGCATCTGTTACGAACGAGGTAAAAGCCATGCTGGATCCTTCGTTTGTTCCTGCAGAAACAGAGGCTGGTAAGTTTGGGGCAAAAGACGCTACAGATCTTACCTGGGTAAATTTAATGAATGCTTACACCTGTACTGAATGTGGGCGCTGCACA
>Ga0308159_1005181_pt1 | contig 11264 bp, 10 predicted proteins | sample PhyCR1_FD_201040 | JGI IMG/M metagenome (GOLD analysis project Ga0308159, IMG submission 201040) | Phyllosphere microbial communities from UC Gill Tract Community Farm, Albany, California, United States - DLSLC.R1 | ecosystem: Host-associated > Plants > Phyllosphere > Unclassified | place: USA...
GATATCAGTTATCTCGAGAAATTAAAATAGGATTGGGATATCGTCCGGGTTATGGAAGAGAGGACATTAATGTAGCTTACAAAAACCCACGATATTATGAAAGTTCGTCATTCCCAATGTACTATAATCACTTAATAAACGGTTATGGCGAAGGTAGACCAGTGCTAGCTGGTCCAGACAGAAAATATTTTAATAATTTTAAAAGGCAAGGGGCTGACTTATATCTTGACTTCAGCAACCATATCCTTGGCGAAATAAATTTATATGGAAGTTACATCAAAGAAAATCAGCGTTATTTTCAAACTAGCGGAACAGGCTTCAAATATTTCTCAAACTACGACCTCGAGAAAATGAATGTAGCTTTGCGTTGGTTGAAATCACTTAACAAAAATACTAGGGTAGGTGCAAATTTAGTATACGAAAAGTTGGATGGCCGGGATCAAAATCTCGAATTTAGCGCTAACAATTATATCTATGCTGGTCAACGAATTAACGCCAAAATATTATTTAATACAACCGCTAACAAAAACTCATTCAATTATTATATTAACGCTTTACAGTTTTCTCAGGAACGGATTGACGGCATAAGAGGAAACGATGTTTCTTACAATAATTTGCTTTTGGAAATTGGATCATCGGTAAAAAGAAACCAATCAAATAAAAATTTTTTTGGAGCAAATATCTCTACTAGTTACAAAATGCCAATGGGTAACCGTTTTACTGTAGCACAAGCGAATGAAGGATATTTCACAAGGTATGTAATTTATCATGATTACCTCTACAACACTTCCTCTTACATTGGCGGAGCAGTTTCAGGTGAGTATGGCTTTTCTGTTTTTAAAGACATGATCGCTTCTCTTCAGATAAATGCTACATACATGAAGAAATTAGAGCAGCAAAACCTAACTAGAACCATCATTTCTGAGCCCGGCAAACACCGCTTTTCTTCCAATATCAGCTTAAATCTCTATTTTTAGCCTTATGAATAAAGTTTTCCTCACGCTTGCCCTAATCTTTACCGGATTAACCCTGTTATCTTTTCAATCAACAAATTTCAACGATGATGAGGAACTGAGCATAGATAGCTTGCGCAAAGTTTATTCGAAACCTACAGATCAATGGCCAAAGCCAACCGTAGATAAAGGAGCCATTTTTCAGGAATTAGGAGAACTTCTACCCTCTCCCGTCGATTTAAAAAATGATTCCGTTAAAAAGGTAGTTGAATTGGGTAAAATTTTATTTTTTGACCCTCGGTTATCGGGATCAAACCAAATTTCCTGCTCGAGCTGCCATGCACCAGATTTACACTGGTCTGATGGTCGTCAGGTTTCTGTTGGACATGATCACTTAACGAACATCCGTAATGCACCCTCTTTAGAAAACGTTTGGTTTTACAAACGTTTGTTTTGGGATGGACGAGCGGCGAGTTTGGAAGAACAAGCAGAAAGCCCTGTGGCGGCACATAACGAGATGCACCAGGATATGAAAGCTTTACCCAAAAAGCTGAGCAAAATAAAAGGATATCAACCATTCTTCGTTGATGCATTTGGATCGAAGGCCATCACCAATAAAAGAATATTCGAAAGTCTGGCCACTTTTCAACGCAGCATTGTAAGCAGGAGAACCCCATTCGATCGTTTCCTGGCTAGAGATAAGAATGCATTGACCGATCAACAGCTAGTGGGTTTACATTTATTCCGCACCAAAGCCCGTTGTATTAATTGCCACAATGGTCCGTTATTTACCGATAATGAGTTCCACAACGATGGGTTAACTTATTTCAAACGTAAATATGAAGACTTAGGTTTATATAACGTAACGAAGAAACCTGAAGATGTAGGTAAATTTAAAACGCCTGGATTAAGAAATGTAATGAAAACGGCGCCTTGGTTCCATAATGGTTTATTCCCTGACATGGATGGTGTGATGAACATGTACAATGTGGGCATGCCCGTTCAGAGGGTTAGGGCTGAACAAATAAATAACCCTCTACTGCCTAAGAACGACAAGTTGTTAAAAGGTTTAATGTTGAGTAAAGCAGAAAAGGATGCGGTGGTTTCCTTTCTAGAGGCCCTCTCCTCGCCTACAATTTTGGTTAGGGTAGAGAAATTGCCGCAGTAATCGGTTGCCAGTTACCGGTTGCCAGTTACCGGTTGTCAGTCAGTTGCCGGTTACCCGTTACTGGTTACAAATCTAGTCATATAAAAAGTTTACCAACAATCAGCGAGCCCGTTAAGATTCCCACCTGCGTAGGAATGACGCCTTGGCTACACATTAGGAGGATCGATTTCCGAAAGCACATCTATTATCGCAATAGCATGATCAAATCATTTAATTATGATGCACTAGTTTAGGATAACATTACATCTTTCCTGAATTCAATTCCTCACCAAAAAAAATCGAAGCCTGGGCATCAAAAGCCAGCGGATCGCCACTGGTGTAAAAAGACTTAAGTCCGTCTTTACTCAACTTCGTTTCTATCTCAGGATGTCTTCCTAAATAATCAACCATACTTTTAGCTACAATTTCTCCCTGGGTTAAAATATTAATATAGTCAGGCAAAATCATTTTTAACTTTGGCATAAGTAACGGATAATGTGTGCAGGCTAATAGAACGCAATCTATTTCTGCAGACTGCTCTATTAACCGATTGCAATATTCGTTGATAAAAAAGTCAGCACCAGATTGCAAATGCTCATTGTTTTCTATTAAGGGCACCCACATCGGGCAAGTTTGCTGATATACCTTAACCTCTGGAAAAAACTTATTAATCTCCAATAAATAGGATTGTGAATTTACAGTTCCCCGAGTACCCATTACGCCAACATGGCCACTGGATGTGAAGCTGCCAATGACCTCCGCCGTTGGCCTGATGACACCTAAAACCCTTCTATCTGGATACTTAACAGGTAAATCTTTTTGCTGGATAGTTCTTAAAGCTTTTGCAGAAGCGGTATTACAAGCCAGGATAACCAATTCACAGCCCTGTGCGAAAAGCCATTCAACACATTCTAGGGTATATTTGTAAATTGTATCAAAAGAATGATCACCGTAAGGAGAACGGGCATTATCGCCTAAGTATATGTAACTGTATTCGGGCAATTGATCAGCTATCGACCGAAAAACAGTCAAACCACCATAACCTGAATCGAAAATACCTATGGGCGAACATTTTTGCATCACCGTAAAGATATTATTTATTGTTGGAAAGTTGTGTTGTTGAAAAGTTGGGTGATGACCAAAAAAAAACGGAACCAAGTTGCCTCGATTCCGCTTTATATTTGACTTTGTATTTGAGACTATTGACTCAATACTCTCGACTCCAAACTATTTCTTAGGAGCTGGTGCTTTAGCTGCAGTAGCAGAAATACCTAATTTAGTTTTAACTGCTGAAGTGATATCATCACCACCTTCCCAGAAAACCAGGTTATTACCACCTTGTCCGTTTGCGATATCGAAAACGTAAGCTAAACCTTTTTCTTTCGCTACAGCAGAAATTGCAGTAGCTACTTTAGCTTGAATAGGTTGAAATAACTCACCTTGCTTAGTACCAACATCCTGAGATGCTTTAGTACGGGCATCAGTAATGCGTTTTTCCAAATCCTGTAATGCTTGGCCAGCGGCTTGTAATTCTTTACCAACTGATTCTTTATTTGCTTCGCTTAAAGTTTTTTCTTTCGCTTGGGCTGCAGCCAATTGAGTTTGATATTCTTTGATCATCGCATCAATTTCTGCTTGTTTTGTTTTACCCAAAGTTTCTAAGGTAGTTTGAGCCGCTTTAGCTTCAGGAAGATTTGCAAACACATCTTCTGAATTAATATGACCTAATTTTTGTTGCGCACTTGCCATATTCGCTGTAAACATCAACCCTGCTGCTACAAAGAATACGTTAATTAACTTTCTCATCGTTCTATTTTACTTTTTTATTTTTTTTGTTTGTTTTCTAAAATCTAAGGGGGCGAATATACTAATTTTTTCCAGCCCCTGGCTTGTAACCTAATTTCACAATTACATCATTACTAACATCGTAGCTGCTGCTTGCATAAATCATCATGGTTGCTTCACTGCTTTTGTCAAAAATGAAATCAAGATATTTAGCCTTCGCAATCTGTTTAATTACATCAGAAACTTTCTCTTGAATTGGCTTGATCAATTTTGCTCTGCTTTGAAAAAGCTCACCATCTGGTCCGAATTTTTGGCGTTGAAACTCTTTTGCCTGTTTTTCTTTCTCAATAATTTCGTTTTCACGGCGTTTGCGCATATCATCAGTTAACAATACCTGATCTGCCTGATAGGCTTTGTACATCCGGTCGATTTCAGAAAAATTCTGGTCAACTTGTTGTTGCCATTGTTTAGATGCTACGTCTAATTGGCTTAATGCAGACTTATATTCTGGCATCTGTTTCAAAATATACTCGGTGTCTACATAAGCAAACTTTTGGGCATAAGTGCCAAAGGTTGTGCATAATAAAAATGCGATAAAAAGATACTTCTTCATTTGTGTGTGTATTTAATGATTCGTTATAACCTAAGCTTTTAATAAACTCAACTTAAGGCGTTTTATTACATATTTAGTTAAATTTTTATACTTTATCAATTAAAATCCACCTAATTGTTGTGCGATACTGAAGTGGAACTGGCCTTTGTTCGAATCAGGTAATCCTGGAATCGCATCAAAACCGTAACCATAATCAATACCCAATAAACCAAATATCGGTAGAAAGATTCTCGCACCTACACCAACTGATCTTCTCACGTTGAAAGGATTAAAATCACTAAACTTATTCCAAGTATTACCACCTTCGGCAAAAGCCAATACGAAAGCAGTAGCTTGTTGACTTGCAATAACTGGATAACGTGCTTCTAAAACATATTTGGTGTAAATCGGGCTACCAGATTGTTGTGCAATACGAGGATCTGAACCTACTGGAATAACTGTATTGTTTGCATAACCACGCATCGCGATTAATTCTGATCCTTGTAAGAAATCAAATCCTTGCATACCATCACCACCTAATTTGAAACGCTCAAACGCTGATTGACCTACTGCACTGTTGTATTGGCCCAAGAAACCAAACTGTGCCTGTGCTTTAATTACTAAATTACCTGCAACACGTTGGTACCATTGCGAATCAAATTTCCACTTGTGGTATTCAGTAAAGCGATATTTCTCTTTATCAGGTGCGGTTGCATAATTCACTTTATTAAATAATGAATATGGAGGCGTGGCCTGAATAGTGAAACGAATAAATGAACCCGATTTAGGGAAAATTGGTGAATCTCTTGAGTCACGGCTGATTTCTTGCGATAAGTTTAAATTGTAAGAGGTACCCGAAGTAAATAAATAACCTGGGTAGTTACTTAAAATATACTGCTGTAAGTTAACGGCATGGCTCAACTGGAAATAATTATCCGGCCAGTTTAATCTTCTACCCAAACTCACGGTAACACCATTTAAACGGATTTTCTGGAACTGAGAGTTATCCGAATTTAAACCGTTTGACTGTAGTGAGGTAAAAGCACTTACACCAAAACTCACTGGCTTTTCTCCACCAAACCATGGCTGAGAGAAAGAGAAGCTATAAGATTGATAGTATTTACCATTCGTTTGTCCGCGTAAACTTAGTTTTTGTCCATCTCCTTTTGGAAGTGGTTTATAAGCTTTCAGGTTAAATAAATTTCTTAATGAGAAGTTATTGAAAGTTAATCCTAAGGTACCGATAATACGGCCACCACCAAAACCACCTGATAACTCAATCTGATCTGAAGGTTTCTCCTCTACAGCATACTCAATATCAACCGTTCCATCTGCAGGATTAGGACGAGGAGTAGGAACTGTCTTCGACTCATCAAAGTTACCTAACTGACCAATCTCACGAATGGTACGAATTAAGTCACTTTTATTAAATTTTTGCCCCGGCTTGGTACGAATCTCACGTAACACAACCTTATCATTGGTAATTGTATTCCCTTTTAAAGTAATTCTATTGTTGGTGTATTGCGGCCCTTCATACATTCGCATTTCTACGTCAACCGTATCGCCATAAATTTTGGTTTGTACCGGATCAATATTGAAAGTTAAATAGCCATTATCGGTGTACATACTGTTGATATCGCCACCATTTTCACCGCCGCCGTTTAATTTCTTGTTTAACCTTTCTTCACTAAATACATCGCCTTTCTCAATGGTTAAAACTTTATTTAAAATACTATCAGGATAGATGGCATTTCCAGCCCAGGTAATATTACCGAAGTAATATTTCTTTCCTTCATATAAATCCATTTTAATATTTACCCTTTTCTTATTGTATTGGTAAATACTATCTTTCAGTAATTCAGCATCACGGTATCCCTTTTCATGCATCTTACCAATCATCTTCACTTTATTCTCTTCATATTTTTCTTTAGAGAATTTTCCTGAACCCCAAAAACGCCACCATGCAAATTGCTTAGGATTTTTTAAGTACTTTCTAAGCTTAGCGGCTTTAAAATCCTTGTTTCCAGTAAATTCGATACGTTGAACTTTTACACGGCTACCTTTATCAATATTCGCTTCCAATACCACGCTATTTTCAGCATTTGGATCTTTACGCGTTTTGTAATCTATTGTAGTGAAAAAATAACCTTTATCTAGCATGTACTTCTTTACAATAGCCGAAGTAGTGTTGTATAAGTTGTCATTTACAATTTTCCCGGTTTTATCATTAAGTTTTTCCTGAATAGCCGTTTTTTGCGATTTACTGATTCCCTTTAAATCGATTGAACTTAAACGAGGACGTTCAACCACTTCGATTTCGAAATACACAGAATCCTGAACGAATTTTTCGATATTAATTTTAACATCATCAAACAATCCCTGTGCCCAAAGCGTTTTAATTGCATCAGAAGTAGCCTCACCAGGAAGAGTAACTTTATCTCCCTTTGTTAATTTTGATAAGGTGATTAATACATCTTTATCGAGATATTGCGTTCCTGTAACGGTTGTGCCACCAATGATATATTCTTTTGGACTAAAATAATCGAGATCTAAGCCTCCAACTTTTAAAGATGGGGTTGCTGGCGCCTTACCTGTCGGACGTATTTGCGCAAAGGCTGGAGCAGCTAAAATGACTAGGATTAAAACTTGAAATATTCTTTTCATTAAAATAATTTGTTCAGTAATGGCCACGAAGGTAACAATGTTTTTTTTAGCAAAATTTACATTTGCCATGTTTCCCTTATTATGGTTTCATTTATCGTATAAAAGTGGTGCTAAGTTAGTTTAAACGCTTGTTAAAAAGTGTTAAAAGAAAAATTAGTTCAATTGTTCGCTAATTTTTCCGAAACGGCGTTCGCGTTTTTGATAGTCAACAATAGCCTCAAAGAGATCTTCTCTTCTAAAATCTGGCCACAAAACATCAGTGAAATAAAACTCCGTATAAGCCATTTGCCAAAGCAAATAATTACTTATCCGATGTTCGCCACTTGTTCTGATCATTAACTCCGGGTCAGGAATATTTACGGTTGTAAGTTTCGATGAAAAGAGACCCTCATCGATATCATCCATAGAGATTGTATTATCTTTTACGGCTTCAGCAATTTTTCTGGCAGCCTCAACAATTTCCCATTTTGCACTATAGCTAAGGGCCAGTGTTAAGGTACATTTTTCGTTGTGGGCAGTCTTATCCATTGCTTCTTTCAAATCATCAATACACTCTTGTGGTAAAGATGATATGTTGCCAATGGCATTAAGCTTAACTTTATTTTTGTTGAGCGTTTCGGTTTCTCTGTTAATTGTTGAGATCAGGATTTGCATCAAAGCATCAACCTCTTCCTTCGGACGATTCCAGTTTTCAGTAGAAAAAGCATAAAGGGTTAGGTATTCAATACCTACTTCAACACAGCCTTCTACAATATCTTTTACAGATAGCACACCTTGCTCATGCCCAAAAACACGTACTTTTCCCTGGCCTTTTGCCCATCTTCCATTCCCATCCATGATAACGGCAATGTGCTTTGGCAGGCGGCTATAGTCTATTTGTTCTTTAAAATCCATTAATTAAGTCAAAATCAGCTTAAAACGAGTAGCATTTTGAGGATACAAAGGTAAAAGATATGCCAACACTAACAAATAGATAAGTGTCCCTTTTTCTAAAATCTCCTCTTTGGGTTCCTGCAACACCAATTTGACTGATAGATGGATCGGATAAATTGATGCGATTTCCATCTGAACCAACAAATACCTGTTTATCGCTGTCCGGATACCTTCCGCTAACGTCGTCAATATAGTCAGTCAACGGCGTTCTATAGCCTAATTCGGTAAAAACAGTCCAGGTATCTTTATAATTGTATCGTAAACCCACGCCATAAGGAATGGTTAAAACGGCATTTCTATATCCATTCTCTTGTCCTTCTGTAGCCAGTCTATCCAAACGATAGGTTTCACCGTCGTATTTAACTTTTGGTTTAAATACCACAAAACCAGCACCGGCAAATAAGTAAGGTGTAAATTGACGGGTTCCACCACCCAAATTGAAATTAAAAAAATTGAAATCAATTAGTGCGCTCAATTCGTTTAAGGAAGTATTAAAACTTAAGTTTCTTTCTCTGAACTGTGCATTGTTTGATTGTGAATCTTTAGCCTGAATCTGGCCGTAAGTATAGTTTAATCTTACCCCTAAGTATTGATTGAAGTTTTTCTTTCCATAAACTCCGGCAGAAATACCACTCACTTTTAAAGGATGGTTTTGATTAAGATCACCAATGTATCCTGCGCCGCCGCCCATCAGCCCTATCTCCCAATTGCCCTCTTGAGCAAAAGATATTTTTCCTCCGGTAATAAGAAATAAGATGATGATTAGGAGTTTATTTAGCGTCATAATTAGTAGTTACGGGTATCTATGCCCCATAATAATTTATTCCTTAACGTGTTTAAGTAAGTTTCATTGTTAAGACGAATAAGATTTATGCAAAAGTCGGCTTTTTTTATCGATATTTTAACTGAACGCTCAACCGTTACAGTTCTACTATCACACGAAACCAAAAATTTAGATTCTCTGGCCTCTACTTCGAAGGATAATTTATTATCATCAGGAAGCACTACTGGCCGCACATTTAGATTGTGGGGAGCAATAGGCGTGACCACAAAATTTTCTGAATCTGGATAAATAATTGGTCCACCGCAGCTTAGCGAGTAAGCCGTAGAACCCGTTGGCGTGGCAATAATTAACCCATCTGCCCAGTACGAATTGATAAATTCATCATTCATTGATGCATGAATAATCATCATGGCCGAATTATCCCGCCTGTGGATGGTGATGTCGTTCAGCGCAAAGTTTTCTTCACCAAATAATCCATTATCCGATTCTAAAACCAAAAGTGAACGTGTATCTAAGCTATATTCTTTATTTACCAACGCATTAAGCGCCGATTCTATTTCGTTTTTATTGATACTGGCCAAAAAGCCCAAACGACCAAAATTAATCCCAATAACGGGAATATTTGAATCGCGAATTAACGAAAGTGTATCAAGCAAAGTTCCATCCCCACCTAAACTTAAAAGTACATCTGCATGATCTTTGAGTTCTTTGTGGTTATGAAAAATTACTGTATTGGCTGGCAGCTTAATTTTACCGTGAAGCGAAGTTTTAAACTTAGAATATAAAACGGGTTGAATATTATGAGTGGCCAGATAATTAAAAACCTCTTGCACATAGGGCAAAACTGTATCGTTAAAATCCCTCCCGTAAATTGCGATCCTCATAAAATATTTTAAACGTTTAGATAGTTCATGAAAGAATCATAACGTTCTTGAGAACCATCGTCAATTTGTGTGTTGTTGTAAACTTCCTTCACCAGGTAATCGTACCTTTCAAAAGAAGCCACAAGCGATGTAATTTCTGTTTTATTAACTTTTAAAGTCACTTCCATACGAGTGGAATCATCAAAAGTATTGACATAAGATGACAGGATCTGAGCATTATCTGCTTCGACAATTTGTGAGATATGTGCCAAAGAATTATCCCGGTTGCTGATTTCCAACACAATAATTCCGCCTGGGTGATTAACAGCATACTGTTCTGCCACGGCATCAACCATGTTGTTAATAGAAATTAAGCCCAGGTAGTTTTTTTGCTGATCGACAACCGGCACAGCTGTTAGTTTTAGCTGGCTCATCAAACGAATCACATCATAAGTGTGTGCGTCGCTTAAGGTAAAAACGTTTAAGAAATTAACGCCAGAATCCGTCAAGATTGTATCGTGCTTGCTGATATTTAATAAATCATCTTCGGAAACTAAACCCAATAAAGAAGCTTCGCTAAGAACCGGCATGTGCTTCACTTTAAATTCGTTCATACGATCTAAAGCTTTTTGCACCGTGTCATCAGCTCTTAATGATGGAATAGCATTCGATATGATTTCTTCAGCAAACATTATTTAAGTAAAATTCTATCTAAAAATTTCTCCAGATAACCATTAAATATCTCCGGATGCTCCATCATAGGGGCATGACCACATTTATCAACCCAGTTCAATTCAGAATTAGGCAACAATTGATGGAATTCTTCTGCCACTTCTGGCGGTGTAACTTTATCATTCTTTCCCCAGATCAATGAAACCGGGATGGTTATTTTAGAAAGTTCCTTGGCCATATTGTGGCGAATTGCCGACTTAGCCATCGTTAAAATCCTAATCACCCGAGATCGGTCGTTAACGGTTTTAAACACATCATCAACCAATTCTTTCGTTGCCGTTGCTGGATCGTAAAAAGTAAATTCTACCTTTTCTTTAATATAATCATAACTTTCACGACGTGGGAATGAACCTCCGAAAGCGTTTTCGTATAAGCCAGAGCTACCTGTTAAAACCAAAGCTTTAACAAACTCCTGATGTGCAACTGTAAAAACCAAACCCACGTGACCTCCTAAGGAATTACCCACTAAAACCACTTGATTTAATCCTTTAAATTTTAAAAAACGATGTAAGTACCTGGAAAGTGCTTTAACGCCTAAAGTTAAAATTGGCAAATCGTAAATAGGTAAAATGGGAATAATTACATGATAACGATCTTTAAATTGCTCTATAACACGCTCCCAGTTACTTAATTCACCCATTAAACCATGCAGCAATACCAACTTTTCGCCTTTTCCAGTTTCAATGTATTTAAATCCGTCTTCTTCAATTATCTGGTATGTCATATATATTATAGGTGGTATTGTGCACTAAGTTAGTAGAGTAAAATTAAATTTTCGCATTTCTATGCCATTTTTCTAAAATAAAGCCGA
>Ga0308159_1005182_pt1 | contig 11263 bp, 14 predicted proteins | sample PhyCR1_FD_201040 | JGI IMG/M metagenome (GOLD analysis project Ga0308159, IMG submission 201040) | Phyllosphere microbial communities from UC Gill Tract Community Farm, Albany, California, United States - DLSLC.R1 | ecosystem: Host-associated > Plants > Phyllosphere > Unclassified | place: USA...
ACGTTGCAAATCGTCGTCTGGCATTCGCCCGTACTCGTGATAACGAGATCGTGGCAAAACTGTTTAATGAACTGGGCCCGCGTTTCGCGAGCCGTGCCGGTGGTTACACTCGTATTCTGAAGTGTGGCTTCCGTGCAGGCGACAATGCGCCGATGGCATACATCGAGCTCGTTGATCGTGCAGCTTCAGAAGCAGAAGTAGCAACTGCTGAATAATCTGTAGATGCATGAAAAGACCGGGCATTTTTGCCCGGTTTTTTTACGTCCAAATTTTGCTCCGCTGTTTTCCCCGCTGTACTACGCTTTTCTCCCCCGTCGCGTTATGCTGTTCATCTGCTCTGATACCTAAAGGAGACGATGATGTTTCTCAGTGATGAATGGGCCGAAAGAAAAATCCTCGAAGCACAGCGCAAAGGCGAATTCGATAACCTTCCCGGTGCGGGTTCCCCTCTCACTCTCGACGACGACAGTGGTGTGCCCAAAGAGCTGCGTGTGGCGTATCGCATTCTCAAAAATGCCGGTTACGTGCCTGCCGAGCTACAGGACAGAAAAGAAGCGCTCGATCTTCAGCTGCTCCTCAAGCAGGTCCATCAGGATTCACCGGATTATGCGAGAGTCGAAAAACGTCTGAAGATTCTTCGGCTAAGACTTCAGCAAGCCGGGATGAGCACAGACTTTCTGGATGAAGCGGCGTATGCGGGTAAACTTCAGGAGAAATTGGACAGAGATGAAAATGTATAAGATTGGAGAGCTGGCCAAACTGGCCGATGTTATTCCCGACACCATTCGTTATTACGAAAAACAGGGCATGATGTCATTGGGCGAACGCAGTGAAGCGGGCTATCGACTCTACACCGATAACGATCTTCAGCGCCTGCGATTTATCCGCTATGCCAAAACCATCGGCTTTACCCTGGAAACCATCAGCGAACTGCTGTCGATCCGGATCGATCCCGCGCAGCATACCTGTCAGGAATCGAAATCGATCGTCGACAGTCGATTGGCCGAAGTCGAACATAAACTGGGCGAGCTGGTTCGAATGCGCGATTCGCTTCAACGCCTAAGCGCGGCCTGCTGCGGAGGTGAACATTCGAGTCGAAGCTGTTCCATTCTTGAAGCACTGGAGAATGGTGCCAGCGGTGAGCCTGTATTTTCACGCGATATTGCAAATTAAGTAAAAAGGTCTACATTTATCTCGCAGCGCAAGAGGCTGCCCATCAACCATCAAGAGGTTCACATGAGTCAGTATCAACACAAGAAAGGGGTCATTCAGGACAATGCCCTTCAGGCTTTGCTCTACGATCCGCTGTTCCGCCAGCGTGTAGAAAAAAATCTTAAAGGCAAAGGCAGCTACAGCCGTAAAGCGAAAAAAGGCAAAGGAGCAGGTTGGGAGGGCAGTGTTAACGGTTTTGCCGCCTAAAACCGTTAACACTGCCCTTTTTACTCCAGTTCCCCCTGAACTGCGCCCACAAAAAAGCCATCACGAAGATGGCTTTTTCAATGACAGGTTCTTTTACAGCCTGGTCGTTGGCTGCTCTTTAATCAGAGTCGGTGACTGCTGTTCTTTCAGCAAATCACGGATTTCAGCCAACAGCTTTTCTTCGGCTGTGATTTTTGGCGGAGCTGCAGGTTTTTCTTCCTGTTTTCTACGTAGTTTGTTCATCAGAGTAATGGCACTGAAGATGGCCAGAGCCACGATGATGAAGTCGAAAATGTTTTGAATGAATACGCCGTAATGCATGACTACGGCCGGAGCCGTTGCGGTTGCCTCGCGCAAGACCCATTGGAAGGCCTTGAAGTCGACGCCGCCGATAAGCAGTCCGAGAGGAGGCATAATGATGTCGGCAACCAAAGATGAAACGATCTTGCCAAATGCCGCACCGATGATGACACCCACTGCCAAATCAACCACGTTGCCGCGCATGGCAAATTCACGAAACTCTTTCATAAAACTCATAAAGTCACTCCTTGGTGTTTCTTCAAATTATGTCATTAAAAGTAAAGACCATTTTGGGCGATAACGCTACCGTAGCGGACATAATTTGCATTTTATGGTTACTAATTGCGCGTATTTCTCTCTTTTATAAGAAGAATGGGCTGGGTTGGAACAGCCTTTCTACGTCGCGAACAAATTTTTTGTCTGTGATGAACATCACAACGTGGTCACCCTGCTGAATACGCGTTGTGCCGTTGGCGATAATCACTTCATTGCCTCGTACCACCGCGCCAATTGTCGTACCCGGCGGAAGTTTTATCTGCTCGACGGTGCGTCCGACAACTTTCGAGGTGCTTTCATCCCCGTGTGCAATAGCTTCAATGGCTTCGGCAACGCCGCGACGTAATGAAGAGACGCTGACGATATCAGCTTTGCGTACATGCCCGAGCAAGGCGGAGATGGTCGCCTGCTGCGGAGAGATGGCAATATCAATAACACTGCCCTGAACGAGATCTACATAGGCGCGGCGCTGGATCAACACCATCGCTTTTTTGGCACCCATGCGTTTTGCCAGCATTGCCGACATGATGTTGGCTTCATCGTCATTGGTAATGGCGATGAACACATCGACCTGGTCCACATGCTCTTCGGCCAGTAACTCCTGGTCGGAAGCATCGCCATAAAACACGATGGTATCTTGCAGCATTTCGGCCAGTTCAGCTGCCCGCTGCTGGTTACGCTCGATGAGCTTGACGCTGTAATTTTTCTCGAGTTTCAGGGCAAGACCCGCGCCCACATTACCCCCGCCCACTATCATGATCCGTTTGTACGGTTTTTCAAGGCGCTGCAACTCGCTCATCACGGCGCGAATATGCTGGGAAGCGGCGACAAAGAAGACCTCGTCACCGGCTTCGATAATGGTCGAACCTTGAGGGCGAATAGGACGATCCTGACGAAATATTGCGGCGACGCGGGTATCGATGTGCGGCATGTGTTCGCGTATGGCAGAGAGCGCACTGCCGACCAGCGGACCCCCGTAATAGGCTTTTACGGCCGCAATACTGACTTTGCCTTCCGCGAAGTTCACAACCTGCAAGGCACCGGGATATTCAATCAGCTTGTAAATGTGATTGATGACCAGCTGTTCGGGCGAAATCAGGTGATCGATAGGCACGGCTTCGGGCTGGAACAGCTTCTCCGACTCGCGGATATATTCAGGAGAACGGATACGGGCAATACGGTTTGGCGTGTTAAACAGCGAATAGGCAATCTGACAGGCCACCATGTTGGTTTCATCGGAATTAGTGACCGCTACCAGCATATCGGCGTCTTCTGCCCCTGCTTCACGAAGAATGCGCGGATGCGAGGCGTGACCGTGCACCACTCGGAGGTCGAACTTGTCCTGCAACTGGCGCAAACGGGACGTGTTGGTATCAACGATAGTGATATCGTTGTTCTCACCCACCAGATTTTCTGCCAGCGTACCGCCAACCTGACCCGCACCGAGAATGATTATTTTCATAGCGCTCTCTGTATTGCCTTAAATGTCGTCGGAAGACGTCTCCGTGAAGAGACGTTAACGCTTAATCAGCTTAGCGTAATAGAAGCCGTCACCGCTTTGTGCATCTGGAAGATTCTGTCTTCCGGGCTGATTGAGACTGCCGGTTTCGACCAGCGTCGCTTCAGGATGCCTTTGCAGGAAAGCCGCAATCTGCTGGCTGTTCTCTTCCGGCAGAATGGAGCAGGTGGCATACACCAGCACGCCCTGCGGTTTGAGAATAGGCCAGATGGCTTCGAGGATCTCGCCTTGCAGGCGCGCCAACTCGTCAATATCGCTGTCGCGGCGCAGCCATTTAATGTCGGGATGACGACGAATAACACCCGTTGCAGAGCAGGGAGCATCGAGCAAAATCTTGTCGAACACTCTGTCGGTCGCCCAGACCTGAGGCTCGCGACCGTCGCCCTGTTTTACTTCGGCATGCAGACCCAGGCGTTCAAGGTTTTCGTGAACCCGCTTCAGACGCTGCTCGTCGATATCCACCGCCAAAACCTGTGACTTGGGTGCAGCTTCAAGAATATGCGTGGTTTTCCCGCCCGGTGCGCAGCATAGATCCAGAATGATTTCGCCGTCTTGAGGATCCAGTAAAGAGACACTGCCCTGTGCCGAGGCGTCCTGTACCGTTACCCAGCCCTTATCAAAACCCGGTAGAGCCGTGACGCCGCATGGCGTTTCGAGACGCAAGGCATCGGTGTACTCGGCGTGCGGATGGGCTTCGATGCCGGCTTCTTCAAGCAGGGCCAGATACGCATCGCGAGTGTGATGCCGACGATTGACGCGCAGCCACATGGGCGGACGCTGATTATTGGCATCGACGATTTGCTGCCACTGCTCGGGATAGGCATTTTTAATGCGTTTCAACAGCCAGCTTGGATGAAGATAGCGACTGTCGTTATTCTGCATACGCTGCAGCAAATCGACCTGCTGACGCTGGAACTGGCGCAGTACTCCGTTTATTAGACCTTTAAGCTGAGGGCGTTTCAGCGCCACGGCGCCTTCGACAGTCTCCGCCAGAATCGCGTGCGCAGGAATACGGGTATGCAGCATCTGATAGAGGCCGACCATCAAGAGGTAATGCAGCGTGCGCTGTTTGCCGGTCAACGGTTTTTCCATCAGCTGTTGCAGACACCATTCCAGCTGGGGTAACACGCGCATCGTGCCAAAGCACAGTTCCTGCAGCAGTGCGCGGTCTTTGTCGGCAATACTTTTCTGCAAACCCGGTAAGACGGTCGACAGCGACTGGCCCTGATCCAGAACCTGTCCGATGGCTTTTGCAGCAATGCTGCGAAGATTATAGGTATTTTTCATATTTATAAGAGCCGACCTCAGTCAGCATGCCCACCGGAGCAGGCATCAATAAAGGAGAGTGCAGGACTCGGCATCAGGCTGGCAATGCGTTGATGCCGAGTGGCAGTGTTAGCCTAAAACGGTGCCAGGCGTGAACCATTCACTGCGTGAATTCAGCAGGTCCTGGGCAGACATCGGTTTTTTACCCGCAGGCTGGAGCTGGGTGATGTTAAGCACGCCCCGCGCCGTGGCAATCTGAATGCCTTTTTTGTCTGCGGCAATAATCTTGCCTGTCTGCAAGCCGGTCTTCTCGCTGTCGACAACGTTGGCCTGCCAGACTTTCACCGGTTGGTCGTCAATAACGAAATAGCTGACCGGCCACGGATTAAAGGCGCGAATGCAGCGTTCAAGCTGTTCGGCATCCAGTGTCCAGTCCAGACGGGCTTCTTCCTTGCCAAGCTTTTCAGCATAGGTCACCAGGGCTTCGTCCTGAACTTCAGGTCTGGCTGTGCCTTGCTCAAGTTGCTGCAAAGTGTGCAGCATGCCTTCGGGGCCAAGGTCTGCCAGTTTGGCATACAGCGTTGCACTGGTGTCTGTTGCTTCAATGGGACAGGCAATTTTATGCAGCATGTCGCCGGTATCCAGACCTACATCCATTTGCATGATGGTCACACCGGTTTCGGCATCGCCTGCCCAGACTGAGCGCTGGATAGGGGCCGCGCCGCGCCAGCGGGGCAACAGTGAACCATGCACATTTATGCAGCCGAGTCTTGGCATCGCCAAGACCGCTTTTGGCAGAATAAGCCCGTAGGCGACCACCACCATGATGTCGGCCTGAAGATCGGCAACCAGATGCTGGTTCTCTTCGGGGCGCAAGGATTTTGGCTGAAAGACCGGGAGGTCATGCTGCAAAGCCAGCACTTTCACCGGGCTTGGCGTCAGCTTGTTTCCGCGTCCGGCCGGGCGGTCGGGTTGAGTGAAAACGCCCACAATCTGATGTTCAGACGTTAAAAGCGCGTCGAGATGACGCGCTGCAAAATCAGGTGTACCGGCAAAAATAATCCGCAAAGCCCGTGTCCTGTGTCTCTATGGCCCAAAAAAGGCTGAAAAAAATAGTCTGCAAAGATAAACGTAACGCGAGGGTATTAGCCTCGGGCGTTAAGTTTGGCCAGTTTTTCCATCTTCTGACGGATACGCTGACGTTTCAATGGCGACAGGTAATCGACAAACAGTTTGCCGACCAGGTGGTCCATTTCGTGCTGGATACAGATAGCCAGCAGTTCGTCGGCTTCAAGCTCGAAGCTCTTGCCGTTGCGATCGAGTGCGCGGATCTTCACGTTGGCCGCGCGCGGCACCAGACCACGTTGATCAGGAATAGACAGGCAGCCTTCTTCGATACCCGTTTCACCGCTTTGCTCCAGCAGCTCGGGGTTAATCAGCACCAGTTGCTGACTTTTGTCATCGGTGACATCGATAACAATAATGCGCTGGTGGATGTTGACCTGTGTTGCGGCAAGCCCGATACCTTCTTCGGCATACATGGTTTCGAACATATCATCCACGATTTGCTGAATATCGGCGTTAACTTCTTTGACTGGTTTTGCAACAATGCGAAGCCTGTCGTCTGGGAAATGCAATATTTGTAATACGGACATAAATCTCTGGATCTTTATCTAAAGGATTGACGAAATATAATCTCTATTCTAGACATTTCCGGCCCTGATTGACAGCATCGTCTATCAATTGAGCGCGGCGCCCATACGGCGTTTAAACAGGGATAACGACCATGACGCGACAGGAAGTGTGGCTCAGGTTATCGGAAGTCAAAGGGATTGGCGTGGCGCGATTATGCCGGTTGGCGGAATGCTTGGCAGAGTGCGATGCTGTCGGGCCCAACGCGCTGCGCGCGCTCGGACTCACCGAAAGCCAGGTCAGCGCCTATTTTCACCCCCGCGCCGTGAATATCGCCGCGTCACTGCGCTGGGCGGAGCAGGAAGGGCAGGCTCTTGTTCCACTCGACCACCCCGATTATCCGCCATTGCTGAAACAGATAGCCTCGCCGCCGCGCCTGCTCTATGTGCAAGGGCCATGCGCATTACTGAATTCACCGCAGATAGCCCTGGTGGGCAGCCGGGACTGTAGCCGTTACGGCGAACACTGGGCGCAGTACTTTGCCGCAGGGCTGGTTAAGAGCGGATTCACCATTACCAGCGGGCTCGCGCTGGGTATTGACGGCGTCTGTCATCGCTCTACGCTGGAAGCCGGCGGGAAAACCATTGCGGTATTGGGTAGCGGACAACAAAGCATTCATCCTCGCGCCCATGTTTCGCTGGCATCGCGCATTGTCGAACAGGGCGGCGTGGTCGTCTCCGAATTTGCACTGGATATGCCCCCCTTGCCGCATCATTTTCCGCGTAGAAATCGCATCATCAGCGGCTTGAGTGTCGGCGTACTGATTGTCGAGGCTTCGCTGCGCAGCGGTTCCCTGATTACCGCCCGCTGCGCGCTGGAGCAGGGGCGTGAGGTTTTCGCCTTACCCGGATCGGTCCACAATCCCAATAGCGAAGGCGCACACTGGCTTATCAAGCAGGGCGCGTATCTGGTTACCGATCCCATGGATATCGCGGAGCATATCGGCAGTGGCCTGACCTGGCTTTCGGCCGAGAACCCGTTGCTGCTACCCGATTTTGGCTCGCGGCAGGAAAAAACGGCGGCAGAAGTGAATATTTGTGCGCAAGACACCGAACTTGAATTGCCATTTGTCGATGTGTTGGCTAACGTAGAATATGAGGTGACACCTGTTGACGTCGTCGCCGAACGTGCCGGCCAACCTGTGCCAGCAGTAGCAGGAAAACTGCTCGAGCTGGAGTTAGCAGGATGGATCGCAGCTGTACCCGGCGGCTATGTCCGAATTAGGAGGGCAGGCCATGTTCGACGTACTAATGTACTTGTTTGAAACTTACATTCACAACGAAGCGGAGATGAGTGTCGATCAGGACAGTTTAACGGCCGATTTAACCGAAGCTGGATTTCATCGTACCGATATCCACAACGCACTAAACTGGCTCGAAAAACTGGCCGATCTGCAGGAGGGCGGCACACCATCCTATCTTCTGGATGCCGATCCTTTTGCTCTGAGGGTTTATACCGACGAAGAAACAGGTCGATTAGACGTCAGCTGCCGAGGATTCCTGCTATTCCTTGAACAGATAAAAGTATTGAATGTCGATACCCGTGAAATGGTTATCGATCGTGTAATGGCTCTGGATACCGATGAGTTCGATCTCGAAGATCTCAAGTGGGTCGTACTGATGGTTCTTTTCAATATTCCAGGATATGAAAGTGCTTATCAGCAAATGGAAGAGCTGTTATTTGATGTTAATGAAGGTTATCTGCATTGATGCTTGTGCAATGCCGCTGCTTAGGCAGCGATTGCATGGCGACAGATAACAGGTAAATCACAGAGTATGACTAAAGCAACGCTTTTTGCCGGGAAGCAAAATGAAATCTGTCCGGAATGTGGGGCCGATCTGGTGATCCGCAGTGGTCGCCACGGCCCTTTTCTCGGCTGTTCCAGCTATCCTGAATGCCAGTACATCCGCCCGTTGAAAGCCCAGGCTGATGGCCACATCGTCAAAGTGCTCGACGGACAGCACTGTCCGAAATGCCAGTCAACGCTGGTTTTGCGTCAGGGACGTTTCGGCATGTTTATTGGCTGCTCGGATTATCCGGCATGCGATCACACGGAAGTCATCGATAAACCCGAAGAAACAACATTTTCGTGCCCGCAGTGCGGTCAGGGCCATTTAGTGCAGAGAAAATCGCGATTCGGCAAGGCGTTTCATGCCTGTTCCCGTTATCCCGATTGCCAGTTTGCCATCAACAACAAGCCGGTGGCCGGCACGTGCGAGCACTGTCAGTATCCATTACTCATGGAAAAGAAAACGGCACAGGGAATCAAACTCTTTTGTGCCAGTAAGTTATGCGGTAAAGCCGTAGCAAAAGCAGATTAAAACGTGATGAGCACAAAACCAGACTCTACTCTGCCTGCCATTGTGCAGGCACTCGAACTCCAGCAGGTCATTGCCTATCCGACCGAGGCCGTTTTTGGTCTGGGTTGTGACCCCGATAGCGAACAGGCTGTGGAAGCATTATTGGCGTTAAAACAAAGGCCGCGCGAAAAAGGGCTGATCCTCATCGCCGACAGCTATGAACAACTCCTCCCTTATATTGATGACACGCAGCTGAGCGCCGAACGACGCGAACAGATTTTTGCCAGTTGGCCGGGTCCGGTAACCTGGGTAATGCCTGCCAAACCCACCACGCCACAATGGTTGACGGGGCGCTTTAGTTCGCTTGCGGTGCGTGTCAGCGATCACCCGTTGGTAAAGGCGCTGTGTCGTCAGTACGGCAAGCCGCTGGTTTCAACCAGTGCCAATCTGACAACCCTGCCTCCTTGCCGCACGGCCAGTGAAGTCAGACTGCAATTTGGAGAAGACTTCCCGGTGCTGGAAGGGGAAGTTGGCGGTCGTCAGAATCCTTCAGAAATCAAAGACGCCGCTACCGGTGAACTCATACGCCAAGGTTAAGGAAAGACTGCATGTCCTCTTTCGCTGTATTCGGAAATCCTGTCAGCCACAGTAAATCGCCGCGCATTCATGCCCTTTTTGCTCAGCAAACCGGAATTGCCCATCTATATGGAACAGTTTTGGCACCGCACGACGAGTTTGAGAAAACCCTGCACAACTTCTTCAATGGCGGGGCAAAGGGCGCCAATATCACCGTGCCTTTCAAAGAGCGCGCTTATGCCGAGTCGGATGAGCTTTCTGAACGTGCTGCCTTGAGTGGTGCAGTCAATACCTTGAAGAAGCTGGATGACGGCCGTATTCTCGGCGATAACACTGACGGCATTGGCATGATTAGCGATCTACAGCGTCTTGATATGCTAAAAACGGGCGACAGGGTTTTGCTGGTGGGCGCGGGCGGCGCGGCGCGCGGCGTCATTCTGCCATTGCTGGATAACGGCTGCTCTGTCACCGTGACCAATCGCACCTTTGAGCGTGCGCAGCATCTGCAAACTCTCTTTGCTGACAAAGGCGCAATCGCTGCGGTAGCGCTGGACGCGTTGTCCGGACTCGAATTCGATTTAATTATCAACGCTACGGCTTCCGGCATCAGCGGCGATGTGCCAGCTTTGCCGGTTTCCGTTATTTCTGCTGCAACCCGTGTCTATGACATGTTCTATCAGGCAGGCGAAACGCCGTTTATACAATGGGCGAAACAGCAGGGCGCAAGTCAGACTGCCGACGGCCTGGGTATGCTGGTGGGGCAAGCCGCGCACGCCTTTTATCTCTGGCACGGCGTAATGCCGGAAATAGAACCGGTGCTCAGACAACTGAAGCAGGATCTGGCGCAATAAACCTTTGGGGATCTCGACGAGATCCCCTTTCTCTATATAGAAGCATCAAGACGACGCTTTTTCTTCCTCGAGATAAACATCTTTCCATTTAACATAGTTGGAAGAGGAATAGGTTAAGCCCGCAATTTCGGCTGCACTCAGCTCGCGAACCTGCCTGACCGGACTCCCTAGATAGAGATAGCCACTTTCCAGCCTTTTCCCGGGCGGGACCAGGCTGCCTGCTCCAATCATGACGTCATCTTCTATTATGGCTCCATCGAGCACTATCGAACCCATCCCGACCAGCACGCGGTTGCCAAGGGTACATCCGTGCAGCATGGCTTTATGGCCGACCGTAACGTCTTCCCCAATAATGAGAGGAAAGCCGTGCGGGTTTTGTGTCGACTGATGTGTCACATGCAGAACGCTGCCGTCCTGAATATTGCTGCGACAGCCGATCACCACATTATTGACGTCGCCGCGAATGGCCACCAATGGCCAGATACTGACGTCATCGGCCAGATCGACATCGCCTATCACCACGCTTGTGGTATCAACCATGACGCGATCGCCCAGTTTTGGACGAATTCCTTTATAAGAACGTAAAACCCCGGACATATCCTTACCCCTTTCTCAATACAGATGACGCCGTAATATAAACATCGGATCCATGAATACGCAGTGTAGCCCTTTTAGATCGTTGATAAAATGGGCGGATCGACCAAGATATCCACGAAGGGAGCGAAAAACAGGCAGTCAGAATTAAAAGATCAAAAAACACTTGTGCAAAAAATTCGGATCCCTATAATGCCGCTCCAACGACAGGGAACAGCGCAGCAGCAACGCGGTGTGAACGAGTCGGGAAGAATTAAAAATGATGGTGACCGCGAAAATAAACGGTTGACATCAAATGAGGAAAGCGTAATATACGCCACCTCGAGTTAGCAAGCGAAAGCGCGTAACTCACTGCTCTTTAACAATTTATCAGACAATCTGTGTGGGCACTCACAAGACGATATCCGCCACTTCGGTGGCAAAAAATATCAAGTCTTAGAGTGACCAAGCAGTAATTCATTATGAATGAT
>Ga0308159_1005184_pt1 | contig 11262 bp, 11 predicted proteins | sample PhyCR1_FD_201040 | JGI IMG/M metagenome (GOLD analysis project Ga0308159, IMG submission 201040) | Phyllosphere microbial communities from UC Gill Tract Community Farm, Albany, California, United States - DLSLC.R1 | ecosystem: Host-associated > Plants > Phyllosphere > Unclassified | place: USA...
GCTGCTCGACCGGCGCATGTCGCTGACCGAACTGGCCGAGCGGGTCGACCTGACGCTCGCCAATCTGTCGATCCTGAAGACCGGCAAGGCGCGGGCGATCCGCTTCACCACGCTCGATGCCATCTGTACCGCGCTCGACTGCCAGCCGGGCGACATATTGGAACATGTCGCAGACACGCCTCAGAATGGCTGATCGGGGCTGGCCAAAGCGGCGGTAAAGGGAGCAAGGGGTCGCATGGTTCGCGTCCCCCTGTTTCTCGTCGTTCCGATCTTGGGGACGGCGCTCCTCTCCGCCTGCGGGCGTCCCGATCGGCCCGTCCAGCAGGCCTCGCGCCCCGAACCCTATCGCCCGCCGGTCCGCGAGACCGCGCAGTGCGAGGCCGATCTGCGGCGCGAGGGCGTGGATTATCGCCGCCTGCCCGACAAGGAACTGGGGCCGGGCTGCGGCCTTTACGGCGCGGTGCAGCTGACCGATATCGGCGTGCCCGTCACCGGCGTCACCGCGATGCGATGCGGCAATGCGCGCGCTTTTGCCGGATGGGTGCGCAACGCCGTCGCCCCCGCCGCCTGGCAGATCCTGGGCTCGCCGCTGGCCAAGGTGGAGGGGATGGGCACCTATGCCTGTCGCAACATCGTCGGTACCAAGCGGATCGGCGACCGGCGGTCGGGCCATGCGCTGGCCAATGCGGTCGATGTCGGCGGCTTCGTGCTGAAGGACGGGCGGCGGATCACCCTGCTGAACGACTGGCATTCGACCGACCCGCAGGTGCGGCAGTTCTGGACGGTCATCCGCGCCTCGGCCTGCAAGCGTTTCGGCACGGTTTTAAGTCCGGATTACAACGCCGCGCATCGCAACCACCTGCATCTGGAGGATGATGCCGCGCATTTTTGCCGGTAGCGCATGGACCGGCGATACCCTACATCACCCAAAATGACCGATAAAACCCAAGTACCGAACCGCGTCTTCCCCAATGCCAGCCAGGACGCCGAGAGCGCCAAGACGATCGTCTCGACGCCGCAGACCGAAAGCCCCGCTTACACGCTGGCCTTTCAGGACATGGACTTCCTGCTGCGCGAAGACCTTCGCCCCGTCCGTTTCCAGCTGGAACTGCTGAAGGCGCAGTTGCTGCTCGAAGAGGCCAAGATCGCCTCGACCTTCGTCTTCTATGGCTCGGCGCGCATCCCCGAGCCCGCCAAGGCCGAGGCGTTGCTGGCGCTGGCGCATGACGACAAGTCGCGCAAGATCGCCGAGAATCTCGTCGCCAAGAGCAAGTACTACGACATCGCGCGCGAACTGGCGCAGATCACCAGCCGCCTGCCCCGCGACGATCGCGGGATGCGCCAGTTCGTCGTCTGCTCGGGCGGTGGCCCGTCGATCATGGAAGCCGCCAATCGCGGTGCGGCTGACGTCGGCGCCGAGTCGGTCGGCCTGAACATCGTCCTGCCGCACGAGCAGGCGCCCAACCCCTATGTCACGCCGTCGCTGAGCCTTCAGTTCCACTATTTCGCGCTGCGCAAGATGCACTTCCTGCTGCATGCCCGCGCGTTGGCAGCCTTCCCCGGCGGATTCGGCACGTTCGACGAACTGTTCGAACTGCTGACCCTGATCCAGACGGGCAAGATCCAGCCGATTCCCGTCCTGCTGTTCGGCCGCGCCTTCTGGGAACGCGTCGTCAATTTCGAGGCGCTGGTCGAGGAAGGCGTGGTGTCCGAGCGCGATCTCGGCATCTTCACCTATGTCGAAACCGCCGAAGAGGCGTGGGACGTGGTCCGCAACTTCTATGAGGAACGCGCCCGCAAGGAAGCCGAACAGGCGTAACGCTGGTCGGTTGATTGGACCATCGATAGCCCCTCCCCTTCAGGGGAGGGGTTGGGGTGGGGCCTGTCCACCGGCGAAACGCTTGCGGAAGCGCCCCACCCCCGCCCCCTCCCCTGAAGGGGAGGGGTGACTTAAACTTTCGCCATCGCCCGCGACGCGGTACATAGCTTGCGGCTTGCCTCCTGCGGCACGGGCACCGCCACACTTGCCCCCTTCGCCGCATCGCGAAAGGCGAGCAGGCGGAAGTCGTGACCGATGCCGCCCTTCTCGACCCAGACCAGCCACAAGTCGCGCACGCGGTAGGCCCGCAGGAAGCGCACGCGCGGCGGGGCGTTCGGCGGCACCACGTCCGAGGCATTGAACGGCGCCCCCGCCTCGGCGATCGGCTGTCCGACCGATGCGAGCAGCGCATCATGCACCGGCGTCGGCAGGTCCGCCATGCGCTTGGTCGCGGGCCGGGCGCCGGGAATAGCGCAGGACGGCAAGGCAGGCATCGGGGAAACCTGTCCGGCATCGATCATCAGCATAGCCGCGCCACCCTTTTCGTTCGCCGGGCGTTCAGCCGCTCGGTGTCAGAGGCAATAACTATCACCGCCGCAAACCCGGTTGTCTACCACGGCCGACCCGTCGATAGAGGAAGCATGAAGCGTCTGATCGCCGCCTTCGCCGTTACGGTCCTGGTCTGGGCGCAGCCGGTCGCCGCGCAGTCGATCCTGCGCGATGCGGAAACCGAATCGCTGTTCGCGGACATGTCTGCGCCGATGATCAAGGCCGCTGGCCTTTCCCCGCGCGACGTGAAGATTGTCCTGATCAACGACGATTCGATCAACGCCTTCGTCGCGGGCGGACAGATCGTCTATGTCCATTCGGGGCTGCTTCAGGCGGCGGACAATGTGAACGAGGTACAGGGCGTCGTCGCGCATGAACTCGGCCATATCGCCGATGGTCATGTGATCCTGAGCGAACAGGCGATGAAGCCCGCGATGAAGATGCAGCTTCTGTCGATGGTGTTGGGCCTGGCCACCATTGCGATGGGCGGCGGTGCGGCGGGCATGGGCGTGCTCGCGGCGGGACAGCAGGCCGCGATGGGCCAGGTCCTCGCCTTCAGCCGCAACCAGGAATCGGCGGCGGACGCGGCGGGCGCGCGCTATCTGACCACGGCGGGTATCACCGGCAAGGGGATGCTGAGCTTCTTCAAGAAGTTGCAGAACCAGCAATATCGGTACGGCTATACCAATATCGATCCGTTCGCGCAGACCCATCCGCTGTCGGCGACGCGTATCCAGTCGCTGACCGCCGATCTCCAGGGGTCGCCCGCCTGGAATACGCCGATCGATCCCAGGCTCCAGGAACGCTTCCTGCGGGTGAAGGCCAAGCTGTTCGGCTATGTCTCGCCGCCCGAGACGACGCTGAGCAAATATCCCGACACCGACCAGTCGGTCTATGCGCATTATGCCCGCGCCTATGCCTATCATAAGGCCGCCTATCCCGACAAAGCCGAGGCGGAGGCCGTCGCGCTGATCGCCAAGGACCCCAAGGACCCGTATTTCCAAGAGATCCAAGGGCAGATCCTGCTGGAATCGGGCAAGCCGCAGGAGGCGCTGGCGCCTTTACGCGCCGCGACCATGGGCTCGGGCCAGAACGCGCTGATCGCCACGACCTTCGGCCATGCGCTGATCGCCACCGAGGACAAGCGCAACCTGCCCGAGGCGGTGAAGGTCCTGAAGGTCGCGGTCCAGCGGGACGAGGACAACCCCTTTGCCTGGGTCCAGCTGGGCACCGCCTATGAACAGATGGGCGACGAACCCCGCGCCGCGCTCGCCACCGCCGAGCGGGCGAGCATGATGGGCGACACCCGCACCGCCATCCAGAGCGCACGCTATGCGATGGCCAATCTCACCCCCAATACGTCCGAATGGATTCGGGCGCAGGATATCGCCATGACCTCTGCCGACGCCGCCGCCAGTTCCAAGAAGAAGCGCCGCTGATGGGCATGAAGACTTTGGCCGCCGTCGCGGTCCTGGGCGGCCTGGTCGGCGGCGGCACCGCGCTGGCCCTGGCTCCGCTGGTCGCGCCGGGCGGCACCTCGGGCGATAGCGTGCGCGCCTATCTGCTCGACCATCCCGAAGTCATCCCGGAGGCGATGCAGCGCCTGCAGGACCGCGAACAGGGCAAGGCGGTGGCGGCGATCGGCGGCGACCTGACCAAGCCGTTCGGCAATGCCTATACCGGCAATCCCAAGGGTGATGTCACGCTGGTCGAGTTCTACGACTATAATTGCGGCTATTGCCGGGCCAGCCTGCCGCTGTTGAAGCAGCTGACCCAGGCCGATCCCAAACTGCGCATTGTCTATCGCGAGCTGCCGATCCTGGCGCCGTCCAGCCGTGCGGCGGCGCGCGCCAGCCTGCTCGCCGCATCGCAGGGCAAGTTCGCCGCCTTCCACGACGCGCTCTATGCCGGGGGGCCGGTCAGCGACGCAACCATCGCCGCCGCCGCCGCCAAGGCGGGCGTCGACATGAGCAGGATGGCCGCCTTCCAGCCCCAGGCCGATGCCGAGATCGCGCGCAATCTGGAAGCGGCCGGACGGCTGGGCCTGACCGGCACGCCGAGCTGGATCGTCGGCAACCGCATCCTGTCGGGCGCGTTGCCGCTCGAACAATTGCAAAAGGCCGTCGCCGAAGCGCGAAACCGTTGATAAAGCGGCGGTCTTCCAACGGGGGACTGCCGCATGACCGACCCGATCCTGTCCGTCGAGGGCGTGACCAAAACCTATAAGGGCGGGTTCACCGCCCTCCAGCCGGTCGATCTGAGCATCCGGCGCGGCGAGATTTTTGCGCTGCTCGGACCGAACGGCGCGGGCAAGACGACATTGATCTCGATCGTCTGCGGCATCGTCACGCCTTCGGCCGGGACCATCCGGGTCGACGGGCATGATGCGCTGCGCGACTATAAGGGCGCCCGGCGCAAGATCGGGCTCGTGCCGCAGGAATTGTCGGTCGACATGTTCGAGCGAGTCATCGACACCGTCAATTTCAGCCGGGGCCTGTTCGGGCGCGCGCCCAACCCCGCCTATGTCGAGCAGGTGCTGCGCGACCTGTCGCTCTGGGACAAGCGTCACGCCAAGCTGATGGAATTGTCGGGCGGCATGAAGCGCCGCGTGCTGATCGCCAAGGCGCTGTCCCACGAACCCGACCTGCTCTTCCTCGACGAGCCGACCGCGGGCGTCGATGTCGAACTGCGCCGCGACATGTGGAAACTGGTTCACCGCCTGCGCGAGCGCGGCGTCACCATCATCCTGACCACCCATTATATCGAAGAGGCCGAGGAAATGGCCGACCGGGTGGGCGTGATCGCCAAGGGCAAGCTGCTCCTGGTCGAGGAAAAGGCCGAGATGATGAAGAAGCTCGGCAAGCGCGAGATGGTGCTGACGCTGGCCGAACCTATGGCGGCGATCCCGGCGACGCTGGCCGAATGGCAGCTGACACTGGAGGACGAGGGCAAGCGCCTGCGCTACATCTTCGACGCGCGCGCCGAGCATACCGGCATCCCATCGCTGCTGCGCAAGCTGGGCGACAGCGGCATCGGCTTCGTCGATCTGGAAACCTATAAATCCTCGCTGGAGGATATCTTCGTCGATCTGGTCGAGGGGACACGCGCATGAACCTGCATGGCATCTGGTCGATCTATCGCTTCGAAATGGCGCGGTTCCGGCGGACGGTGTGGACCAGCCTGATGGTGCCGGTCATTACCACGACGCTTTATTTCGTGGTGTTCGGCACCGCGATCGGCTCGGCGATGAATCAGGTTTCGGGCGTGCCCTATGGCGCGTTCATCGTGCCGGGCCTCATGCTGCTGTCGATTTTTTCGGAGAGCATCCTGAACGCGAGCCTGGGCATCTACATGCCCAAATTCACGGGGACGATGTACGAAATCCTCTCCGCCCCCTTGTCACCGATCGAGACGGTGCTGGGCTATGTCGGCGCGGCGGCCAGCAAGTCGATGGTGATCGGCCTCGTCATCCTCGCGACCGCCCATCTGTTCGTCGACCTGACGATCCTGCACCCGGTCGCGATGCTCTTCTACCTGTTGCTGGTCGCCGTGACCTTCTCGCTGTTCGGCTTCGCCATCGGCATCTGGGCACGCGGGTTCGAGCAGTTGCAGGTCATCCCGCTGCTGATCGTCACCCCCCTCACCTTCCTGGGCGGCGCTTTCTACTCGGTGACGATCCTGCCCGAGCCGTGGCGGACGGTGACGCTGTTCAACCCGGTCGTGTATCTGATCAACGGCTTCCGCTGGACCTTCTTCGGCACCTCGGACGTGACGCCGGGGGTCAGCCTGGGGGTGACGGCGCTGTTCCTGCTGGCGTGCTTGGCGTGGATCGGCTGGATCTTCCGCACCGGCTGGCGGTTGAAGAACTAACTTCATTCCTCCCCTCACAGGGGAGGAATATCTACTTTCTAAGCACCCCGCCCAGCACCGGCGTCACCACCAACCCGTTCAGGTCCACCAGCACATGGACCAGCATCACCACCCACAAACTGCCGGTCATCAGATACAGCCCGGTCATTACCGCCCCCAGCGCGGTGGTGGCGACCACCCCGACCCAGCCCTGATAACGGTGCATCGCCCCGAACAGGATCAGCGAGGCGACAAAGCCGATCCCCGTCTGCCCCGTCGCCATCGCGACCAGCAGCGGCAGATAGAGGCGGAAGAACGCCTCCTCCGTCACCCCCGCCATGATGCTGAGCGCGGCGGCATATTTCACCTCTCGCCGCTCGCGCGGCAGCAGTGCGGAAATATTGCCCAGCGGCTTGCGCTTGCGCAGCCGTGCCAGCACCGCACCGACGACCAGCCCGCCGATCGCGCCGCCGATCAGCATCCCCTGCATCGCCTTGCCGCTGTCGAAGATCGGCGGCATGGTCGCGGCGACAGGGGCGAACTCGTCCGGCATCACGACCAGTGCATCGCTCCGGCCGAGCAGCGCCAGCCCGACGAGAACCGGCAACAGGAACGCCAGCGCCGACCGCGCCAGCCACAACCGGAAGCGCATCCGCCGCGAATGGCTGTCGTTCAGCGCGCTGAACCGCCGATACTCGCCCAAATCGCCCTTCTGGAACCACCAGATACCCGCCAAGGCGGCCAGCAGCAGGAGGGCGGCCGTCATCATTCACCCCTCCCCTTCAGGGGAGGGGACGGGGGTGGGGCGCTTCCGCAAGCACAGGGTTTGAGGCGAGGCCCCACCCCAACCCCTCCCCTGAAGGGGAGGGGCTTGGTCAAGACGGAACCCTCACGCATTGCACATCAAAGCCGATGCTGCCCCTTCACCCAGCGCACCGTGCCCGACGAAGCGCGCATGACCACGCTCTCGGTCGTCATGACCTTGGGCCGACGCTTCACCCCGGCCAGCAGTGAGCCGTCGGTCACGCCGGTCGCCGCGAAGATGCAGTCGCCCTGCGCCAGCTCGGTCAGGTCATATTGCTTGTCGAGGTCGGTCACGCCCCATTTGTGCGCCCGCGCCCGCTCGGCATCGTTGCGGAACAGCAGCCGCCCCTTGAACTGCCCGCCGACACAACGCAGCGCGGCGCAGGCCAGCACGCCCTCGGGTGCACCGCCCGAGCCCATATAGACATCGATGGTCGTGTCCGGATCGGTTGTCGCGATCACGCCCGCGACATCGCCGTCCCCGATCAGCACCACGCCGCACCCCAAGCCGCGCAGCTCGGCGATCAGCCCCTCGTGACGCGGCCGGTCGAGCACGCAGACTACGATGTCCTTGGCCGCCACGCCCTTGGCCTCGGCGATGGCGCGGATATTGTCGCTGGGGCTGCGGTCGAGATCGATCACGCCCGCCGGATAGCCGGGGCCGACCGCGATCTTGTCCATATAGACATCGGGTGCGTTGAGCAGATGGCCCTTCTCGGCGATCGCCAGCACCGCCAGGCTGTTAGGCCCCGCCTTGGCGCAGATGGTCGTGCCCTCCAGCGGATCGAGCGCGATGTCGATCTCGGGGCCGTTGCCGGTGCCGACCTTCTCGCCGATGAACAGCATCGGGGCCTCGTCGCGTTCGCCTTCGCCGATGACGACGGTGCCGTCCATGTCGAGCTCGTTGAGCGCGGCGCGCATCGCCTCGACCGCCGCCGCGTCCGCCGCCTTCTCATCGCCGCGCCCAACCAGCGTCGAGGCCGCGATCGCCGCCGCCTCGGTCACGCGTACCATTTCGAGGACGAGGACACGGTCGAGAACCTGGCTGGCGCTCTGAAGATCGGTCTGGCTCATAAACTCTCCTGCCACTGACCCGTGGCTATGTTGAACATGTTTTACGGCGCCATATCGCGCGTGGCGGCACAGGCATAGCCCGAAAGCCGCAAAGGCGGTGCAGCGAAACGGCACGCCACCGCGTTTGGCGCGTTCCCGCTTCCCTCCCAAGATGGCCCCATGCCCAAACCGATGATCGCGCTGGAGAATGTCAGCCGCCGCTACGGCACGGTCGCGGCGGTCGACACCGTGTCGTTGACCGTCGAGCGGGGCGCGTTCGTCGCGCTGGTCGGCGCATCCGGATCGGGCAAGTTGACGCTGCTGCGCATGATCAACCGGCTGGAGCAGCCCGATACGGGCCGGGTCCTGATCGACGGACAGGATGTGACCGCCGAGCCCCCGCCCCTGCTCCGTCGCCGCATCGGCTATGTCTTTCAGCAACATGGCCTGTTCCCGCACATGACGGTCGCGGCCAATATCGCCATCGGCCTGCGCATCGCCGGGCGCGATATCGGCGACCGGGTGGACGAATTGCTCGATCTCGTCGACCTGTCGCGCGACGTGGCGCAGCGTATGCCCGATGCGCTGTCGGGCGGCCAGCGCCAGCGCGTCGCCATCGCCCGCGCGTTGGCGACAGAGCCGCCGATCCTGCTGCTCGACGAGGCACTGGGCGCGCTCGATCCGGTCACTCGCGATGCGGTGGCGGGGCGGCTGGTCGAACTGCATCAAAGGCTGGGGCTGACCACCATCCTCGTCACGCACGACATGGCCGAGGCATTGCTGACCGCCGCCCGCGTGCTGGTGATGGAAGCCGGCCGGATCGTCGCCGATGCCACCCCTGCCCAACTGGTAAGCGGTGAAGGCGGTAGCACGGCGCAGAATCTGATGGCGGTCCCCCGGCATCAGGCCGAACGGCTCGCGGCGCTCCAGGCATGAGCCCCTTTCTCGACGCCCTCACCCGCGTCCCCCCGCTGCTGGCCCAGCATGTGCTGGTCAGCATGGCCGCGCTGCTGCTCGGCATCCTGATCGCGGTGCCTTTGGCCTTTGCCTGCGCGCGGCGGCCGGGGCTGTCGCGGGTGGCGCTGGGCTTCGCCAGTCTGGTGCAGACCATCCCGGCGCTGGCCTTGCTGGCGCTATTCTATCCGGTGCTGCTCAGCCTGTCGGGACTGGTCGGCGGCGGGATACCGGCGCTCGGCTTCCTGCCGTCGCTGCTAGCGCTGACGCTCTATGCGTTGCTGCCAATCCTGCGCAATGGCGTGACGGGGCTGGTCGGGCTCGACCCGGCGGTCTTGCAGGCCGCCGATGCGGTGGGGATGACGCGAGGCCAAAAGCTGCGACTGGTCGAGGCGCCCTTGGTCGCGCCGGTGCTGGCGGCGGGCATCCGCACGGCGGCGGTGTGGACGATCGGGGCTGCCACCCTGTCGACGACGGTGGGCCAGCCGAGCCTGGGCGACCTGATCTTTGCGGGCCTCCAGACTCAGGCCTGGGCGCTGGTGCTGGCGGGCTGTTTTACCGCCGCCGCGCTGGCGCTGGTCGTCGATGCGCTGATCGGGCTGATCGAGCGCGGGCTGGCGACGCGGCGGCGCTGGATGTGGCTGGGCGGACTGGTCGCGCTGGCACTGGGGATCGCACTGGCGACCCAGCCGCTCTGGCCGCGCGGTGGCGATGCGCGGCGACAGGTGGTGATCGGAGCGAAGAACTTTTCCGAGCAATATATCCTGGCACGGCTGATCGGCGACCGGCTGACGCGCGCGGGCTATGACGTCAGCTATCGCGACGGGCTGGGCTCGACCGTGGCGTTCGAGGCGACGGCGGGCGGGCGTGTGGACGTCTATGTCGATTATGCCGGGACCTTGTGGACGACCGCGATGCGTCGGCATGATACCCCGCCCCGCGCGGCGATGCTGGGTGCGCTGAAGGACTGGGCGGCGACGCGTGATGTCGCGATGCTCGGGCCGCTGGGGTTCGAGAATGCCTATGCCTTTGCGATGAAGACGCCGCTGGCGCAGCGACTGGGGGTGCGGTCGCTCGCCGATCTGTCCGCCGCTGCACCGCGATTGAAGCCGGGCAGCGACCTGGAGTTTCTCGACCGGCCCGAATGGGCGGCGGTGCGCGACGCTTACGGCCTGCGCTTCGCCGGCATGACGCCGTACAGCCCGACCTTCATGTACCGCGCGCTGGAGAGCGGACGGGCGGATGTAATCTCGGCTTTCTCCTCCGATGGCCGGATCGCGGCGGAACGGCTGACCGTGCTGGGCGATCCGAAACGGGCGATCCCCGGTTACGATGCAGTGCTGCTGGTGGCGAAAGACCGGGCGGGGGACGCGAAGTTCGTTCAGGCGCTGCGGCCGATGCTGAATCGGATTCCCGTCGAGGCGATGCGCGAGGCGAATTACCGGGTCGACCGCGACGATGCGGCGAAGGAAAGCCCGGAGGCGGCGGCGCGGTGGCTGGGCAAGCGGGTGGGACTGTAAGGGTTCACGCGAAGCCGCGAGGACGCGAAGCAGGGAAGATTTTGGTTCGCGCGGAGGCGCGGAGAACGCGGAGGGGGATCGCGCTGGGCGATCGTTCTGTTTTTTTTCGCTGGCCAAAGAGGCAGGATGAAGACCGCCGCCGGGCCCGACACCTCTGCGTTCTCCGCGCCTCCGCGCGAACAAAATCTACTTCGCGGCTTCGCGTGAGCAATAAGCCCCTCCCGCAAGCGGGAGGGGTTGGGGAGGGCAAGGAGTCTCACCGAAACCGTCGCCCGTGGCGTTCCCTCCCCCATCCCCTCCCGCCTGCGGGAGGGGCGTGCCAAGTATCAGATGTCCGGTGCAATCAATCGCGCAGCAGATCGTTGATGCTGGTCTTCGAGCGGGTCTGTGCGTCCACGCGCTTGACGATCACCGCGCAGTACAGGCCCGGCTTGCCGTCGACCGACGGCGTCGTGCCGGGCACCACCACCGAATAAGGCGGCACATGGCCCCGGAAGACTTCGCCCGTCTCGCGGTCGATGATCTTGGTCGAGGCGCCCAGATAGACGCCCATCGACAGCACCGCGCCCTCGCCGACGCGGACGCCTTCGGCCACCTCGGCGCGCGCGCCGATGAACGCGCCGTCCTCGATGATGACGGGATCGGCCTGAAGCGGCTCCAGCACGCCGCCGATGCCGGCACCGCCCGACAGGTGGACGTTCTTGCCGATCTGCG
>Ga0308159_1005185_pt1 | contig 11262 bp, 8 predicted proteins | sample PhyCR1_FD_201040 | JGI IMG/M metagenome (GOLD analysis project Ga0308159, IMG submission 201040) | Phyllosphere microbial communities from UC Gill Tract Community Farm, Albany, California, United States - DLSLC.R1 | ecosystem: Host-associated > Plants > Phyllosphere > Unclassified | place: USA...
GATGCGCGAGGTGCCGAGCGCGACGCGGGCGAACTTGCCGAGCTGGTACGCCTTCTCGTTGGTGAGTCCGCCGCCGCCGAAGATGGCGTTGGCGTCGGGACCGTGGGTGGCTTTCGTGTCGCGGAACGCCCGGGCCACGGCATCCAGAGCTTCATCCCAGGTGGTCTCGGCGAGGGTTCCGTCGGGTCGCCGCATCAGTGGCATCCGGAGTCTGTGGGGGGATGCCAGAAGCTCCGCCGACGTCCAGCCCTTCGCGCAGAGCCCTCCCCGGTTGGTGGGGAAGTCGCGGCCGGCGACCGTGGTGGACCCCTCGTGGGTCACGGTCATGGCGCACTGCAGCGCGCAGTAGGGGCAGTGGGTGTCGGCGGAGCTCATGGACATCAGATGCGGGTGCCGCTCTTCTTCGACAGCGTCAGGTAGACGCCGGCGGTGATGGCGAGGAAGGCGACGTACGCCAGGGTGAACCAGCCGAGGGCGGGGGTGTACGAGCCGAACGTCGTCTTCGAGAAGCCGAGCAGCTGCGGGATGAAGAAGCCGCCGTACGCGCCGATCGCCGAGATGAGGCCGAGGGCCGCGGCCGCCTTGCGCTGCGCGCCGATGCCGCCGTTGGCGCGGAGGGTGAAGATCGTCGGAATCATGCGGTACGTCGAGCCGTTGCCGATGCCCGCCGCGGCGAACAGCACCAGGAAGCACGCGAGGAAGACGGCGAAGTTCTGCATCGGCAGGGTCAGGATGACGCTCAGGATGCCGAGACCCATCACCGTGAAGGCGCCCATCGTGATGACGGTGCCGCCGAAGCGGTCGGCGAGCTTGCCGCCGTAGGGGCGGGCGAGCGAGCCGACGAGCGCACCCATGAAGGCGAGCGTGACGGTGGCGGTGCCGATCGCGATGCCCTTGAAGTCGGGGAACGTGTCGGCGAGCAGCTTCGGGAAGACACCCGCGAAGCCGATGAACGAGCCGAAGGTGCCGATGTAGAGGACGGCCATGATCCACAGGTGCGGCTCTTTGAGGGCGGCGAGGGATGCCGTGATGTCGGCCTTCGCGTTGGAGAGGTTGTCCATGCGGAAGTAGGCGCCGATCATCGCGACGATGATGAGCGGCACCCAGATGAGGCCCGCGAGCGGCAGGTTGAGGGTGGCGGCGGCGCCGACGGTGATGACGATCGGGACGACGAACTGCGCGACCGAGGCGCCGAGGTTACCGCCGGCGGCGTTGAGGCCGAGGGCGTAGCCCTTCTGCGCGGCCGGGTAGAAGTACGTGATGTTCGCCATGGAGCTGGCGAAGTTGCCGCCGCCGAAGCCGGCGAACGCGGCGATGAGCAGCAGCAGGCCGAAGGGTGTCGCGGGGTTCGACACCGCGATGGCGAGGCCGATGCTCGGGATGAGCAGCAGGGCCGCCGAGACGATCGTCCAGTTGCGACCGCCGAAGCGCGGAACCATGAAGGTGTAGGGGATGCGCAGCGTCGCGCCGACGAGGCTCGGCATCGAGATGAGCCAGAAGATCTCACCCGTCGACAGCTGGAAGCCCGCGGCGGGCAGCGAGACGACGACGACCGACCACAGCTGCCAGACGACGAAGCCCAGGAACTCGGCGAAGATCGACCACCGCAGGTTGCGGGAGGCGATGGCCTTGCCTTCCTTGGCCCACTGGGTGGCGTTCTCGGGGTTCCAGTTGTCGATCCAACGGCCGGGGCGGTGGACGAGCTGTGCCGCGGCTTCCGCGCTCGCGGCTTCGGCTCGGGTGGTGGGCTGCGCCGGGGTGGTTTCGGGGCGCGGGTCGGTGACGGTCACGGTGTCCTCCGTAGGGCGATGTGGGGAGGTGCAGCGCCCCGCATGGGCTGGGCGTGCCGCCAGCGTAGGGAGGGGGCGTTACCCGGGACCGCGTCGGGAGGGGCGGGGAGGTAACGGTTGTCTCACCCGCGGAGGGGGTGGGGGAGAGGGGGAGTTTACGTGGGCGTTACATGCGTGGGGTCGGCTCATGAAGAAACGGGCGATCGTGGCCGCGAATGCAACATGCCTCGTTTGTCTTTATTTCCTAGCGGAGCAAAAGCTAGTGTCAAAGCACCAGCCGCGTTCGGTTGGTGCAAGGGGGGGCAATGATTGAAAAGTGCGCACTCGCTGTGATCACAGACCGAGGTAGGAATGTCATACCGGCCACGTGGAGTGATCTCGATGGCGACGAGGAAGACTTTCTTATACGCCATGTCGATCGGTTGAGGAAGACAACAAATGCCTCCGAGACCCGTGGTCGGTTTAGGCCGGACTCGACTCTGGAGGTCGATTTTTCTACCGCGCTTGCGGCAGACGAGACAGGATTCGTCGAAGTCGCAGGCCGGTTGGTACAGCAGCTCGCAGACGCTATGCAGGGGGTTAGCTCCTCTTCGTGTGTCGTTGCGCTGGTGGTCGGCGTTGCGCGAGGAGCCGCAGGCCGCTCGGTCAGCCTGCTCAAGCTGGACGCCGAAGTTGAGGCGGCTCAGCTTGACCGCAGCGGCAACGGCGTGCGTCTGAAGGTCTTTAAGGATCTCTTGCCGCGCCCGGGAGACATACAGAAGGGCCTCTCATGGCCGGATTCGCGCGCACCTCATTCCAACCTGATAGTTCTGGACGCCGTCGCCGAGGGAACCGCGAAGTACTTCCAGAATGCGTACCGGATCGATGCTTCTCCGAGTGCTCGCACCACCGAGAAGGCTCTGGTAGAAGAGCTGTCCGGGCTGCCGCCGGCCCGGATCGCCGCGGCCGCGGCAGCTGTCGGCAACGGTGGTGACGCTGAAGTAGTCATCGAGCGGATCCGTAGCCACCTACCAGATTTCCATGTCAAGGCTCCTGAGCTTGGTGCAGGGGGATCAATGCCCGGCATGATTCGTCCCCAGTTCGCTTCCGCGGCGAAGAAGAACTATGAGGCGGACGAGATCGAACTCAAATTGCCGCTCGCCCGCATGGGACAGGTGCGAACCGTCCAGGTCGGGACAAGCTACGAGACCGTGATTCGCACGAGTACGCCGCTAACGCCAATCGAACCGACCGATGTCGGTGGTGCCCCTTAGCGTCTGAGCATGGATAGATTTAGGGACGCCATACGAGAGACCCGCGATTTCTGCGGGACGGTTCACGGCTTGAAGGCGCGTGGATGGACTGTCACGAGGGACGTGAGCACGGTTACTCTGGTCAAATCTGGAGGTACCTCCGGCGAAGTCCTGTCTGACCTAAGCGGTTTGCTTGACGTAGCAGATAGGGCCTCAGCTGAAGGAGTCTTCGGGGAAGCGTCGCTGCTAGTCCTGATGGCAAAGGGTAAGCAGCCCGTCGTGTCTCGTCAAAGCCCGGTTGACTATTTGCGGACTTTTGGCCGTGAACTTGTCGATACGGCGGCCGACGCCTGGGCTGGCGACGCGGAAGCGGCTCTCTCCCTGCCTGGCAGATGGACTGTTACCGTTGTCCGAGACCTATCTTCGGCTCTTGCCGCAGTCGAGCCGACGTTTACCTGGCGGGTGCTTCCCGGGCTCTCTGCCATCGAAGCGCTCTTATTGCAGGTTCCAGTTTGGGCTCTCGGGCCGACATGGGACGAGGGACAGCCCACGGTTTTTCTGCTCGAGGATCTCGACAAAGGAAACACGCTTCATCTCGGCCGATCCGCTATCGTTCCGTTGGCGGCCGACGAGGACATCTTGGAAGCTATGCGTGCGCTCGAGCGTCGCACAGCGAGAGATTGGCGAATGCCCGACCTTCCCGATGCGGCCGCCCCGGAGGCACTGGCTCCTACCCTGAGGACCGGATCGAAACTGGCGGCGCTCGAACACGCAGCGTGGATGAGGTGCGCGACCATGTCGTGGGTCGCGCTTTCGACAAAGGTTGATCTCCTCGGCGCCGGATCCGCAATTGTTCTCGAGGTCTTCGGGCTTCAGAGGGTCGCTCATCGGGTTGAGGCTAAAGGCGTCAGCATCAACGAGTATCAGGCTCGGAAAGCATATGGACTGTACGAGTGGGCTAGCGCTCCTGATGCCGTCGACCAGCGATTGGCGGTGCAACAGGTTGCGAGCCTCTATAGGGATCAGCCTCCGTGGGAGAAGAGTGCCGATGTCTATGACGCTGCGATAGCCGTGTTCGCCACCCTTCGTCGAGATGCTGTGAGCGAGGTTTTGCTAGCGAGAAGATCAGCGCGAACGCTAGCTCTCGACGTCGCAAATCGAACCACTGAGCAAGTGGTTGCCGCCGCCCGCGTTGCGGTAGAGCGAGCTGTCGCGACTCTCTTAGCGATCGGCGGTGTGATCGTCGCGCAGACTACGAAGGCCCTCACCGAAGGGCAAGCCCAGGATCTACGCGTGCTCTTGGCCGTCTTTCTTGTTGGACTCGTTCTGTGGAACATTACGGTCGAGGGGCCGCCTTTGAGCGCTCCTCTAAAAAGTTTGGTTCAAGATCTTCGAGCGATTGCTGACCTATTGACTGACTCGGAACGCAAGGAAATCTTGCGGCTGGATGCTTTGGTCTCAGCTCGCAGGCGGGCCGTCAGGATACGCGTGCTGGTCCCCGCAGTTTATTTAGTCGCAGCTCTGGCGGCGTTGATGGTTCGATGAGTGCACTCGAGCGAACAGAGGCGGTCTGGCGCCACGTTCACGAGCGTTATCGCCTACCCTTATCCAATACGCTCGTGTGGTCTACTTCGAACAGCATTTTTTTGAGGCTGAAAAGCAGCGCGTGACCATTGCGAAACCGGTGAAGGTGGCGTCGCTAGGCCCCCGCCGCCTAAGGCTGCAGTGGGACCAAGATGTTGGTCGGGGCTGCACGATTCCGCCGCGCCCTCCGCGCCGATAGCCGTCGGCATCCTTGCCGGGCTCATCGTAATCGCAAGCATCGGCAGCCGGGAATCGCAGTCGCTTCTCTCTGGTTCGCCGAGCCTGCGCCCGCGCGAGCGGCGCATCAGTTGAACGCGACGGCACGACCGCGCTCGATCCATTACCGAACAAGTTGTCCGGGAACCGCAGTCCTGGACGCGATGCCGGGCCGGTTGCGCGTGGCAATCGCGAGAGTCGCCGCAATGATTGATACCCCTGCTCGGCTGATGATGTGAGCTTCAATTTCACCCGGCGGGACAAATCGCACGCCGTCGAGGGAACTTACTCAATTCGAACGTTGGTCTATGCATGGATGCGTGCATGACGACGGACCTCGAGGGGGCCCGATCATGCTGGCGCACGAGTCACCGCCGGCTGAACGGTCTTCCTCGACTCAAAGCGCGAGGTGGGAGCGAATCAAGTCGCGCCGCACCGACGATGGCCCCCGTTTTCGAGTGAACACCGTGGTCTCCGATCGGCCGAGCCACCAGTCTGAATTTGGTCTCTGAACGGTTGCATCGCGCCATCGTTCAAGAAGGTGTGCCTGGCGGCTGCATCAGCAATCAGTAGTAGGCCCCGAGCTGTCCCCTCGCGGGAAGGGGGGCACCTTCATGCCGCTTCTCAGCCCGAACGCCGGTATCAAAACTGGCGCTGCCATTAGCTGAACTATCCCATAGCTAGCCTTGGTTGTTCCTGGTGGCAAGCGCGCGTTCCTGCCGCCTCCGAACCAGTATGTTCGTCTGACTGCAGTAGGCGAGGTTCCGATGCAGCCTGCGAGAAGATGAGCCGTGGCGGGGCGGCTAGTTAGGGATCACCACATGGGCGCGAACGATGTAATTCTCCTTGGAGACATGGTTGACCGATCACGCCGGGAATCTGACGGGCTCACCCCCGCCGAGCAGGAGGCCTATTTCGTCTCATGGCACTACCTGAGTCAGTACCGGCCCAGCCACGACGATGTTCTCTCTGGGATCGTTGACGGCACGCGCGACGGCGGCCTTGACGCGGCCCACATATTTGCCAACGGACTCTGCGTGCGGGACTCAATCAACCTTGGTGCGCTCGGGCGGAGCCCTCAACTCGATCTTGTGTTCATACAGGTCAAGAACACGAGAGGCTTCGGCGAATCCGCGCTCGACAAACTGATTGTTCATCTTCCGCAATTGCTGGACTTCGCGCGGGACGAGACGGCACTCGCCAAGCAATTTAATCCGAAGATCATCGAAGTGACCCGACGTTTCCTCGACGCATACCGCGCCATGGAAGTGCCGCAACTAAGCATATATGTCGCATTTGCTGCACTGAAAGTGGAGAGTTTTCATCCAAACGTTCAGGTGAAAGCTGACCAGTTGGCGGAGGTGCTCCGATCTTGTTTTGGAAATTGTGAGCCGAATGTTCAGCTCATCGATGCCGCGGGAATGGCGAACTTGGCCCGCGATCGGCCGCCGGTGAATGCGCAACTTACTCTCGCAGAGAATCCCATCTCGACGGACATGTCGGGAGGATATGTCGGTTTAGTGAAATTGCGCGACTATCAGAAATTTATAACAGATGACACGGGTAAGTTGGATGCCACTTTATTCGACGCCAATGTACGCGACTACGACAGCGAATCCGATGTCAATGAAAGTATTCAGGAGACGCTCAGCCGACAAGACCGCGAGGTTGACTTCTGGTGGTTGAACAACGGTGTCACCATTGTGGCGGACAAAGTGCAACCTGCGGGAAAACTTCTAAAACTCCAATCTCCGCAAATTGTCAATGGTTTGCAAACATCGCACGAGATATTCAAGCAGGGTAGAGAAGGGGATGTTCCAGATGACCGAGGCGTTCTCGTCAAGGTCATCCAAGCGGATGACGACCTTGTAAAAGATCGAATTATCCGCGCGACTAATAGTCAAACCACTCTTGGGCTCAGTTCGCTTCGCGCCACAGACCGTGTTCAGCGCGAAATAGAGGAATACCTGAAGAGCCAGGGATTGTTCTATGAGCGACGGAAAAACTTCTATTACAACCGCCGTATTGCGCTCAGAGAGCTAGTCTCCATCGATCAGATGGGTCAGGCTGTCCTCGCCACCCTTGTTCAGGTTCCGCATATTTCGCGTGGCGAGGTGTCGCGCATTTTTCAAGACGAAATTTACAGCCAGGTCTTCCATGCGGATAATCCTATCGGTGCTTATTACTCGGCAATCATGATAGTGCGAGCATGTGAGCAACACCTACGCGAAAACCGGACCACACAAGGCCAGGTGGACGATTTCGTATTCCATCTATCCATGGCTGCTACGATCGCACTTAGCCGGAAGCGACGCCCTAATGCGAAAGACATTGCTGTCCTGACTGAGCCGCCGACGCCGGCTCTTCTCGCCGAGCTGGTCACGTTAGTGCGAGAGGTTTTCGCTCGTTCCGCTAAAGAGACTCGTGAAGTGATATTCGACAAAGTCTCAAAAGACGCACACACCACAGACTCGCTCGACAGCCGCATGGCAAAGTACCTCGCATCATCCCGCCGATCCTGACGCAATCCCGTCATCTTGACGGTCTCACGGTATGTAGCAACGTCGATGGATCTCAGCAGCTAGCGCGAATGTGGGGATGCCGCTCGGGCGCGGTGCATACTATCTCGTTCACGCCAGGTGGCGTCGGCTTAAGAATGCTCACACGCCGGTGCCGTCGCAAGTCGTGCGGCTGTAGCTAGAGGGGGAGGTTCGCTGTGCGAGCACGTTGCCGATCCCTCACCCGGTGCCCAGGACCTATACACGTACTCCAGTCCAGCGTGAGGTGATGCCCGTTCATCCAACCACCGAGCGAGGAGTAACTCTCTATGTCTCATCGAGCAGATAGATGCGAGCGGCCGCACGGGCGCAGGCGCGATGGCCGGCATGGCCGCGTTCGCGCATGTCTGGCGTCGACATCACGGATATCTCGGTCTGGAGAATTCCCGGTGCCAGGCAGAGGTTCGCTGGACTCGGTAGCTACCTCTGATGAGTGCGCGAGGGGGAGTCGATACGGTTGCTCCCCTCGATCAGCTAGGCGGTGCGCTGCACACACGCTCTCCACCTTTGCCGACCTGGAGGAGCGCGCATTGGGGTTCGCTCTTTGAAGCTGGCGACGACTTCAGAGCAGCAACGGGGAAGCTGGTGCGGGCGGTCATGATGCAGATTGCAGACTGGGAGCGGCCGATGAACCCTGAGAGCATATCGGAGGTCCGTGCCGCACGAGCATCCCGAGCAGTAGAAGGAGAGCAAGTCGCCGGACTACCCTAGGCGGCTATGAAGGAGGCGAGCATGGCGAAGGTTCATAAGGCCGCAGTCGCGTGCCTTCGCAAGCAGGTGCGTGACAAGATGTTGTAGTGGAACTTTCTTCTGGTATCGGGTTCGGTGGGTATAGGAGATTCGCGTCCGAGCCGATGACACGACTATCGCCGTCGGGGAAGCTTAACCTCATCGCCGGGTAGAACAATGCGGGCATATTCAACGTCCTGCACGTAATCCACGGTATGTTTCAAGTGGGGGAAGCTGCTGCTAGAGATATCTCAATTTGCGGCTCGTGGGACCGCCCTGTGGGCGAGAGCGAGTCCCGCATACGGTTCGAGATTTCCTATCCCAAAGAGTGGGTCCGCGAGTTTGGCGCGCCCGAGTTTGCTGGCGCTGAAATGTACTTCGACCGGTTTATGGACGACCTCAGGCGAGCTAGCCCGGATGGCCAGGTGTGGCTTCGATTCGCCGCGAACGGTCTCGCTCTTCAGCAAGCCGAATTAGATAAGTCACGAAGCTGGGTTCAGTCACTCTTCGATGCTCTCTCAGATGTGTGGAGGGGGGCGGCGAATCTTTTCTTCTGACATTTTGGCGGCGACCATCTTTCCCCGCTCTCGGAGGTGCTGGCGCGGATAGCTGCAGCTAAGTTGCCCGTGCCGACAGTACGGGAAATCGTGGGTGTCAGGGAGGTTGGAGCGGTGCAAGATGCGCCCTCTTCGATGGCGGGGCGGGCATCAAGAAGCAGTTGCTGCAGTTTCAGAACCCCTCGACGCACCAGTTGCAGGGTCGGAGGAAGTTCGAGAAACTTCAGCGGTTTGTTCAGATCGTCCTCGATGACCCCGGAATCTCGATCGACATTCCTCATGATCTCTCGACCATCCATGTCGGCCAGGGTGGGGCGAAGCTTCCAATCGAGAATTACGGCACCGTTGTCCACGAGGTGATCATCCTTGACGCCGCCGCCACGGTCATCAATGATTCGCTGTTCTGCTTCGAGGAGTCAGAGGTACACCTTCCCCCGATGCTCCAGTGCAAACTCCTGAGGTACTTCCATCAAACAAGCAATCCGTATTTCATTGCTACGCGCTCGGCCCACATACGCGATTCGTCACACGGATCGGTGTTCCACGTGCAGCGGGCAGAGAACCGATCATAGGTTAGTTATGCGGGGAGCGCGGCCGGACAAAGCGCCATTTGCGCGGATCTTGGATACCGCCTATCGGACCTCGTGCAGAGCAACGCTATCGTTTGGGTAGAAGGGTCGTCGGATCGCCTTTACGTGAGATCTTGGCTTGATGCGCTGGTGCCAGGACGCTTTATCGGGGGACTGCACTACTGGATCATTTTCTACGGCGGTCGCCTGCTGGACAGCCTCAGTGCGGACGATCCCCAGGAGTCGACGAGTTCATATCGCTCAGGCGGCGCAACCGATACATGGCCGTCGTGATGGACAGTGGCAAGCTATCGGAACGCGCATCCGTCAATGCCACCAAGTGTCGCATCAGGGATGAGCTTGCGCGCGATGAGGGCACCGGCTTCGGGCGGATCACGCGGTGCTTCACCATCGAGAACTACGTGCCGTGGGATAAGCTCTCGTCCGCCATAACGAACGTTCACCCGAAGGCGAAATTTCCGGCTGCTCCCCGACGGTGGGCCAATCCGCTTCCTGATACTGCTTACGGCGTTAAGAACGCTGAACAAGGTTGGGATCGGACGTCACACAACGGAATCGTGGGGGATGAGTGGCCGCACGGTCTGGACAGGGACGTTCGGCGGCTTATTGTGCTCATTGAAGCGGCGAGTGCTGACGTCTAGGGCGGATGCTTTTGTGCGCCCGGGGGCGTGCTCGTCGCCACAGAGGGCTCAACACCTGGCCGCTGATTCGTCGCACGATGGTCTCACGGCGAACGGAGGCCGGAATGCTGACCGTGGGGTCCGCGCCGGGACCGGTCCGAACGTGTCGCTCGACGCGATGCGGCCGTTGAGAGTGCTGCCGCCGCGCATCCACCCGATCTTTATACTTGCGATCATGTCGCCGAGGTGGCGCGGCTCGTCGGACTCGGCGCCCGCGAGGTTGAGTGGGGCGGGCGGCCGACAGGCGCCCACTACGTAATCGGCGAAGACCCCGAGGGTAAGCGATTGTGCGCCGTCCGCACCAGCGGTCGCGCAGGCGCTTGATACGGCCGGGTACGCAATTGGCGCTCGCGGTAGCTCATGCGGCAGGCAGCAATGGAAAACGTGACCTCACTGTGCGCCACGGTGTTACGCCCCAACATGCCCCAGATCGCCCGCCCCCGCGGCATCCCGTAGCTTCATCTCACCAACCCATCCGAAGGCAGGTGGAGCAATGTCCCGCACGATCTCGTCGACTGTCCACCCGATCCAGCGCTGCATGGCAGCCTTGAACCCGGCCGCGTGGTGGGACGGCCTCGTCATCGACGCTGGCGGCTCGAACGCGGCGCTCGCTCTGCTGGGCGGCACGACCCTGCAGCTGCGGATCGTCGGACCGGCGGTTGACATCGCGGTGGGGGAGCCGGTGGCTTACCACCCGGTCGCCGAGCTGCTCAGTGCGTCCGTCATTCTCACGACCGCGCGCACCACATGGCCGCGCGGCCGCCGACGAAACGTCAGCGGCCGCGCGGAAGAGAGAACTCAGGCGGCCGTCAAGGCCATCGCAGGCTATGGCGCACTACCGGCACATCTCGTCCATGTCGGCGTGCGAGCGCCGGCGGCGCATGCCTCGCCCACGGTCAGGCCTCCGATGTGCCCGCGCTTGAACGCCGCGTGACCGCGAGGGCTACGGCCGCAATCGCGGCGGCGACAACCATGACGATGGCCAGCGGTGCGGCGGTGCCCTCTCCGCCCAGGCTCACCAGCGGCGAGACCACCGCGGCGAGGCCGAACTGCAGTGCTCCGAGCACGGCCGAGGCGCTTCCGGCGATCTGGGGGACGGCGCTGAGCGCCAGGGCGGTGGCGTTTCCGAACACCAGACCCAGCGACCCGACGGCCGTGAAGAGCGGCACCGTGAGCCAGAATGCCGGCGCGCCGAAGAAGACGAGCAGGGCGAAGGCGACGGCAGATGCGGTCACCAGTGCGATCCCGAGCGTCAAGACGCTCTCGACCGAACGGGTGGCGGTGAGCTTGGGTGACAGGGCGCTCACGACCACCAGTGCCAGCGCA
>Ga0308159_1005188_pt1 | contig 11257 bp, 11 predicted proteins | sample PhyCR1_FD_201040 | JGI IMG/M metagenome (GOLD analysis project Ga0308159, IMG submission 201040) | Phyllosphere microbial communities from UC Gill Tract Community Farm, Albany, California, United States - DLSLC.R1 | ecosystem: Host-associated > Plants > Phyllosphere > Unclassified | place: USA...
TTGTCGAGTACGCTGACCGCGCCTTCACGGTTGTTGCACACCAGAATCATGTCGCAACCCGCATCGAGCGAAGCCTGTCCGCGTTCGGCATAGCTGCCCATGACCGCCGCCCCTTCCATAGACAAATCGTCGGAGAAGATTACGCCGTTAAACCCGAGTTCCTGACGCAGAATCTGCTTTAACCAATACGGCGAACCGCTGGCAGGACGCGGATCGGCCTGCGTATAGATAACGTGCGCAGGCATGACCGCATCGAGCAGTTTGCGCTCGTTCAACTGGCGGAAAATCGCCATGTCGTGCCGACGAATCACGTCGAGCGGGCGATCGTCACGCGGCGTCTCTTTATGGGAGTCGGCAGTGACCGCGCCGTGACCCGGAAAATGCTTGCCCGTCACTTTCATTCCTGCGGCATGCATGCCGCGAATATAGCGCTCGGCGATGTTCAAGGCTATCTGCGGGTCGGCGTGGAACGAACGTTCGCCGATGGCGGCGCTGATATGGCCGATATCCAGTACCGGCGCGAAGCTGATATCGATATCCATTGCTATCATCTCGGCCGCCATCAGCCAGCCGGCTTCTTCGGCCAGACGTCCGGCTTCGCGCTCGTCGTTCAAGGCGGCGAAAGATTGCGCCGCAGGAATGCGGGTAAACCCTTCACGAAAACGCTGTACCCTGCCCCCTTCCTGATCGACGGCCAGCACCAGTCGCTCGCGAGAGGCGGCGCGGATTTGCCGAATCAGCTCTTGCAGTTGCTCCACGTCATGATAGTTGCGGGTAAACAAAATGAGTCCGCCGACCAGCGGATGCTGCAAGATTTCACGCTCTTCTGCGTCCAGCTCATAGCTGGCAACGTCTAACATTACTGGACCCACGACCTTACACTCCTGTTCTGTACTCATTCTTTAAATAGTTGCCGACGCAGGGGCTGCGCCCAGTCGAGATAACGCGCGTCGGCCGTTTGCTGCCAGCGCACTTCAAACCACATCAGCATCAGATAATCGAGCCACGGCTGCCAACGACGAATCTGTCGGGCAAGCCTCGAGATATCGTGATAACCGCCGTGCCGGGCATAACATTGCAGTAAATCCTGCTGCTGACGGGCGCTAAAACCGTTACCGGCAAACAGCGCGGCAAACTCCAGCGCAATGTCGGCGGCAATGGCGTATTCCCAATCGATAAGCCGCGCACCTTGTGGACTATTAACCCAGTTCTGCGGGTGAATATCCATGTGCGTGACAGAAATTTTTAACGTTTTCGGCGGCGTTGTGCGCATCATTTTTTTATGATGGCGCAGCCAGGCGGGCGTGATGCGTCGCCGGTCAATAGACTGCCAATAGCTTTCGAATCGCTGTTTGATATCGAGCGTCTGCCCCAGAGGCCGCAGGCCGTGCAGCCGTATCAGCATGGCGGCGAGCCGTTGCTGCGAAGCCGGGATAAAGAAGGCGGGCGGTGTCAGCGTTTCGCCGTCTATCCAGTTGACCACCAGCCACGGCTCGGCCCAACACTGCGCGATGGGCGCAATATCCGTTGATGACACATGGCGCAACAGCGCGTATTCACGCCGCCTATCTATGCCCAAACGCTGTTTTTCACGCGAGGCAAGGCGGGCCAGCAGCGTTTTTTCACCCGCCGTGATTTTCCAGCTTTCGCTGCTAAGCCCCTCTACCGGCGTAAAAACACAACCGGCGGAATAATCCGCCGGAAGAGAGTTGTCGACCAGATGTCTCAGGCTGGCATCAATGTTGAACGGCACCGCTACCTGACCAGACGATTTCACCGCTTGGCACGGTCATCAACTGCATATCCAGCGTTGGCGCTTTTACATTGCCGCTGGCATCGCTGTACAGCACGTACTGGGCATTAACCTGACGCGCCAGAGCGATAGCCTTGCTGCGCGACACCAGGTTGTCGTCGGGTGACAGGCCCATTGCCTGCTTGGCCGTCGCGAGCTGGGAAGCCGGTACCACCGTGAAGGTATTGTTGGAGGCCAGCGCCGTGTGCATTGCGGAGGTGATTTTGCCGGTCTGCAGGGAACCATTGGTGCTGTTCTTCACGTTGTCGAGCAGCAGGACGCTACCTGCCTGCACACCTTCTGCCTGCAACATTTTGGCTACCAGCGGCTGTACCGTGGCACTCCAGTCGATTGACTGCAATTTCGGCGGCTGTGGAATGGTCTGCACCGGCGGCTGACCCGCTGATTCAGGTGTTCCGGACCCCGGCACTGGCGTAACCGGCGTGATTGGCGCAGTCGTCGGTGGGGTTTGCGTCTGCTGCTGTTCTTGCTGCTCTTGCTGCGAAGTAATACACCCGCTTAGCGCCAGGGTAGCCAAGGCCACCATTAAATACTTTTTCATCAACCCTCTCCGTACGGGAAATTAAAGATAAAGGTGAACACGCACGCTGTACGCATCAAGATTACCGTTAAGTGAATAGATATCGACATCCGAGTTTGCCGGAACGGTGATGGTCCGTGGCGCAGCAAACGGCAGCAGATCTAGACCCTGCTTGTCATACCAATAGAATACATAATGAATTTGAATAGGTTTAGGCTGATTGTTACTGAGTGACAAGGTGGCCTTTTTCCGCCCCTGATCGGACGATAACGACGGGGATCCGGGGATTATCCCGGCCGTCAGTACCGGCGACTCCATGATTACCGTTTGCTGATCGTTCAGCGCAATACCCGGCGCGCTGCTGCACCCCGCCAAACAAAGCAAGACAGCACTGGCCATTAGAAATCGCATACCTTTCCCTCTTGAAGAGGCAGAAAACCTGCCAGAGCGGGCACCTCGATGCCCTGCAACCTACTGTTATGCCAGCAGAGGACCCAGATTGCGACCACCTACCAAATGCATATGTATATGATACACCACCTGACCGGCGTGTTTGTTGCAGTTAACAATTAATCGGTAACCGTCTTCGGCAATACCTTCCTGCTCGGCAAGTTTGGCTGCAACCGTCATCATGCGACCCAGCGCGGCTTCATGCTCGGCGGTCACGTCATTCATGGTCGGAATGAGAATATTGGGAATGATGAGAATATGGCTGGGCGCCTGCGGGGCGATGTCACGAAAAGCGGTTACCAGTTCGTCTTGATACACCACGTCAGCCGGGATTTCGCGGCGGATAATTTTACTGAAAATCGTTTCTTCGGCCATGATACCTCTCCATTTTCAAATACTGTGCTCGCAGTATGAGTGAGCTATTCCGTTATTTTCAAGTCTAATCACCGCCTTCCTGGCCGAATGCTGTATAAATCAGCAGCATTTGAGCGACGTATTCCAGATTTGAAGCAAATATCTTATGTTTTGCTCCCTGCCCTGTATAAAAGAGGCGGTGACATCAGGCGAGTAAGTTTGAGGCGAAAAAAAACCGGTCAGGATGAACCGACCGGCAAGAGTGATAACAAGTTTTTGATGGTACTTGATTTATTGCTGAAGCTTTATGCTGTGAGTGATCAGTTGTTACGGATATAGTCGTCCATGTCGGTTTTCAGGTTGTCGGATTTAGTGCCGAAAATAGCCTGCACGCCCGAACCCGCAACGACGACACCCGCCGCGCCCAACTGTTTCAACCCTGCCTGATCGACTTTGGCAACATCCGCCACGCTGACACGTAAACGGGTGATGCAGGCATCAAGATTGGTAATGTTGTCCTTACCGCCGAATGCCTTCACCAGTGAAGCAGACATTTCGCTGCCGCCCTGCGCGGTTTGCGCAGTGGTCGTGGCTTCGCGGCCAGGCGTTTTCAGATTCAGTTTCACAATCAATACCCGGAAAACGGTGTAGTAAATCAGGCCGTAAATAATGCCAACGATTGGGAACAGCCAGATGCGGCTGCTGTTACCGCTCAGCACCACAAAATCTATCAGTCCGTGCGAGAAGCTGGTTCCGTCGCGCATGCCAAGCAGAATACAGATTGGGAATGCCAGACCGGCCAGAATCATGTGGATAACATACAGAATAGGCGCCACAAACATGAAGGCGAATTCGATAGGCTCGGTAATACCCGTCAGGAACGCGGTGAGCGCCGCCGAAATCATGATACCGCCGACCTTGGCACGGTTTTCGGGTTTGGCAGAATGCCAGATTGCAATCGCCGCAGCCGGTAGGCCGTACATTTTGAACAGGAAGCCGCCGGACAGTTTACCTGCCGTCGGGTCGCCCGCCATATAGCGTGGAATATCGCCGTGGAACACCTGCCCCGCCGAATTCACGTATTCGCCGACCTGCATCTGGAAAGGTACGTTCCAGATATGGTGCAGACCGAAAGGCACCAGCGCGCGCTCGACCAGCCCGTAAATACCAAACGCGACGACCGGGTTCTGATAGGCCGCCCACTGCGAGAAGGTTTGAATGGCACTGCCGATAGGCGGCCAGATAAACGAAAGCACAACGCCCAGGAAAATAGCCGCCAGCCCCGAGATAATCGGCACGAAACGTTTACCGGCAAAGAAGCCAAGGTACTCCGGCAACTTGATACGATAAAAGCGGTTGAACATATAGGCGGCAATGACGCCAGAAATAATACCGCCCAGCACGCCGGTATCCGCCAGATGTTTGCCGGCAATCTCTTCGGCCGGCAAGTGCAGTACCATCGGCGCGACCACGGCCATGGTTTTGACCATGATGCCGTAGGCGACCACAGCGGCCAGCGCCGAAACGCCGTCATTATTGGTGAAACCGAGTGCTACGCCGATGGCGAAGATCAACGGCATGTTGGCAAAAACTGATCCTCCCGCTTCGGCCATGACATGCGAAACGACCACGGGAAGCCAGCTAAAGTTTGCGGAACCGACACCCAGCAGAATCCCTGCAATAGGCAAGACGGAAACGGGCAGCATTAGCGATTTACCGACCTTTTGAAGGTTTGCAAACGCGTTCTTGAACATATTGAGAGTGCTCCTGAGTAATGGTTTTGTATCTTCGCCGTTAAATAAACAGACGCAAGATACCGACTTCCCAGGGTCTTCAGCGACGGCCTCAACCCTGTTGCAGCGGGCGTTTTTGCCTGCTGCGGGCGGGGCATATTTTTGCCCCTTTTAATTTTTACGAAGGGTAAAATAAATCCCCCCGACAATAGTTGATGGCAATCACGTTTTGCTAAAAAATCATCTTTGACAGGTCGAATACTTTCCAAAAAGAGGCGTTCAGAGAGGGAATTTTGTCAGGACGCAGAATTGATGGCCCTCGAGAGCAGATAAACATGCGCTATCGGGCCATTAATTACGAGAAATAAAATAATTCCGAAACGCAGGAAATTACGCGTTTCATTTCTTTATGCAGGTTTGTCGCTTTCTAAACCAGTCGTGCAGAGTCAACGTGGAAAAGCTTCGAGAAATTCGCGGTGGTCGTTTCCGCCAATGTTTCAAGGCTCACGCCTTTGAGTACGGCGAGGTATTCGGCCACATCACGCACGTAGGCTGGCTGATTCTCTTTACCACGATGCGGCACCGGTGCCAGATAAGGCGAATCGGTTTCAATCAACAGGCGATCCAGCGGCACATAGCGTGCAGCTTCACGCAGTTGTTCGGCATTGCGGAACGTCACAATTCCGGAAAACGAGATGTAAAAGCCCAGATCCAGCAGCACTTCCGCCGTAGCACGGTCTTCGGTAAAGCAGTGCAACACACCGCCGCACTCGCCGGCCTTTTCTTCATGCAGAATATCGAGTGTATCTTGGCGCGCATCTCGGGTATGCACGATAACCGGCTTGTTCAGCTCGCGACCCACGCGAATATGGTGGCGGAAAGAGTCTTGCTGCAGTTTCAGCTGCGCCGGTTCTTTCTGATAAAAATAGTCGAGGCCCGTTTCACCCATCGCGACCACGCGTGGGTCGGCCGCCAGTGTACGCAGCTCGTCAAAATCATAGCCGTCGTCGATATTCAGGGGATGCACGCCGCAGGAAAAGGCGACTTCGGGGCGATCGCCTATCATCTCGGCCATCGCACGATAGCCCGGCAACGTAGTCGCTACGGCCAACATGAATTTCACGTCGCGCTCGCGGGCTTTGACCAGCACGTTATCGAGATTGCCGTGCAGTGTGGCGTAATCAAGGCTGTCCAGATGACAGTGTGAATCGACTAAAAACATAGTTAACTCTTTATCTTTTATTAAATGGCTTTCAAAAAGGGGGATGGGAAGACTTAGAGAGCGGTTTCCCATTCCAGAAGCTGTTCCGTTAACAGAAGCTCGCGGTTAACACCCACCACGCTCAGCAACTGTTGGCGGCAATGCATCCAGCCCTGAAGATTTTTTTGCAATGCGGTGTTGCCCATGCCGTTGGCCAGCAAGGTTATCAAAGGCTGCTGGTCGAGGTTTATCACATAATGGCCCGCGCCCTGCTGGGTTTTCAGAACGTCCAGCAGCAGCGAACAGAGCCAGAACAGTCGGTCGGCCGCGTCATCGTGATTCACCTGCGGCAAGAGCGACAGCAGGTCGCGCTGTTGCCAGCTGACGCCGAGTTGCTGGCACAATTGTTCGCGCTGCTTCCAGCGCTCGGGTTGCAATAACGCCAATGCCGCCAGTGGCGTGCCATCGCCGATCCTCAGCGCCGTTTGTATCGACAGAGGGTCTGCCGGGAGTTGGCGTGCAATCCACTGCCCCGCCAGCGCCGCATCGGGCGTGGTGAGATGCCAGTAAAAACAGCGGCTGCGCAGCGTAGGCAACAGGCGCGACGGTTCGTGACAACCCAGTAAAAAGTAGGTGCGTTCGGGCGGTTCTTCAAGCGTCTTTAACAACGCATTGGCGGCCGCCTCGGTCAGCAGCTCGGCATGTGGCAACCACACCACCTTGGCACCGCCCTGTTGTGAATAGTTGTATAGCGTTTCAATCAGCTGGCGAATAGGTTCCACACCCAGACTGTTTTTGCCCTTCTCCGGCGTCAGCACGTGCCAGTCGGGATGGTTACCGGCAATCATCAGATGACAGCTGTGACACTTGCCGCAGCTTTTCTCGCCTTCGGGATGCTGACACAGCAACCAGCGGCTCAGGCCGTAAATCAGCGCCTCGTCACCCATGCCTTTTGCCGCATGCATCAGCAAGGCGTGGTGGCCGCGTCCGCCTTGATATTGCGCGACAAGCTGCCGATACGGGCCGTTTAGCCAGGGATACCACTTCATCCGCGCGTATCCTGCCCGCGCTGCTGCGCAACCCAGTCGATCAGCGTCTGGCGAATAGCTGCGCTCACCTGCTCGAGAGTTTGCGAAGCATCGATGGTTTTGATGCGCTCGTCTTCGGCAGCCAGGCTCAGATAACGCGCGCGGGTGCGCTCGAAGAAGGCCAGCGACTCCTGCTCGATGCGGTCAAGCTCGCCACGCGCCCGGGCACGCTGCAAACCTACGGCAGGCGGCAGGTCGAGATACAGGGTGAGATCGGGACGAAAATCGCCGAGCACGGTATCGCGAAGCGAGGTCATCAGACGGCTGTCGATGCCGCGTCCACCGCCTTGATAGGCCTGTGAAGAGAGGTCATGACGATCGCCGACCACCCAGGCACCACGCGCAAGCGCAGGTTTAATCACATTTTCGACCAGTTGCACGCGCGCCGCATACAGCATCAGGACTTCGGCCTTGTCGGTGAGCTGCTCGCCTTCGATGCCTTGTTTAATGAGATCACGCAGCTTTTCGGCAAGCGGCGTACCGCCCGGCTCGCGGGTGAACTGAATATCTTCAATACCCTGCTCGCGCAATGTCTGCACTACCACGTCGCGCGCTGTGGTTTTTCCGGCCCCTTCCAGACCTTCGATAACAATAAAACTACTTTTCATTCTTGTTTTTCATCAGGTCGCGATAGGCGCGCACTGCCTTGTTATGGCTGTCGAGGTTGGTGGTAAAGGTGTGGCCACCCTTGCCATCGGCGACAAAATAGAGGAAATCGGTTTTCGCAGGATGCGCGGCCGCTTCAATCGAGGCTTCACTCGGCATGGCAATCGGCGACGGCGGCAGACCTTCGATAACATAGGTATTATACGGCGTTGGCGTCTCGAGATCCTTCCTGGCGATCGTACCTTTATAGCTGTCGCCCATACCGTAGATAACCGTAGGATCCGTTTGCAGGCGCATACCAATACGTAAACGATTGATAAATACCGAAGCCACTTCTTTACGCTCGTCTTTGATGGCCGTCTCTTTTTCGATAATAGACGCCATCGTCAGCATATCCGTCGGCGTTTTATACGGCAATGAAGTATCGCGATCCTGCCAGATCTTCGCCACGGTCTTTTCCATACGCTGATGCGCACGCTTGAACAGAGAAAGATCGGTCGTGCCTGCGGTATAGGCATAAGTGTCGGGGTAGAGCCAGCCTTCGGCATTTTTGGCATCTTGCATACCCAGCGCCGTGGCAATGTCATCGTCACTCTTGCCGGTCAGTTCGTGCTTGAGATAACCGGCCTTTTGCACGACCTGCATCCAGTCCTGCAAACGGAACCCTTCCACGAAACGCACGGTAAACTGTGCCTCTTTACCGCTACGGAGCAGTTCAAGCATCTGACGCACTGTCATGCCCGCCGGGAAGCGATACGTACCGGCCTTGAACTCGGCGAGTTCCGGCTCCAGGTGCAATAGCAGCGTGAACAGCCACGGCGAGGCAATCAGTTTTTGCTTTACCAGCATGTCTTCCAGCACGACACGACCGGTGCCTGCGGGCAAGGTAAAGATTTTTTCGTTTACCACATTAATCTTGCGATCGGCAAAGCGTTCGACCTTGAAGTAGCCGATTGCCGCCACGGCCAGCAGGATAATGACAATAAGACCCAATACTCTGATTTTTTTGATTTTCATGAATTTTCACTTAACAACAAAGTGGCTTCCCTTAACGACAATGCAGTCTCTCAGCAGCAGTGAGGCTGTAAAAATGACAATAATTTTGACCCGTTATAATGCCAGTTTTCTATCTTTCTGACTGGAAGAATTGGCATCAGGGCATTACAAACGATGACTTCTTCGGCATCTTCGAGGGTGGCGGGCGTTTCACTGACGATGTGCAGCGAAAACGCATCAGACATTTCAATAAGCTCGATAATGCGCTGGCGCATAATGCCGTTGACGCCCGCATGGGAAAGATCGGGCGTGAACACCGCCGACCCCTTGCGCCAAAACAGGTTGGCGGCGCAGCATTCGACTAGCAGGCCGTAGGTGTCTGTCACCAGCGCCTCCTGCGCCGAGGTGTGGTCGAGATGCGCGCGAATCATGACCTGTTCGAGACGATTAAGATGTTTGATGCCCGCCAGCAGTGTACTGCGTGCAAGCGTGATCGGGCTTTGGGCGAGTTCGATTCCCTGCTCGCGCCAGCGATGATAATGCTGCGGATAGCCGCTCAGCGAGAGAATACGCGTGGGGCCGACAACGCCCTGGCTGCTGTAGCCGCGCCCGCCCTGACCCCGTGACAGCATCACCTTGAGCACGCCCTCTTCGCACCCGGCGGCGGCGGCCCGCATCTCTGCCTCGAGAGTGGCCCAGTTGCAGTCGGGCATCAGCAAGTGTGAGACGGCATGTTGCAATCGCGCAAGGTGCCTGTTCACGTGTTGCACGTTGCCTGCTTTCACCCACGCCGTGGTAAAGCAGCCATCGCCAAACTGTACGGCGCGATCGGCGACCGGAATGTGGTCCTGCTGCTGGCCATTAATCCAATACATCGTCTTCTCCCTTTTTCGGCTTTCAGACTGGCGTAATCCCTGCGGCGATGCCACGGGATCTTTCCGACTTTCCGCGCTGCCTCGCAAACTTCAAACAATGAAGATGCAGATAGCAAAAAGGCCCGAATATCGGGCCTTTGCAAGCAATACCATAAACACTTACAGCTTGCGGAACACCAGTGAACCGTTGGTGCCGCCGAAACCGAAGGAGTTACACAGCGTGTATTCCATGTCTTTGACCTGACGCGCTTCGTGTGGCACGAAGTCGAGATCGCAGCCTGCATCCGGGTTATCCAGATTCAGCGTCGGAGGAACCGCCTGGTCACGCAGCGCAAGCAGGGTAAAGATAGACTCCACCGCGCCAGCCGCACCCAGCAGGTGACCGGTCATGGATTTGGTCGAGCTTACCAGCACGCGGCCAGCATCGGCACCAAAGATGGATTTCACTGCCTGCGCTTCGGCAATGTCGCCCGCAGGCGTTGATGTGCCATGCGCATTGATGTAACCGATTTTCGCGGCGGAAATACCCGCATCGCGAAGCGCGTTTTCCATCGCCAATGCCGCACCGGAGCCGTTGTCGGGCGGCGAGGTCATATGGTAGGCATCGCTGCTCATCCCGAAACCGACGATTTCGGCATAAATTTTCGCACCCCGCTTTTTGGCGTGCTCGTACTCTTCAAGCACCATGATACCGGCGCCGTCACCCAGCACGAAGCCATCACGGTCTTTGTCCCACGGACGACTTGCCGCCTGTGGATTGTCGTTGCGGGTAGAAAGTGCACGGGCCGCGCCAAATCCGCCAACACCCAGAGGCGTACTGGCTTTCTCGGCACCGCCGGCCAGCATTACGTCGGCATCATCATAGGCGATGATACGCGCCGCGTGGCCGATGTTATGAACGCCGGAGGTACAGGCTGTTGCAATAGAGATACTTGGGCCACGCAGACCGAACATGATGCTCAGATGACCGGCAATCATGTTGACGATGGTAGAAGGCACAAAGAAGGGGCTGATTTTACGCGGGCCGCCGTTAACCAGTAACGTGTGATTTTCTTCGATAAGACCCAGACCGCCGATGCCGGAACCAATGGCGGCACCAAAGCGCGGGGCATTTTCTTCGGTCACTTCAAGGCCGCTGTCTTTCATGGCCTGAATACCGGCGGCAACGCCGTACTGAATGAAGGGGTCCATCTTGCGAGCATCTTTACGCGAGATATAGTCTTCACAGTTGAAATCTTTTACTAAGCCAGCAAAGCGCGTTGCATAGGCACTAGTATCAAAATGGTCGATAAGGCCAATACCACTCTTACCGGCCAGGAGAGCGTTCCAAGTAGACTCTACTGTATTGCCGACGGGAGAAAGCATGCCAAGTCCAGTCACAACAACTCGACGTTTAGACACGTGTGTCCTCCAGGGAGGGAAAAAATATTACAGAGGGATGAAAAAAACTTAGGCGGTCAATTGACCGCCTAACTATCAAAACTTATAAAAAGAAAAGTTTCGATTACGCCTGAGCGTTGTTGATGAAATCAATAGCTGCCTGAACAGTAGTGATTTTTTCAGCTTCTTCGTCAGGGATCTCGGTATCAAACTCTTCTTCCAGAGCCATAACCAGCTCAAC
>Ga0308159_1005189_pt1 | contig 11256 bp, 12 predicted proteins | sample PhyCR1_FD_201040 | JGI IMG/M metagenome (GOLD analysis project Ga0308159, IMG submission 201040) | Phyllosphere microbial communities from UC Gill Tract Community Farm, Albany, California, United States - DLSLC.R1 | ecosystem: Host-associated > Plants > Phyllosphere > Unclassified | place: USA...
CATCGACAATATGCGCGCCGTCTTCGGCCGATCCTATGCCGACGAGCCCGAACGGCTGATCGAACAGCTCCGCGCCGACGAAGCCATTGCCGAGGCGGATACGCTGCTGCTGACCGTGCCCAACCAGCTGGGCGTGGCGTATAACGCGCATGTGATCGAGAACATCCTGCGCCACATCGCGCCCACGCTCGGCTGGCGCTGATCCGCACCGGCGTCGGCGCGGCCCATGGCTGCGTCGACGCTGGAGCGCGACGACCGGCCCCGGCGGGGTGATGATACCGGCGATGTGGGAAGAAATGGCGCGCCCGGAACGATTCGAACGTCCGACCCTCAGATTCGTAGGCTAAGATCTGAGAGACGACTTCTCAACTAAATCGTTTCCTCGTGTATCCGGCCGTATCAATCCGTAACGATAGCAGTGATTTATCTAATTTCATGGTTGCCGTCCGTGTGTGACATTCGCCGCGAATTTCCGTCAATAAGTGTGCCCCCAGTGAACCCAGGAGGCACCGTTGAACGACATCAACATCAACGACATGGCTATCAAGGAACTTGTCAACAGCAAGCCAAGCGGCACGAAGATCTATCTCTGGGACAGGGTCGTCAAGGGGTTCGGAGTCTACAGAACCTCCAAGGGCGTGCCTACCTTCGTCTATCGATATCGCTCGGGACAGGAGTATCGCTACAAAAAGATCGGTACGAGGGTCGTGATGACCTGCGTGCAGGCGCGCGACATCGCTCGAGGCTATGCATACCAGCGCAGTCAGGGCATCGATCCCGTGATGCGCGAACGTGAGGCCATCGCTGAAGCGAAGGCCGCCGATGCGCTGCTCGTGCGCAACTATGCCGAAGGCTTCATCGATCGCAAGGAGCGGTCGAAGGCCCCCTTCACCGAAGGTAACAAGAGCACGATCCGGAACCAGATAGTCGGCAAGCTGGGCGACAAGCGCATGGACCGGATCACGCTCGAAGAGGTCGAGGAAGCCGGCCTTCTGATCCAAAAGGAGACGGGTGCGTCGGGCCGCTGGTTCTACACCTACGTCAAGGCCATGTTCTACGACGCGGAAAAGCGCAATGCGATCGTAAAATCGCCGCTGCGGGCGCTCGAAGTCCCTCAGCCGAACGAAAGGGATCGGGTGCTCTCCGAAACCGAACTGCGCATCTTCCTCATGGCAGCGCACGACATGTACGATGCCCGCGGCGACCAGTACGAGATGCTCCTGCGGGTGCCAAAACGCCGCAGCGAGGTCAGCGACCTGCCGTGGTCGGAGATCGACCGTTCGAACAAGGTCTGGATCTGGAACCTGCCCAAGGCGAGATCCAAGAACAAGGTCGCGCAGACGATCCACCTCCCTGCGCAGGTCCGCGCCCTGCTTGAGCGACAGCAGCCCGATGCCGCCCTTCGCACGGGGCTCGTCTTTGCACGCGGCGGCAGCATCAGACCGGCCATCGCCCATAGCGCACGCAAGGTACTGAATGCCAACATGCACCGGCGTATAGAATTCGCTGTCGAGGACGGATTCGAGGTCACTGTCATCGATCATTTCACCATCCACGACCTGCGCACCGCCGTATCCACCGCTCTGCAACGCAAGCCCTTCTCGATCATGCCGCACGTCATCGAGGCAATGCTCAACCACAAGCCGCCCTCCAAGGTTCAGCGCACCTACCAGCAAGACCGGTACGTACCGGAAGTCGCAGATGCCCTTCGGGCGTGGAACGACCATGTCGATGCGCTGATGGGTGCTTCCGCTCACTGGCCCGGCGGCACCTTCCTGGAACGGATGGTTGGCAAGGAGGTGGAACGCAGGCACCAGGCGTTCACGGCGGGCTGGAAGAGCGACGATGAAGGGGAGGACCGAACCGACGGCAACTGACTCGACGTCCGAGGATCGTTTGTGCAATCTCATGGGGTGAGGAAATGGGTGCCCATCTCCTCGCGCCTGCATACCGATCATGATCGAGGGGGCGTTCGACCTTGCAGAAGGACTACGAATTTCCAGCCGATTGGTCGGCGCATAGCCTCACGCCGGTATCGGATCTACTGTACATGGCCGAGGCGGCGGCACGCGCGTCATCGATCCTGTGCTACCCTTGGATCGCTGAGGATCGCCTCACCGATGCAGGGGCGGCCCCTGCGCCATCGCTGGTGCCGCCGGAACAGGCATTCCTATCCGATGGGTCACCCGTACCGGAGGTGCATGTCGCCCAGAGCGGCATCGTCTGGTCCTACGCCTATTTCGGCGACTTCGAGCACCCTTTTCCGGCGCAGCGCGCTTCCGTCGATCAGGATGATTGGAACGAGGCGTACAGTGAAGCGACGTGGCTGGACTCGTCTCGCGACACGAGCCGTCGCGTGGCGGGTATCATCGCCGACGTACTGACGACCGCCGCCGCGACTAACCGGCTTATCACGTTCGTGCGTCCCATCGGCGGCGGGACGGCGATGAAAGATCCTCCTGAATTCGCATGGGACATCGACGACAGGCTGGCCCGTCTCGCACGCTGCGGCTTGGTGTACGACCGCCCCGGCGACACGGACTCGCGCCCGGACCACCTGATCTACTTCGAGCCGTCGGGCTTCGACGACGTGATACGGACCTTCCTTCCGACGCACTGGACGCCGCTGCTCAACGAATTGGCGCACGAGCCGCCACCGGGACGCCCGAGCCCCACCGAACGCCGGAAAATGCTGGTCGATATAATGTGCGCCTCGATACAGGCGGATAAGAAGCGGCGATGGACCCATGCGGCTCTCGAGAACGCGGTCAGAGCATCTGGCATTACCGACTTCACCATGAACATGTTCTTGGACGCCCGGCGGCGTGCGATCGCCCGAACCAAGATCGAGACGCCGCCCGGCCGACCGAAGAAGCAGGACGGCAACGTCGAAGCCCCTGAAGAAAAGGAAACCTGAGGAAAAACCCCCGGACATTTGTGATTCTTCGCCGCAGGTCCCGGATATTCGCGATCGCTATAAACCTGTCTTGTGTCCGCAGAGGCCAACTTCCGGCCGGTACAGCGAGGACACAGATGACGTATATCGTTGCCTTCTCCAACACCATCGGCGCGTTCACTCCGCCGATCGTCATGCCGTCGGCGACCCTCACGCCGCCCATGATCGAGCCGACTGCCGCGGACGCCATGCCCGCCGGCGGATTCTCCGATGACGCCATGGTCGACGTCAGAACGGCGGCGATGATCGTCGGGCTCGCGAAGAGCACGCTCGACAAGAAGAGGGTCGCGGGCGGAGGTCCCATCTTCGTCAAGTATCCGTCGGGTGCGGTCAGATACTCGGTCCGCGAACTGCGACGCTGGATCCGCGTGAACAGCACCGCCTCGACCAGCGAGCACTGGGCGGCCCGCTGACATCGCGCCGGCATCGCCGGCGGCTCACCAAATCCAAGAGGTAATTTCATGACCACCGTCCCCCGTGACGGAGGCGCGTCGACCTGCGTCCTCGCCGCCTCCGACATCCGCGACCTGCACGACGCCTCGTTGTCCAGCAAGTTCGCGCCGCTCGCCGTTCTCCGCATCGCCACGCTCATCCCATGCGATGCCGCAGCCATCGCAGCTGCGCGGATCGAGGACATCGATCGCGAACTCGGACTGCTACGTCTGTCCACGCCGTCGGGAACGATGGCCGAGGTGGCGCTCGGCATGGATGCCGCCGCTGCCGTGTCCGCTGCTGCAGGCGCCCGGACGGAGGGACCGCTCGTCATCGATGCGTATGGAGACGCGCTGTCGATCGATGCGGACACCTTGGACTACGCGAGGGAGCTCGCCGCCGACGGCATCGTGCGGACGCCGTCGGGTTGGACGTTCGAAGCGATCAGGAACGCCATGTTCGAGGACATGCTGGAGTTCGGCATGACCCTTGAGATCGCCACGGCGCAAGCGGGGCTCGGGACCGAGGTTCTCGAGGGCAACGCACGCCTGACCCGCCTGCATTCCCAGCGTGGTGGTGCGGACTGGTGGACCTATCGACTGGGTCTTCCTCCGGCTTCGCCGTTCAGGATGCTGGCCGCGTACGGTCGCGAAGGCCGCTTCGGCGACCTGTGGAAGTATCGTCCGGACAAGGGATACTGGTCGTGACGGGCGTCGGCCCCATCGCGCCGACGCTTCAGGACGTCCGCATCCTGCTCCGTGGCGCAAAGATCATTCCGGCCCCGCTGGGTACGGTGATGCAGCTCTGCATCATGTGCCTATGTCTTCCATGGGAGGCCGTCGGCATCGACATCGAGCGGATCGACTGGGGGACCGGCTTCACCGATGTGCCGGCCAGGGGCGGTAGGACGAGGAGGCTGTACCTGCCCGCTCCGGCGATGAAGCTGGTGCTGAGCGTCGCCGGTTCTGCCGGGGGTACGGGTCAGGCCGTCACTGCGGGACGCGGCGTCCCGCTGCAAGGAAGGCACGTCAGGCTCGATCGAATCCAGAAGCGGCTGGCCGAAGCCGATCCCGCGACCGGCCGCATCGCGTGGAACTTCCACGGCATCCGCGCCGCCGGACGATCCGCCTTGAAGGTCGCCGGAACGGCCGACCTCGACGTGCTGCTCGGGCTGTATGATCGTGGATGCTCTGACCGAAACGCCGACGCCGAGATGATGGCCACCGGCATCGAACGGTGGTGTGCTCTACTCCTGTCGGAACCCGGCATGCGGCCGGGGAAGCGCTGACGGTGGCAGCGCCCTTCCCGGGGAAGCTGAACAACGGGAAGTCTTCGCGACACCGCCTAACGGCGCCGTCCCGGAGGTTTCGAGGAAAGCGGTGGAAGCGGAGGGCCGAAGGAAAATCTGGCCCCCGATCCACCGAGAGCGTCGCGAGTGACGTGAGATCGAGAAGGATCATGACATGAAGAACGGATCGAACGCGTGGACCGTCGGTCTGCCGGCACGCTACGTCAGGGCGGACGGGTCGGTCGACACCGCCAGGCTGAAGGCGGAGGTGTCGATCGCGGAGATCGCGGCGGAGGCTACCGACCTCAAGCGTGTCGGCAGCGAGATGCGGGGACTGTGCCCCTTTCATCAAGAGGAGCGGCCCAGCTTCTTCGTCAACGACGACAAGGGCGTGTACCACTGCTTCGGCTGCGCGCGGCACGGCGACGCCATCGACCTGCTGTCCCGCATTCACAAGGTCGATTTTCTGGAGGCCTGCCGCAGGCTGGTCGGAGCGGAGCATGCGAGGCTAGAGCGGGCAACCGACACGAAGCAGGGTGCGGCGACCAGAGCGGCGAACCGTGGTCGGGCTCGCGACGAATGGCGCAGGGCGACCGCGAGCGAAGGCACGCTCGTCGAGACGTATCTGATGGGCCGCGGCATCGGACACTCCGTGCCCGGCAGCATCCGCTACGGAAGCACGCCTCGCTACTGGCGAGAGGACGGCGCCGAAGGTCCGCGCCATCCCGCGATGATCGCCGCCGCGCAGGACGCGCAGGGCAGGATCGTCGGTATCCAGCGCACCTATCTCGACCATGAGGGCAGGAAGATGCGCGGCGGATCACCCCGGCTCAGTCTCGGTCGTGTGCGCGGTGCGGCGCTGCGGCTGGGTCCGGTGGCGCCGCGCATCATGCTGGCGAGCGCCGTCGAGGACGCCCTCGCATTGCGACTGATGTTCCCCGGCGCCGCTGTCTGGTCGGCGTTGGGCGATGCCAACCTCCGCCACGTCGAGGTGCCGCGCGGCATCTGGCATGTGACGGTGTGCGGCGACGCCGACGAGTCCGGCAGGGCGGCGGTGGCCGCGACGCGCGAGGCGCTGGACGGTCGGGGGATCGTGACCGACGAGCTGTTCCCGCGTGCGGGCAAGGACTTCAACGAGGAGTGGCTGCTGCTTCACGCCTGAGCAGGCCGTCCGATCACGACAGGAGGACGACATGAGCGTCGCAGCCGGACCCGGCCGCGGCGGACGCCCGGGCCATGCCCGCGCTCCGCCGCCCGCCGCCGACGAAGACCAGAAGAATCTAACATCCGCGCATCGTCTTGGACATGCGCTCAATGAGGACATCGACATGGGTAAGAAGAACACCACAGCGATCACGACGACCGGCAGGCCGTCGAACGCGCTGGTCGTCAAGCGGGACGTGCCCTTCCGCTTCGAGCGGCGGCTCGTCGTCGCGGAGGCCGTGTACCGCGTGCCGGCGTTGCGCCCCACCGAGGACGGCCCGTGGTCGCAGGAGGCGGACAAGATCGCCTGGACCGACGCGGACACAGGATATGGGATCATCATCCGTCGATCCCCACTGAAGCTGAACCTGTGCGGCTATGTCGGGATCAACCCCAATCACCCGCTGTTCGGCTTCGATCGGTCGTCCATCCGGGCGGTCGGCGTCGATGCGCACGGCGGGATCGACTATGCGTCTCCATGCCAGAAGCACGAGCCGGAGCACGTCTCGATCTGTCATGTCACCGAGAGTCTGCTTCCGGCGGGACAGACGCAGCGGGTATTCGCCAACGAAGCGGCAGACCATGACGACGCCTGGTGGATCGGCTTCTCCTGCGACAAGGCGGGGGACCTCGTGCCGCGGCCGAACGGCATCGGACACGGATCGATGGCCGATGCCCAGGCGGGGCTGCTGGAACAGGCCTACCGTGACGAGGCGTACGTGTACCACCAGTGCATGTCGCTCGCCATACAGCTGCGCGCCATCGAAGAGGGGCGTGCGCCCGAACCCCATGCGATCGACGTGCCGCCCGTCGGCGTCAACTTCGGTGCAGAGAGGGGCTGATTATGGACAGGACCAACGCCGTCGGACCGATCTGGGGCGAGCACCTCGCGCTCGATTACGTCAACACCACCGAGCCGTTCGTCGACGCACACGGCAACCGCTTCCGCTCGATCAGGGACGCATTCTGGCGCGGGCGGCTCGGCATGGGCGATCACAGTCGGGAAATCGCCGAGGCGATCATGGAGACGATCCATGCAGCTCTAGTCGCCCGCGCGTTCCACAGGCGGCTCGGCAAGAGCGAGGCGACGGACATCTACGGCGGGAACGTCCCCTTCGGCCGTTTCGTCTTCCAATGGCTGTACAGCATGGGATTCATCGCGGACAAGGGTTCCGGCGATCCCGCACACGGTGACGTGTCCGAGGAGGGGATGGCCGTCATCCGGATGTTGGAAGCGACCAGACCGGTGAACCTCGCGCTGCAGCCGCTCGGGCGCACCTCGGTCGCCGCGCTGAACGACGCCATCGACGGCCCGGAGATCGGTGAGGATCGCCGCGTGCGGGTCGAGGAGGTGTCCGCCGGATGGCCGAGCCGGTTCGTCCGGCGCACGATCGCCGACAAGCCGACGATCGTCCTCGTCTGCCACCCCGAGGAGCGGAGCATGCGAGTCGCGCGTACCGTATGGACGGTCGCGTTCGAGAACGAGGCGATCCGCAACGACCTGTTCGACTGGCTGTGCGACCACGTCGATCGGTGGGACGAATGGGCGCGTGCGGCCTATCGGGGCGGCGGAGCGGCGCTGACCCGTCACCTGCTGACCATCATTTCCTCGGATATGGCGGCTGGAAACATGAGATCGCGTGCGGCGGTAGGGTCGGTGAGCTCAAACCTCCTGACACACGGGGAGTAGTCGTCGAGCGGTTCGCGGGCGGTGCGACATCATTCGTCGCATCGCCCCTCCTGTCCTCCGAATGAATAGTCGGGCACCTCATCCCGTAATACTATCGGCGGCGCTCGCGTTTTCTGGCCATCCGATGATGGCAGTGACAGCTATTTCCTTCATGCCTGTAGGTTCTAAGACGAACTGCCGATCCTCTACGGTCCCAGCACGCGCTCGGCGATATGCATTAATTCCGTGCACTGCATACGGATCGACACCGCAAGTTCGCGCATCCGATGCGCGCTGGAGTCGACAATCAGCGGCTGCATCCCTTCCTCGAGCCATTCCTTCATGCGGCCCTCGAGAGCGGGTGAGAGCGGCACCCGTCCCTTCACCACCTTGCTGTAGTGGCCCTGAGTTATTCCCAAGGCAGTGGCAATCTCGGCCTGGCTCCTACCTAAACGGCGTCGGGCGACTTCGACCGAAATCGCCGAATCAGGTGTTGAGGGTATCATCGATGCATGATAAAATGCATATATGCATTCGTCTACCGCATCGTCCCATCAAAAGATCATCGCCATCATCGGTGGTGAGACGAAGTCGATGCACCTGCCGCCGCCGAACCAACGCGTTGGCAACGGCTGGCTTGAATGGGGCGGAGCCGACGAGATCGGCAGTCCCGCCTATTGGGCTTCGCAGGCATGGATGTGGGGGGAGGAGTACCCCACCCACTACAAACTCGGCAGGACGCTACGGGAAGAGCTGCTGGCATGCCTCCTCGGGGGCTACGGCATTCCAGCTGAAGTGGGACTTGCCGCCTACGAAAGACTGAACGCAGTAGATCGCGAGGACCCCGCCCGCCTGGAATGCACCGCAGCTGCGACGGAGCTGCTGTCCACCCCCCTTCAGGTCGCCGGCCGACAAGTGCGCTATCGCTTTGCGGCCCAGAAGGGACGCTATGTCGCGGCCGCGCTTGCGGGCTTGGCTGCAGTCGACGAGGAGGCGGATGACGTGAACCTCCGCGATGCGCTCACAGCCCTTCCAGGGGTGGGACCGAAGACCGCCTCGTGGATCGTACGCAACTGGCGGGGATCAGACCGCGTCTCGATCCTCGACGTCCATATCGTCAGAGCCGCCCGTATGCTTCATCTCTTCGAGCCAGGGTGGCGGGTCGAGCGACAATACGGCCTGATGGAAGCGGCATACCTCAAGTTCGCTGCCGCGATAGGGTCGCGCGCCGCCCTCCTGGACTCGGTCATGTGGATGACGATGCGGCAACTTCCATTGTCGCTGATCGCGTCCTTCGTTCCACCAGGAATTAATTCAGAACGGATCAGTCTTCCACGGGGTGCTGCACCAATTCAATTGACCTTGCTCCAGTAACGCCTTCTACGTTGTCCTAAAGGGAGGATGACGCAGCAATGTCCGGTGGAAGCCCAAGTCCGACACCCACGCCCACGCCATCATGCAATGCCGTGCGGACGGCACCGCTCAACAGTCCGCAACCCGTGGTGGTGGCGCGACTGCGTATAAATGACCGTCTTTATGTTCACCTTGACAAGAGCACAGGACGAGCGATCCTTCAGGTAAGGGACTCCGCGGGTGTCGTTGCCGGGTCACTTACCTTCCTCGGGCATCTCTATCTAATAGACTGCATCGAGCAGGGTTACAGTTACGAAGCTGTCGTTCTTAGTATTTCCGGCGGCGCAGTACAGCTGCGGATCGAACCCGTATGACCACTGTCGTCGGCGGCGTATATCTAGAGCGCTGCATCGAGCCCAGCTGGCGCGAGGTATACGGATCGGCGGGCAGAGCCGCCGCGGCGATGAGCGGGGCGGTTCCCGGAGTGCGCCTCGTAACGTATAGGAGTGACCAGCTGATCGACGGGCTGGCCAACCTTGAAGCTGCGTTCGGCCTTGAGGTGGATGGGCCAACGGTCGGGTTCGCGATCACCTTCGACTACACGCACTCGTTGGCGGTGCCGCGCATCGTCCCCCGGCCCGACGCCGTGCATCAACAACCGCCGATCGAGGTCGAGGACGACGTAGTCCTCCGGTTCGGCATGCTCGAGGGAACCGCCCGCATCCGTGCGCGGCGCGCCGTCTACGATCCGCAGTCCGCCTTCGACCCCCGCCCATTCGGCGAGAACGGCTCAGCGGCGGACGAGCTCGCCCTGATACTGAACCAGCGCGAGGCCACGTGCCTCACCGGCGAAGCGGACGCCACGTCGGCTGCCGAGGCTCTGCTGGCGCGCGGCGACGCGCAGGTGGTTGTGGTCAAGCGCGGTGGTCGTGGGGCGCTGGTCGCATCCAATTCCGGCTCAACCCTCGTCCCTGCCTACCGGAGCGCCAGCGTCTTCAAGCTGGGGTCCGGAGACGTCTTTTCGGCGTCGTTCACCCAATTCTGGGCGGTCGAGGGGCGCAGCCCTGCCGAAGCCACCGACCTCGCCTCACGCTCGACGTCGCGCTACTGCGAAACCATGTCCCTGCCGATCGCCAAAGCAGCTGACCTCGTGGACCTGAAGCCCGCGCCGGTCCGGTCCGCACCTGGGCGGGTGTACATCGCCGCTCCGTTCTTCAATCTGGCAGAACTGTGGTTGGTCGAGGAGCTGCGGGATCAGCTGCTCGCCGCCGGCGTCGATGTCTTTTCCCCCTTCCACGACGTCGGGCCCGGGAGCGCGGAGCACGTTGCACCGCTAGATCTGGCAGCGCTGGACGTATGCGACGCCGTTCTCGCCGTACTCAATGGCGGCGATGCAGGCACAATCTTCGAGATCGGCTATGCCACAGCTCGGGGCATTCCGATCGTCGCTCTCGCGCAGAACATGCGTCCCGAGGATATGAAGATGCCGGTGGGGTCCGGGTGCCACATCGTCACCGATGTCGTTTCGGCGATCTATCAGACGGTATGGCAGCTGCGTTGAGGGCCCTTCTGCTTTCCGGCGGCGTGGATTCGGTCGCGCTCGCGTTCTGGAAGAGACCTGAATTCGCCATCACCGTTGATTATGGACAGCGTGCCGCAGCGGCTGAGGTCGCCGTGTCCAGGCACGTCTGCATGCTACTCGGGATCGACCACGCCGTCGTAGCGGCGGACTGTTCCGCACTCGGTTCCGGTGACATGGCGGGCACCGCCCCCCTCCCCGACGCTCCGGTGTCGGAATGGTGGCCGTTCCGCAACCAGCTCCTCGCGACACTCGCAGGCATGAGAGCGATCTCCCTGGGCGCGACGGAGCTGCTACTTGGCTCGGTCGCCTCGGACAGCACTCATGTCGACGGGACCGCGCCCTTCTACGAGATACTCGACCAGCTGTTCCGGATGCAGGAAGGCGGGCTTCGCGTGACTGCCCCGGCGCTGGACCTGACCAGTACCGCACTCGCGCGCACCTCCGGCATCGGACGCGATCTGCTTGCCTGGGCGCACAGCTGCCATACGTCCGCGATCGCATGCGGCGCCTGCCGCGGGTGTTACAAGCATCAGCAGGTCATGGAGGAACTGTATGGCGATCCATACTGACGCTGAACCACTTCCGCGCTCCGTGGGCGACAGGCCGGGAATTCTGTTCGCGCCTCCTGGTGTCGATCCGCTACCGGCTCACGTCCATGTAACGCCTATCGACTTCTTCAATGTCCTGGCTTCCCGGCGGTCCAGAGTCGGTGACCGGGTTCCACCGGCACTACTCAGTTCCTTACTCTGGCACGTGACGCAGCTTCGCGAACG
>Ga0308159_1005190_pt1 | contig 11253 bp, 13 predicted proteins | sample PhyCR1_FD_201040 | JGI IMG/M metagenome (GOLD analysis project Ga0308159, IMG submission 201040) | Phyllosphere microbial communities from UC Gill Tract Community Farm, Albany, California, United States - DLSLC.R1 | ecosystem: Host-associated > Plants > Phyllosphere > Unclassified | place: USA...
CCGAGCAGCGGGTGGTGCGCGTCAGGTACACCGCGGAGACGGGGACGGTGACCACCCGCGACGTCGAGCCCGTCCTCTTCGCAGCGCGGGAGGGACGATGGTTCCTCGTGGGCTGGTGCCGCCTGCGTGAGGCGATGAGGTGGTTCGCCGTCGCGCGGATCGATCGGGCGACAGCGCTTTCGATCGCGTGCAGTGGTCACACCGTCGCCGAGGTGGGCCGGCCGCCCGCGACGTCACGCCCGGTCGGCGGCCAGGACGCGTGATCCGCGGTCGACTGTCCCGCTGCGTTCGACGCGGCCTCAGCGCCCGCGCGGCGGCGACGGAGCGGCCTGCCGCACCTCGTCGACCAGCGTGCGCCACGGCCCCTCGAGCTGCCCGTCGCCCAGCCGCGCCTGGTGGACGGCGGTGTCGCCCCGGTGCACCTCGATGCGCCACTGGTAGCGGTCGGCGCCGGGGGAGATGGGAGAAGGGGCGTCCCAGGGGCAGCTCTCGACGAGCTGCCGCCACCGGGGGAGCCGGTCGCGATCGGGCTCAGCCCGCCACTGCTTCGAACGCCCCGCGATACCTCCCGAGCGCACGACGAGGACGCTCCAGCGCTCTTCGTCGTCAGGCTCGGGCATCCTCCTCGACGCCGACTCCGGCCCATGCGGCGCGGACGGCGGCGACCTCCTCCGACTCCTCACCGTACTCGCTGGCCGCGGCGCGGAGGGTCGCGGTGGCGAAGGCCGAGAAGTCGGCCGTGGTCGACAGGGTGCCCGCGGTGATCGTGCGGTACCAGATGAGGCCCGCGCGCTCCCAGGCGAAGCCGCCGAGCGCCGTCGCCGCCAGATAGAACGCGCGGTTCGGGATGCCGGAGTTGATGTGCACGCCGCCGTTGTCGTCGTCGGTCTCGACGTAGTCGCGCATGTGCCCGGGCTGGGGGTCTGTGCCGAGGACGTCGTCGTCGTAGGCCGTGCCCGGCGCCTTCATCGAGCGCAGCGCGTCTCCTTGCACGTCGTCGGCGAAGATGCCCGCGCCGATGAGCCACGATGCGTCGTCGGCGCTCTGGCCGAGGTGGTGCTGCTCGGCGAGGGCCCCGAAGACATCGGACAACGACTCGTTGAGGGCCCCGGACTGGCCCTGGTACTCGAGGCCCCCGGCGGCTTCGGTCACCCCGTGCCCCAGCTCGTGCGCGATGACGCTCAACGAGCGGGTGAAGCCGACGAACACGTCGCCGTCGCCGTCACCGAACACCATGCGCTCGCCGTTCCAGAAGGCGTTGTCGTAGTCGTCGCCGTAGTGGACGGTGGCCAGCAGCGACCCGCCCGCCCCGTCGATACCGTCGCGCGCGAAGGCGTCCCAGAAGAAGTCGTACGTCTCGCCCAACCCGTCGTACGCCTCGTCGACGGCGGCGTCGCCGCTCGGCTCGTCGTCTTCACTCCGGACGCGTCGGCCCGGCAGGTTCTCGGTGTTCGCCGCATCCGAGATGATGCGGTCGGGCGCGGGTCCCGTCTCGGCGACGAGGGTGTCGCCGTCGATCGACAGCCGCAATCTGGTGCGCGTGGGGCGCGGCGGGCGAGGCGCGGCGAGGGTCTTGCGCGCGGCGGCGGCGGCGCGCGCGAGGCGCGGGTCGTCGGTGGAGGCGAGTCGGTCGAGGAGGAACGGGGGAACGATGCCGGGGGTCATGGGCCGAGGCTAGCGCCGACCCCCGACATCGCGGCAGCTCTTGTCCGACGGGGTCGCGGGGTGCTCGGGGCGCCGGGGGCCGGCATCCGTCCCGAGAACAGCGACGCCACGAGAACGCCGTCGTGACGACGCGCCTCAGGCGGGAAGAGTCGGGATGGATGCCAGCAGCTGCCGCGTGTACGCCGCTTGCGGTTGCAGCAGCACCTTCTCGGTGGGCCCCTGTTCGACGATCCGACCGTCCTTCATCACGACGACCTGGTCGCAGACGTTCTGCACCACGCCGATGTCGTGCGAGACGAGCACGAGGGTGAGGTCTTCCTCGACGCGCAGGCGCGCGAGGAGGCGCAGGATCTGCGCGCGCACGGTGACATCGAGCGCCGACAGCGGCTCGTCGCCGACGAGGATGCGAGGACGGTGGACGATCGCGCGCGCCAGGGCGATCCGCTGGCGCTGGCCGCCCGAGAACTCGTGCGGGAACCGCGTGGCCATGTCGGCGTCGAGACCGACCTGTTCGAGCACGTCGCGCACGCGCGCGCGGCGGTCCCCCTCGATGCCGAGCGCCCACAGCGGTTCGCCCACGATGCGTTCGACGTTCATACGCGGGTCGAGCGAGGCGTACGGGTCTTGGAAGACGATGCCGGTGGCCCGGCGCAGCCAGTGCAGCGACCGCGCCGAACCACGCGCGTCGACGGGGCGTCCGACGACCTCGATCGTCCCCGCGCTCGGTACGTCGAGGCCCAGCAGCAGGCGCACGAGGGTGGACTTGCCCGACCCCGATTCGCCGATGATGCCGACCGCGCTCCCCGCGAGCACCGAGAGGTCGACGTCGGCGAGGCCCACGGTCTGCTCGGCGCGGCCCACGCCCCGCGTCCGCGGCGTCGGGTAGGTGCGCGAGAGACCCCGTGCGCGCAGGAGCGTCTCGGTCACGGGGTCTCCTCGGTCTCGTCTCGGACGACCCCGCGAGGGGGGAGCTCGGGATGCCACAGCGTCGCCGTCGCATCCCGCAGCAGCGCCTGCGTGACGACAGACGTCGGCGCCCGCAGCAGGTCGGTGACCGCGCCCTCTTCGACCACCCGACCGTGCTCGAGCACGACGGCGTGGGTGGCGACCTGCGCGAGCACCGCGAGATCGTGCGTGATGAAGACGAGCGACATGCCGGCATCCTGCACGAGAGAGCGCAGAAGCGACAGGACGCCCGCCTGGATCGTGACGTCGAGGGCGGTGGTCGGTTCGTCGGCGATCAGCAGGCGCGGGCGGCACGCCAGGGCCATGGCGATGGCGACGCGCTGGCGCTGGCCGCCGGAGAGCTGGTGCGGGTAGCGCGAGACGATGCGCTCGGGGTCGGGGAGCGCGACGCGCTCGGCCTCGGCTACGGCGCGGCGCAGCGCTTCTCGGCGGGAGACGCCCTCGTGGATGCGCACCGACTCGCCGATCTGCCGACCCACCGTGCGCACGGGGTTGAGGGCCGTCCGCGGCTCCTGGAAGACCATGCCGATGTCGTCGCCGCGCAGGCGCGCGAGCTCGCGATCGGGGAGCCCGAGGATCTCCCGGCCGTTCCAGAGGATGCTTCCCGAGGCCCGCGCTCCGTCGGGGAGGAGCCCCAGCACCGCCAGGGCGGTCAGCGACTTGCCCGAACCCGATTCGCCGATGAGTCCCACGCGGGCGCCCTCGGGCACCGAGAACGAGACGTCGTCGACGACGTCTCGCTCGCCGATCTCGATCCGCAGGTTCTTCACGACCAGGCTCACGCGACCACCCCCGGCACGTGCGTGCGCGCTGCGGGGGTGCGCTCGCCGAGGGTGGGGTCGGCCGCCTCGCGCAGCGCGTCGCCCAGCAGGTTCAACCCCAGCACCGTCAGCGTGATCGCCAGGCCCGGCCACACCACCGTGAGCGGATGCACGGCGATGTACGCCTGCAGGTCGCTCAGCAGAACACCCCACGAGGGCTGGGTCACGGGAGCGCCGAAGCCCAGGTACGACAGCCCCGCCTCGGCGAGCACGGCCACGGCCATGCCCCACGACAGCTGCACGATGAACACCGGCGCGACGTTGGGGAGCAGGTGCCGGGTGAGGTTCTGTCCGGTCGACAGGCCGCTCGCCCGCCCCGCGAGCACGAAGTCGCTGTGCAGCACGCGCCGCAGCTCCGGTCGCGTCACGCGCGCGATGTTCACACCGAACCCGATTCCCACCGACAAGATCACCACCGCGAGGGAGCCGCCCCACACGGCCGAGATCATCATGGCGATGATGAGGACCGGGAACGCGATGAGGATGTCCACGAGGACGGCGACGCTCTCGCGGATCCAGCGCGCGGTGAGCGAACCGAGGGCGGCGAGGACGATGCCGAGCACCGAGGCCACCGCTCCCGCGCCGACGGCGACGACGACGGTGGTTCGCGCTCCGGCCATGAGCAGGCTCGCAATGTCGCGGCCGCTGTTGTCGGTGCCGAGCACGTGCGGCCACGAGGGGGCGCTCCAGCGCACCCGCGCGTCGACTGCGGCCGGGTCGAAGGGGGTCCAGAAGAGAGAGACGACGGCCGTGACGACGACGAGGGCGACGATGAGGATGCCGAATCGCCCGGTGCCGAGACTCCAGAGGCGCCGAAGGGTGGTCACGAGGCCTCCCTCTGGCGGGGGTCGACGAGGCGGTGGGCGAGGTCGACCACGAAGCCGACGAGCAGCACGAAGCCGGTCAGGGCGAGCAGTTCGCCCTGCACCTTGGGCAGGTCGCGTGCGGCGACGTCGGTGACGAGCATGCGGCCGACCCCGGGAAGGGTGAACAGCTGCTCGATCACGACGGCGCCCACGATGATCCCGGCGATCTGCACGCCGAGCACCGTGATGACGGAGAGGCCGACGTTGGGCAGGCCGTGGCTCAGCAGGGCGCGCGTGCGCGTGAGGCCCTTCGCCGCGGCCGTGCGCACGTAGTCCTGGCCGAGTGCCTGCAGGGTCGCGCTCCGGACGAAGCGCAGGAGCATCGCCCCCTCGACCACCCCGATGGTGAGGGCGGGGAGCAGGAGGGCACGGAACGCGGCGGCGGGGTCGTTCCACCCCGCGCGGGGGAAGCCCTGGGGCGGAAGCCACCCCAGCCACACCGCGAACACGACGACGAGCATCATGCCCGCCCACACCACCGGGACGGCGGCGAGGGCTTGCGCGGCCACGCTCAGCGCCGTGCCGGCCGCCCGTCTGCGACCGAGAGCCGAGAGAACACCGAACGGGATGCCGACGATCAGGGCCACCGTGAACGACATCGCCGCGAGGGGGGCCGTGACGCGGGCCTTGTCCGCCAACTCCGAGACCACGGACGAACCCGTGATGAGCGAGGTGCCCAGATCGCCGCGCAGGAGCCCGCCGATCCAGTCGAGGTACTGCGTTGCGAGCGGGGCCTCCAGGCCCAGGCTCGTCCGCAGGGTGGCGACCTGCTCGGGGGTCGCTTCGGTTCCGGCGATCAACTGCGCGACGTCGCCGGGGAGCACCCGGAGCGAGACGAAGATCAGCACGCTGGCCACGGCCAGGCCCAGCACCAGCAGGCCCAGCCGTGTCAGCGTGTAACGGATCACTCCGCCGCGACCGTCACGCCCGCCAGCGGCAGGCGCACGTTGAGGGAGTTCTTCGGGAAGTTCGACACGTTCGTGCCCACCGCGGTGAGGGGCGTCGACAGGAACAGCCAGTCGGCGGCATCCTCGTCGCTCACGATGCGGGCGGCTTCGGCGAGCAGGTCCGAGGACTGCTGCTGGTCGGTGGTGGCGAGCGATTGGGCGTACAGCCCCTGCACCTCGGCGTTGTCGTAGCCGAAGTAGTACGAGGGGTTCGCCCAGTTGCCGAAGTCGCGGGCCTCGACGTGGCGCACGAAGCTCAGGTCGTAATCGTGGTTCGTGTACACGTCCTGCAGCCACGCGGTGAAGTCCACCGAGTTGACCTTGAGGGTCACGCCCACGTCGGCGAACGACGAGACCAGGAATGTCGGGATCGTCGTCGGGTAGACGTTGGGGATCGTCAGCGTGAGGCTCAGGTTCTCGGCCCCGGCCTGGGCGAGCAGCTCGCGCGCGCGGTCGGGGTTGTACGAGATGCTGCCCGACAGGTCTTCGTAGCCCGGGTCGAGGGGGGCGATGGGACCGTAGAGCTCGTCGCCCGAGCCGAGCGTCTCGATGAGGGCCTTGTGGTCGATCGCGAGGCGCAGCGCCTCGCGCACGCGCTGGTCGTTCAGCGGGGCGCGCTGGTTGTTGAAGGCCAGCGTGCCCTTGTCGGTGGTCAGGCCCGACTCGATGGTGAAGTTGTTCGTGCCCTCGATCTGGCCGCGCAGCTCGGGGTCGATCTCGAGGGCCACGTCGACGTCGCCCGCGACGGCGGCGTTGGTCGCCGCGCTCTGGTCGGGGATGTAGTCGAGCACGACCTCCGCGACGCCGGCCTTGTCGCCCCAGTACCCGTCGTACCGCGAGAGGGTCAGGCTCTGCCCGGCATTGCGGCTCTCGACGCGGAAGGGGCCGGTGCCGTTCGCGGCGGTCTGGAAGTTGGTCGCGTCGCCGCTCTTGAAGATGAGGCCGGCGCGGCCGGTCATCGCGAAGAGGAAGTCGATGTTGGGCTTGGCGAGGGTCACGACCACCGTCGAGGCGTCGGGGGAGGCGATCGAGGCCACGTTCGCGAGGTCCGAGCTGCTCTGGATGGTGGGGTCGTCCTTCGCCGTCTGCAGCGAGGTGACGACGTCGGCGGCCGTCAGAGCGCTGCCGTCGTGGAAGGTCACACCCTGTCGCAGGGTGAAGGTGTAGGTGAGCCCGTCGGGCGACACGGTCCAGGCGGTGGCGAGAGCGGCGACGATGGCGTTGTTGTCGTCGCCGTCACGGGTGACCAGACCCTGGTAGACGTTGTCGATCAGGGCTTGCTCGAGCGAGGCGCCGCTGGTGCGGCGGATGTCGAGGTTCGACGGCTCGAGCGACAGACGCACCGTGAGGGTCGCGTTCGGGTCGGCCTCTCCGGTGGGGTTCGGCGTCGTGTTCGAGCCGGTGCACGAGGTGAGCAGGAGCGCTCCGATCAGGAGCATGCTCGTGGCGAGAGCGTTGCGGCGCAGCATTGCGGGGTGTGTCCTTTCGCAGGCCGAGGCATCGGGGTGCTGTGGATGCCGAGCAGGGGTGGGAACAGCCTACTTTCACCCGTCTCCCCTCGACGCGCTCTGTGACGGCGCGCGACGCACGATGACGCGCCGCCGGGGACGGATCAGAGAGTGGGGACGAGCGATCGGATCACGCGCGCCAGGCCCCGGGGGTCCTCCTCCTGCGCATTGTGCCCGGTCGCGAGGACCTGGACGTCGGCCCGGGGCACGCGCCGCGCGAGCTCCTCGGCATCCCTCTCGGTGACGAACCCGCGCTCGCCGCGTACGAGGGTGACGGGTGCCGTGACCTCGGCGAGATCGTCCCAGCCGGTCGCCGACAGGACGGCCCTCACGGCATCCGGGGTCGTGGGATCGGCCCCGGCGTTCGCGGCGGCCGCCGCGAGATGCGCGAAGTGATGCTTCCACTCCACCCGGCCGTCGGCGCGAACGCGGGAGTTCAGGAAGACCCCGCGCGCCGCCGCCTCGGGCGAACCGCCCAACCCGAACGACAGGGCGCGTTCCACCAGCTCCTCGCGGGACGCCCAGTCGCTGGGGCCGGCGAAGAACGCGCGGATCTGCGCGGGGCCGGCGGTCGGGTCGACCCCCGGCGTGATGTCGACGATCGCGAGGCGCGAGACCAGATCGGGTCGGGATGCCGCGACGGCGGCCGCCGTGAGACCGCCGAGCGAATGCCCGACGAGCACCTGCGGACCCGTCGTCCACTGCTCGAGCGCCGTGACGACGTCGGGGGCGAGGACGCGCGCGACGTACGCCGCGTCGTCGCGCCACGACGAGTCGCCGTGGCCGGGCAGATCGAGCGCGAGAGCGGGGAGACCCAGATGCAGCAGGGTCGTATCCCACGTGTGGGCGTTCAAGCCGGCACCGTGCAGCAGGGTGACCGTCGGGGGAGCGTCGCCCCAGTGCAGGCCGCTCAGGGTGCGGCCGTCGGCGAGGGGGAGCTGCACCCGTTCGACCGGAGGGAGCTCGCGGCCCAGATCGGCCGCCTGGGCGGGGAGGAACGAGAATTCGTCGCGCTCGGGCATGGGACCAGCCTGTCACCGCGGCGGCGCCGCCGTCGCCGCCGTGCCACGGGGCGTCACCGATCCCGTCCGACCGCGCGGGGCCGCCGTAGGCTGTGGCCATGGGCGAAGAACGTCGCGTGCACCTGTCTAAGTCGGCTCCCGAGGCGTACGCCGCGCTGCGCTCGTTCTCGACCACCGTCGGTCGCCTCGCCGCAGGCGCCGGCATCGATGCGCGGTTGCGCGAGATCGTGCAGATCCACGCGTCGCAGCTCAACGGGTGCGCCTATTGCGTTCGCGTGCACGTGGACGCGGCGGTGAAGGCCGGGCTCGACGCCGACGTCATCGCCCAGATCGCCACGTGGCGGGAGTCGGGCGTCTTCGACGAGCGCGAGCGCGCCGCCCTCGCACTGACGGAGTCGTTCACGTTCATTCATGAGGACGGCGTTCCCGACGAGGTGTACGACCAGGCGGGCGGCATCCTGAGCGAGGCCGAGTACGTCGCGCTCAGCTGGGTGCTCGTGGCCATCAACGCCTTCAACCGCGTCGCCATCGCGGGTCGGTACCCCGTGCCGCCCCGCGCGTCCTCGGCGGCGACCGTCGCTCCGGATGCCGCGCCTCCGGCGACGACGAGTCCGCGGGAGCCCCACGTGCACGCGGACGGCTCCGCGTGAGCGGCTCGCTCGTCTCGGGGGCGGTGAACTTCCGCGACGTCGGCGGCCTTCCCGCGGGAGAGCGGCGCACGCGCTCGGGCGTGCTCTACCGTTCGGGCAACCTCGTCGCCGTGGACGACGCCGGCGCGGAGGTTCTGCGAGACCTCGGCATCCGGCGCGTGATCGACCTCCGCGACGAGTCCGAGGTCGCCCATGCGCCCAGTCGTCTCGACGACGCGGTCGAGATCCAGCACGAGCCCTTGTTCCTCGGATCGGTCGCGTCGTTCTTCGAGCGCGACCTGAGTCTCGACGAGATGTACGCGGCCCTCATCGACGACTCCGCCGATCGGGTGGTGGCGGCGGTCCGCGGCATCCTGCGGGCGCAGCCCGTGCTCGTGCACTGCACCGTCGGCAAGGACCGCACCGGGGTCACGGTCGCGATCGCGCTCGCCGCGGCCGGAGTCGACCGCGAGGCGGTGATCGCCGATTACGCCCGCACCGAGGACTTCCTGCCCTCGGAGCGAAACGCCCGGGTGCTCGCGGCGATCCGCGCCGTGCACCCCGACAACGTCCACGCCGAAGCCCTCGCGACCCGCTCGCCCGCTCCGGTCATGCGCGCGCTGTTGCACCGGGTCGACCGCGACTTCGGTTCACCCGCGGGCTACCTCCGTGCGAAGGGGATGACCGGGGCCGAGCTCGAGGGGCTGCGCGAGGTGCTGGTCGGCTGAGGACCCCTCGGATCGTATCGATGTCGAGATACGCGGCTCGAACACAGGTTAGGCATACCTATGCTGCAGGTATAGTGGAGTCATCATGTCGATCCCCACCGAGCACAACGCCGCCGCGTGCCGCGCGTCGCGGCACACGCGCGTGCAGCATCTCGTGACGGCCGACGAGACCTCGCTCGTCGAGCTCGAGGCCCTGCTCGCCACGCTCCCGATCTGCTCGACCGGTCGCGTATTCGTCGAGGTCCCCGATGCGTCGTGGATCGGCTCGATCGCGGCTCCCGCCCGCATGACCCTCACCTGGCTCGACCGCTCGCGTCGCGGCGGCGCCCCCGGCACCGGCCGCGGCTGCGCGGCGGGCGAGGCTCTCTCGCGCGCCGTCTCGGGCTGGGCGGGCGAGATGCTCTGCTGCGACGACGACGCGACCCGCGTCATCCTGCTCGGTGCCTACCTCGGCACGGCCGAGATCGTGGACGACCTCGTCACGCGTCACGGCGTCGACGCCCAGGCCATCCACACGCCCGAGCGCTTCGGGCTCGCCACCGCGCGCTGACGCGACGGCCCCTCCCCGCAGACGCCCTGCGCTCCGGCGCTTGTCAGCTCCCGCGACGGACGTAGTTGCCCTCGACGAGCCCCGCCTCGATCTCGAACCGATTGCGCAGGGGATCGCGCCCGGCGAGGGCGTAGAGCAGCGGCATGAGAAAGCCGTAACGGCGCCACTGCCGCTGGTGGACCGCCTCGTGCCCGAGCACGGTGTCGGTCGGGCGGTCGTCGCCGGTGAGGAAGCAGCCCCCCACGCACACGCCCCCGCGAGGAAACGCCCACGCCGGTAGGCCGCGGAACACCCACAGGCCTCGCCGCTTCTCGATGCGGCCGGTGCTCCAGAGCGATCCCCACACCCACCCGACGGTGCAGCCGTACCAGTAGCCGACGCGGCTCAGGGGGGAGTCGAGCAGGACGCCGGGGATGACGCGATCGAATCGTCGCCCGCGCGCCACCGCTTCGTCGGCTCGTTCGCGCCAGCCCGCCGGGGGCGGGGGGAGGGGGCTCATGCGAGGGCTCCGATCAGTCGCAGGATCGTCCCGAGGTCGTCGACGGCGGCGGCCGGGGTCGAGGGGGCGAACTCGGTCAGCGTGGCTCCCGCGAGCGGCACCCGCTCGCGCAGACGACGAAGGGATGCCACGACCTCGGCCGTCCGAGCGCCGAAGGGTACGGCCTGGGCGATGCCGCCGATGTCGGCGGGGTCGAGCGCGTCGAGGTCGATGTGCACGTGCGCACGGGCCGCTCCCGTCGCGGCGACGGCGTCGGCCACCGCGTCGGAGGAGGCGAGCTCGTCGGCGCGGATCACGGTGACCCCGTGAGCGGCGACGAACGCCTCTTCTTCGGGATCCCAGGCGCGGGTGGCGACCAGCACGAGGCGCGAGGGCGCGATGCCGGGATCGAGGCGGAGGAGCGTCTCGCCCTCGCCGGCGATCGCCCGCAGCGCCATGCCCGTGAACGCTCCGCTGGGGGAGGAGTCGGGGGTGTTCAGGTCGGGATGGGCGTCGATCCACACGACGGCGAGGTCGTCTCCCGCGATCGCCGAGACGGCTCCCAGCGCGACTCCGCAGTCGCCGCCCACGACAATGGCGGGCTCGTCGGACGCCCGCACGGCTTCCTCGATGCGCTCACGCATGCGCACGAGCGCGCTGTGGCGCTGCACACGGGTGCCCTGGGCGTCGCCGGCTTCGGCCGGGGGGTCGAGGAGGGCCGTCGACGCACGCGGCAGATCGCCGGCGATGGCTTCGGCGCCGTCGACGAGCTGCATCGCCCGAGCGGAGGACGAGCCCTGCCACTGCGGGGCGACGATGAATCGGGTCATGGCGGTTCCCCTCACCGAGAGATACGAGTGCACCGCCCGAGCGATCGGGCGGTGCACTCGCGGTCGTGGATCAGACCTGGTCGGGGCTCGGTGCGTCGATGGCGGCACGCTGCGGGCCGCCGACCTTGAGAGCCGCGAGACGGGCTTCGACCTCGGTGAGCTCTCCGACGTCTTCGAGAGCGTTGAACTGCGCGTCGATGCTCGAGGCGGCGAGCTCCTGCTTGCCGGCGGCGAGGGCCTCCT
>Ga0308159_1005192_pt1 | contig 11246 bp, 9 predicted proteins | sample PhyCR1_FD_201040 | JGI IMG/M metagenome (GOLD analysis project Ga0308159, IMG submission 201040) | Phyllosphere microbial communities from UC Gill Tract Community Farm, Albany, California, United States - DLSLC.R1 | ecosystem: Host-associated > Plants > Phyllosphere > Unclassified | place: USA...
GCACCTCGTGATATCGTGGCTGCGATGTACCCCACAATATGGGTGACAGGCCAGTTTCGGATTTCACGGATCGAAGCGAAAACCGAGCCGCTCTCCCGTAGTGAGGTCATTCCCGATGGATCACCCGACCGATCGCTTGCGCGATCCGGGTGATGGTCGTGGGCTTTTCGCAGCGGGCCACGGTTGCGAAGCGGGTCGGCAAGGCCCCTCCTTCATATCCCGTCGTGAAAATCAGCGGTATTCCGCGTTCGATCAGGATGTCGGCGACCGGATAGGCCAGGTCCCCGCCAAGATTGACGTCGAGAATGGCCCCGTCGATCCGTCGCTCGGATCGGGCCATCTCCAAAGCCTCCCGGAGCGTGCCGACCGGGCCCAGCACCACCGCGTCAGCCTCGCCCAGTTCGATCCGCAGATCGTCGGCGATCAGAAATTCGTCCTCCGCCACCAGAATATGACAGCCGCTTAGTGTTCGTTCAGCCATGGGCCCCCACCTCCTTGCTCGCGGAAACTGGCAGTGAGATCGCGCAAAGCACGCCGTCCGGGCCATGCTGGTAGGATGTGCGCGCCCGCAGCTGATAGGGAAGCGCGCGCTCGATCAATTCGCGGCCCTGGCCGGTACCCTTCGGGGCAGATCCGGCAGGCGGCATGGCGACGCCGCTTTCCCGCCAGTCGATATGCAGCCAGGGCTGCCCGTCATCGCCCATGGGCTCGAGCGACCATGTCACGGCAAGGTGCCCGGTCGCTTGTCCCAGAGCGCCATATTTCACCGCATTCGTCGCCAGTTCGTGGAGCGCCATCGCTAACGTCTGAACGGTCGACGAGCGCAAGCGCACGCCGGTCGGTCCCGTCAGCGTGACATGGTCCAGGCCGCCGTTGATCGCCGACAGCTCGGTTCGGATCAGATCGTCGAACATGACACGATCGACGTCATGAAGCCGGGACAGCAGCCCCTGTACCCGCACCAGCGACTCCAAACGGTCACGAAAGCGCAAGCGGAAGTCCGATAGATCGCCACTGGACCGCGCCGTCTTGTCGGCCATCGACCGCACGACGCCGATCAGGTTTCGGGTCCGATGCTGGAGTTCGTCGACAAGGATCGACTGGCGTTCCTGCAATTCCTTCAATTGCTGAACATCGGTCGTCGTGCCCAGCCATTCGACGATGCGCCGGGCATCGTCACGCACCGGCATGGCACGCATATGGTGCCAGACATAGGCGCCGTCGCTCGCGCGCCGGACCCGGAACTCGACGTCGATACGGCCCGACAAGGACGCCCCGTCCCATGCGCGCAGGACGGCATCATGATCGTCCGAACAAACCGCATCGAGCCAGCCGCGACCGATGCTGGCCGTCAGACTCTGCCCTGTAAAGGCTTGCCACTGGCTGCTGGCCCAGCTCCACTGACCCCGTTCGGCCGAGCGCCAGACCAGTTGCGGTATCCCCTCGACCAGCAGGTGCAGCCATGCCTCGCTGGCTCTCACGCGTTCTTCGATACGGCGGCGCTCGGTGATGTTGGTGAACAGGACAGCGACATGATGAAGCCCGGTGTCGAGCGGAAAGATATTGAGATCGAACAGCCGGTCCAGGGTCGGTTCGCTTTCCTCGACGCGGATCGAGCGGCCGGTATCGAGGACCTGGCCATACAGCTTCGTCCAATGCGGGTTCGGCGTGCCCAGCAATTCCGTCACGGTCTGGCCGACCGGCCACGGCATGCCCGTATGTTGAAGGAAGGCGGGGTTGACCTCGACAAAGCGAAAGTCGGCCCAGCGGCCATGGTCATCGCGAAGGACCTCGACCACGGCATAGGCCTCATCCATCGATTCGAACAGGGCGCGATATTTGGCTTCGCTGTCGCGCAGGGCCGTTTCGGCGCGTTTGCGCGCGTCGATGTCGATATTGATCCCCGCCCATTTCTCAATGTGTCCCTCGGCATCGAGGACGGGACCGGCACGAACATTGGTCCAGCGCCAGCCGCCATCCGGGGCACGGAGCCGAAACTCCGCATCGACCAGCCCCCGTATCGTCATCGCCTCGCGCCACTGGCGTTCGGCATAGGCGCGATCGTCGGGATGAATGGCATCGAGCCAGCCATAACCCAGCCATTCCGTCTCCGTCTGGCCGGTATAGGCCCGCCAGCTTGGGCTGTCGGTGACGACGACGCCGTCCGGATCGGTTTCCCAGACCGCCTGCGCCCAGCTTCCGATCAGCAGTCGATGTCGCGCCTCGCTTTCGCGCAGGGTTCGCTCGGCCAGGACCTGCGCGGTCGTTTCCCGCAAGGTCCATAGGACACCGGCGACCCTGCCCGCCTCATCGCGGACGGGGGCATAATCGACGTCGAACCACGCATACTCCAGCCGACCGTTGCGCTGGACGGGATAGCGCTGCGCCTGAAGGCGTGCCGACTTGCCCGCCATTCCCGCCGCGATGTCCGCCGCAAAAATATCGCGCGACCGGGCAAAGGTCTGAAAGGCGGACTGTCCCAGCGCGTCGACATGGTGTTCGCGCAAAAGTTCGGTGAAGCGGTCATTATAGAGGTGGATGGCCTCCTCACCCCAGACAAGGCTCATCATGCTGGACGACGCGAGCATGAGATCGACCACCGTCTTCAGGCTCTGCGGCCAATGTCCGATCGCCCCCAATGGCGTCTCGGTCCAGGCCCGATCGCGGATGCGGACCGCCATTCCCGTTTCGCCACGGGGCCATGGCGGCACATCCTTTCGATCTTGTGCCACCATCTCTCCGCCTCGCTGATCAGGTCTGGCAAAAGACCAGAAGATCACGCCCGACACGTCGCCGGACAGCCTGCTAACCTGTTACGTAGAAAAGATAATCGAACATCCGTCTAAGCGTCCATGGCTGTCATATGGTCAATCCGACGAAGATGGCTCCCGTCCGTTCCCGATCCTGCGCCGCCTCGAACGCCTCGTTGATCTGGTCGAGCGGGAAGCGATGGGTGATCAGTTCCTGCGTCTTGAGCACCCCGCGCGTCACCAGGTCGAGCACCTCGACCTGTTCGGCATGGATGTCGTGAAAGGCGAAGCTGGCGCTGGGGATCAGGGCGATCTCGGACATCTGGATACGCTGCCACTCCAGCGGGATGGCGATGGCCCCCGCGTCGAAGCCGCCAACGATGACGACCTTGCCGCCGCGCCGCACCAGCCGCGTGGCGAGCGGCAGCGTGTCGGGCATGGACTCGCCGCCCGCGCATTCGAACACGATATCGGCGCCCCGATCGTCGGTCTGGCCGAAGATCGCTGCCTCGGGGTCCTCGTCGTCCGGGTGAAGGGTATGGTCGGCGCCCAGCCGCTCGGCCAGGGCGAGCGCGTGCGGCATCTTGTCGATGATCGTCACGGTCGCACCGCTGGCCTTGGCGAGCATCAGCTGGCCCAGCCCGATCGGCCCCGCCCCGATGATCGCCACGCGCGACCCGATGGTCAGGCCCGACAGATGCTGGGCGTGCAACGCCACGGCATAGGTGTCGAGCAGCGCGGCATCATCATACCCCACATTGTCGGGCAGGCGGTGGAACTTGTGCTGCGGTCCGACGACATATTCGGCATAGGCGCGCGAGACGCTGGCGCGGCGGGTGGGATAGAGATCGGGGCAGCGATTATATTGCTGCACCCGGCACCAGGCACAATGGCCGCAGCCGAGCACGGATTCGACCAGCACCCGGTCGCCGACCGCGACGCGGCTGACCGCCGGGCCGACCTCGACCACCTCGCCCGCCAGTTCATGGCCCATGATGCAGCAGTGCAGTTCCTCCTCCGCCTTTTCCCAGTGGCGCAGGTCGGTGCCGCAAATGCCCGCCATTCGCACCCGCGCCTTGACCCAGTCGTCGGCAGGCAACTGGGGTTCCTCGACCTCGGCGATCTCGAAACGGCCATCGGCGGTCTTGCGGGCGGCTTTCACGGCGTGTCTCCCGAATGGGCGGCGAGCGGCTCTTGCCGCGCCGCGATGGTGGTCGATGTCAGCCCCCTGCCCCCAAGCGGAATCGCCCCCTCCGCCAGCGCCGCGACCAACGCACGAGCGTCGCGCAAGCCCGCATCCCAGCGCCCCCGCACCGAACGGGGCGAGAAGTCCAAAGCCTTGCCCGCGACTTCATCCTGCTGCTCGGCATAGCGAAGCTGCACCAGCGTAACCGATGCCTGCGCCATCTCGGGAGCGGTGGCATAATGGTCCTGCCAGCGGGTGAGCGTCCGGCGCGACTGTGCGGCGAAGACCAGATCCTGCGTCCGGCTGATCATGCCGCCGAGGGTCGGCGCGCGCGGGCCAGCCAGTGGCAACAGGTCGACCGCGATGCACAGCAGCGGCCCGTCACCGGGCTGGGCCAGCATGGGGTCGAGCGGCAGATTGGCGGCCAGTCCGCCATCGACATAGAGTTTCCCGTCGATCGCGACCGGAGGAAAGGCAGGCGGCATGGCGCAGCTGGCGCGGACATGATCGGGACTGATCCTGTCGCGCCCGTTGTCGAAGACGACCTCGGCACCGGTATCCAGTGCGACCGCCTGCACCATGTAGCGGACCCTACCGTCATTCAGCCGCTCGAAATCGACGAGACGCGCCAACGTGTGCGCCAGCGGCGTCGTGTCATAGAGCGCGGGCGTATCACGCTCGGCCAGGGCGGTGCCCAGCGGCGCGAACAGGCCCCGCCGCCCGCCGAACAGCGTTGCGATCACCTCACCGCTGCGCCGCCAGCTGTCGATCATCCCGTCCCACGCGAAAGCGCCGATGGCGCCGGTGCGGTCCGGCCGCCACAGGTCGGACAGCCGCGACAGGACATCCGCCGGTGCATTGCCCGCGATGATCGCGCCGTTGATCGCTCCGGCCGAAGTGCCGACGATCCAGTCGGGCGAGATACCCGCCTCATGCAGGGCTTCATAGACCCCGGCCTGATAGGCACCCAACGCATTGCCCCCGGCCAGGACCAGAGCGATGCGGAGATCGGGCGGCACGTGAGGATTCATGCGCCAACAAACCCGCAAATGCCCGGATGGTGGCGTACAAACGCCCGCAATACCCAGAAAACTCAATGATATAGATCAGGCCCTATGTTGGTCGGCAGAAACCGGGGTCGCCGACGGAACGTTGCCCCGGCACTCATGTCTCTGGACCCGCAAGCCGAACTGACCACCGCCGACCGCGAACGCGGCTTGCGGCTGCTCGTCGTCGAGGCGGGGTTTTCGGGTGGCGCCGCCGCGCTGACCAGCGGGGTGATCCTGACCGCCTTCGCGCTGCACCTGGGGGCGTCGAACGTGATGGTCGGCATCCTGGCGGCGATGCCGTTCCTCGCGCAGTTGCTGCAACTGCCCGCCATCCAACTGGTCGAGCGATGGCGGCGGCGCAAGCGGATCGCGGTCCTGTCCAGCCTGGTCGGGCGGACAATGCTGGCCGTGATGGCGGTGCTCGCCTTTTTCAGCGGGACGACGGCATTGCTGATCTTCCTGGGCGCGCAGATGCTGCTCTGCGGACTGGGCGCGGTCGGCGGATGCGCCTGGAATACCTGGATGCGCGACCTCGCGCCCGAGGATCGGCTGGGCGACGTCTTTGCCCGGCGGACGGTCTGGCTGACCGCGATCAGCCTGATCCTGGGGCTGGTCGCCGCGCTGGCGCTGGACTGGACGCCAGCGGGATCGCCTGCACGGGACATGGTGTTCGCCGCGATGTTCGCCAGCGGCTGCGTCACCGGGCTGATCAGCGCGCGGATCGTCGCGATGATGCCCGAGCCGTTGATGCCCCCCGCCCCCGGCTCCATCGCATTGCGCGCCTTGCTGGCCCAGCCGCTGGGCGACCCCAATTTCCGCCGGTTGCTGGTCTTCGTGGCGAGCTGGCAGTTCGCGATCAACCTCGCGACACCCTTCTTCACCGTCTTCATCGTCCGCCAGCTGCATTTCGCGGTCAGCTTCGTGCTGTTGCTCAGCGTCGCCAGCCAGGTCGCCAATATCCTCGCGCTGCGCCTCTGGGGGCGGCTTAGCGACCGGTTCGCCAACAAGTCGGTGCTGGCGGTGTGCGCCCCGGCCTATATCCTGGCGATCGTGGCGATGATCGGCGCATCGCAGCTGGGCGACCGGGGGGCGGTGAAGCTGTGGCTGATCGGGCTCCACCTCGTCATGGGCGCGACCATTGCGGGCGTGACGCTGGCCAGCACCAATATCGCGCTGAAGCTGTCGCCCAAGGGGTCCGCCACCGCCTATGTCGCGGCCAATGCGATGACCACCGCCATCGCAGCCGGGATCGCGCCGATCCTGGGCGGGCTGCTGGCGCAGTTCTTCGCGGCGCGCCAATTCGAACTGGTGGCGCGGTGGCGCAGCCCCAACGGCATCTTCACCCTGCCGATCGTGCTGACCGCCTGGGATTTCTATTTCCTGCTGGCGGGTCTGATCGGTCTCTATGCCATCCATCGCCTGTCGCTGGTGCGCGAGCAGGGCGAGATCGAGCGGCGGGCCATGGTAGGGCAGGTGCTGAACGAGACGCGGCGCAGCATCCGCAACATATCCTCGGTCGCGGGGCTACGCGCCGCGACCGACCTGCCCGGCGCACTCCTTCGCGATGCCCGCACCCGCATCCGGCTGAAACGCGCACAAGCGGCGCGGGCGGGACGAATGCACTGACCCAGTTTAGCGGAACGCCATTTGCCCGGAACTCCGTTCTTTCCGAGGGGGTTGGCCTTCATCCCCGTCCCCCTTTCGGAGTGACGCCATGCCCCGAACAGCGACGGCCGAAGCGCCGCCCGCGATCAGCCCCCATCTGCTCGACCTGCGCGACCTGCTACGCGACGAACCCGCGCCGCTGGCCGATTTCACCGTCGGCGATCTGATCATCCGGCTCCACCGGACCGCGACATCGGTGTTCGCGATCGTGCGCCGCAAGGGCAGCGCAGGCGGACTGGCGGTGCGGGCCGCCTATATACCGATGAGCTTCGACTGTGCGGTGCTACCGCCCGAGAAGGGCGAGGTTGCCCGGCTCCGCCTGACCAGCGCGATGGGCGAGCATGTCATCTCTTATATCGCCGACCGGCTGGCGGTGGAGCGGCTGCGCATCACGACGCGCTTCACCCCGGCCCGGCCGATGGTGCTGCCCCCCGCCCCGCGCGATCTCTATCCCCTTGGCGCGAACGACGATCCTGTGCGGGCGCAAGGCGTGGTCGAGGCGTCGCAGCGCGGGCTGAACACCGGCCTTCTCTATTTCCGCATCGAGGCGCCCGCCTTCGGCAACATCCTCTACATTCAGAACTACACCGCTTCGAACGACTATTTCCGCACCACCGGCACCGTCCCGCGCGAGGCGGTGGCAGGGAACTGGCCCGAGCTGGGCTATGCGCTGCCCATTCCCGATGCCGATGCCGATCCCGCCGAGGTCGCGTTGGCGGCGGGCGAGAGCGTCACGCTGTCCGACACCATCCTGGTCTTCCGCCACCATGCACCTCCGCACGAACGCGAGTCCGCCCGCCAGTTCGTGCAGATGCTGGGCAGCGCCTATGACCTGCTCGACCCGCCCCCCGTCGCCTATCGCGACTGGATCGACCGCGCTGAGCGCGCCGCGCGCGAGCTGGACGAAGCGCCCGACGCCACGATCCGCCATTACGGCCATCGCTATGTCCACCCCTATACGGGCGCCGAATATCCCGACATCATGGTGCAGATGTCGGTCATCGCCGCGCTCCGCCGATGGGGCGACTGGCGGGGCGAGCCGCATCCCCTGGAAGCGGCGTTCAAGGCGGGGCTGCCCCGTTTCTTCGATGAAAAGCTTGGCACGTTCCGCCGTTATCTGCCCAATGTCGGCCAGGACAAGAATGCCGATGCGGTCGACAGCTGGTATCTCTATCACCCCCTGCTGAACCTCGGCACGCTGGCGCTGGGCGGCGATGACGACGCGCGCGCGCTGTTCCTGAAGGCGATCGACTATGGCGTGCGGGTCGCGCGGCATTTCGACTATCGCTGGCCGATCGAATATGACGTCACCGACTTCTCGGTCATCACCAAGGAGGCCCCGGTCGACGGACGCGGGCAGACCGATGTCGGCGGCATCTATGCCTGGGTCATGCTCCAGGCGTTCGAGCTGACCGACGACAAGACCTATCTCGACGAGGCGCGCGCCGCGATCGATGCCGCCATCGGGCTGGGCTTCAACCTCAACTATCAGGCCAATCTGACCGCTTGGGGCGCCGCCGCCTGCATGCGGTTGTGGCGGATCACCAATCGCGACGCCTATCGCGAGCAGAGCTATGTCTATCTCGCCAGCTTCCTGCACAATGCGGTGATCTGGGACAGCCGCATCGGCCATGCCGCGCATTACGAGACGTTCCTGGCGGTCACCTGTCTGCAGGACGCGCCCTATATGGCGATGTACGAGTGCTTCGACAGCTATGTCGCGTTCGAGCGTTATCTGGACGATGGCGGACCCGACCTCGACCCCGAGGCGCGGATGCTGATCGGCGAATATTGCCGTCATGCCCTGTCGCGCGCCTGGTATTATTATCCCGACGCCCTGCCTCCCGAAGCCATTGCCAAGGAACAGCGCGAGGCCAACGGCCATATCGACAAGACCCTCTCCTTCCCACTGGAGGATCTCTATCCCGATGGCCAGCCCGCCGGGCAGGTGGGACAGGAGGTGTACGGCGCGGGCGCGGCATTCATCTTCGCCACCAGCGCCTTCCACCAAGTCGAGGGCGCGCCGTTCCGCCTCTATTGCGACATGCTGGTCCGCGCGGTCGAGCGGGTCGGCGACCATGCGTTGTCGATCGTGCTCGACGGGGGTGAGACGCGCACCGCCTCGCTGCGCCTCGGCCGGTTGAAGCGGCGCACGCTGACCGACAGCCGCGTCATCACCGCCAGCGGCGAGACGATCGCCCCCGATGCCGTCAGCTCCGACCGCGTCGATTACTGCGTGCCCGCGCAAGGCCGCCTGATCCTGACCTGGGAATAAACGATGACCAAGAACCCCACCATGTTGTCCGGCCGCCGCATCCTGCTGACCGGCGGCACCACCGGCATCGGCCGGGCCGCGCTGAAGGCGCTGGCGAACGAGGGCGCGCGCGTCCTGACCTTCGGACGGCATCAGGATGCGCTCGATGCCGCGCTGTCCGGGATCGACGGCGAGGTGATCGGGATCGTCGAGGACGCCGCGACGCGCGACGGCATCGACCGGGTCTTCGCCGCGGTCGACGACCGGCTGGGGGGCATCGACATGCTGGTCGCCTGTGCCGCACTCGGCGCGCAGCCGATCCATGAGATGGCCGAGGAGGACTGGCGCTATGTCATCGACGCCAACCTGACCGGCTATCTCGCCTGCGCCCGCGCCGCGATCCTGCGCATGCAGGAGCAGGGCGGCGGCCATCTGCTGTTCGTCGGATCGATCAGCACCGAGATCAAGGCGGCGGGCGAAAGCGTCTATGCCGCGACCAAGGCGGGTATCCAGGCCTTTGCCGAGACGCTGCGCAAGGAGGTTGCGGACAAGCGCATCCGGGTCAGCGTGATCCAGCCCGGATCGGTCGACACCGATATGCAGGAATGCAGTGCGGAGGAGAAACAGACCGCCGTCGCCGAAGGCCGTATGCTGCCTGCCGAGGATGTCGCCGATGCGATCCTGTTCGTCCTCAGCCGATCGGCCAATTGCGACATCGTCAACCTGCGGATCGAACCGCTGATCCAGAAGACGGCGTGAGGGGGGACGTCAGAGTCCCACCCGCCGTATGACCAACCCCACCGCCGCGATCCGTTCGACATCGACATAGGTCGGCTTTTCCAGCTCGTCGCCGAAGATGTCGGGGTCGAGTTCGGAATAGTCGACCTCGAAGCCGGTCGCGGGCAGCTGCTCGGCCAGCGCCATGCGCAGCACGTCCTGCCCATCGACGACCGAAGCGCCCGTATGCAGGATCAGTTGTCCCCTGGGCTTGAGCAGTGCCAGGGCCTGAAGCGTCCAGTCGAGCGAAAGCTGGCCGCCATACAGGTCGCCACCATCGCGGTAAGCCCGGCGATCCGCGTCGATCATGAACGGCGGATGGGTGACGATCTGGTCGAAGGAGTCGGTCAGCTCCTTTGGTGTCGAGACATTTGCGACGCTGTGCGCGACACCGGCATGTTCGGCGTTGATCGACGCCAGGAACAGCGCGCGCGGGTTGATGTCGGCCAGCGTCAGATGCGAACCGCGCGCAACCCGCGCCGCGACGATCCCGCCGACCCCGGCCCCCGCACCATAATCGAGGATGCGCCGCGCGCCCATATCCATCCGCCCGATGATCAGCCTGGCGAACCGATAGCTGTCCGGCCCCAGAAACACCGAGTCCGTGGCCGTGGTCGGATAGGCGGAATGGAGGAACAGCGTCCCCTCGACGCGCGACACGCGCAATGTGGCTTGCAGGCACCCGTCATCACGTTCGACCAGCATCTCCGCCGCGTCCAAGGCGGCCCGCAGCTCGGCATCCAACACCGACGGTGAGAAGGGCAGGCTCCAGCCCAATATGTCCCGCACATCGTCCGCGGGTCGATCCCCGCGATTGACGAGGACCCGCGCATGGGTGGCGGGCGTCGGCGTCACGAACTGATAGTCGCGTGCCTCCAGCAATTGCAGGAGGCGCAACAGGCCCTCGCGCTGCCTGGTCGATCCGGTTGGGCCCTGGGCCGCTCCCGGCCGCTGTTCAATTTCGCCTATCACTCTATGATCCTTGTGTTTTCTCCTTCAATATCGGGGGACAGGCGCAGTTCCCCGGTTTCAATATGGATCAGCCTGTTGCTTGGCCCGGCTGCGCTTGCTCGATCGCTGCTGGCCGCCCACGCCGGGTGCCGAGAATTAGCAAGGCAAGGGCACCTGCCGCCCCGGCAACGAGGATCGAGGGGCGAACGCCAAGGCGGACCGCCGAACGGTCGAGCAGCACCTCTCCCCGCCCGACGGCGTTGACCAGTCGCGGCACGATCTGCGTGTCGATGAAGAATTTGGGGGCCGAAGGGCCCGTCGTCTTTTTCAGCATATAGTCGCGACCGACCGTCATGGCATTTCTCCTTTTTAAATCCGTATCTTAGATCAAATTCGGGATAGCCGCCGCCGCCACAGGGTTAACGACAAGACCCGGCGAATGTTTCGCAAGGAAACGCCCGCCGCCCCGGCCGGAGATGCCCGATGAAAGCCACGTACAAGCCGTATCGCCTCCCCTCCGGTGGATGGGGCTCCGCGCGCTCGGTCGGCAATATCCTGCGCCGGGAGGGCGTGCTGGGTAGCGCCAGCGTCGCGCTGTCGCGGCATAACAAGGT
>Ga0308159_1005194_pt1 | contig 11239 bp, 6 predicted proteins | sample PhyCR1_FD_201040 | JGI IMG/M metagenome (GOLD analysis project Ga0308159, IMG submission 201040) | Phyllosphere microbial communities from UC Gill Tract Community Farm, Albany, California, United States - DLSLC.R1 | ecosystem: Host-associated > Plants > Phyllosphere > Unclassified | place: USA...
GTCGGATCGGATTTCCAGGGGCTGTTCCCGCAATCGCCGCTGGCACCCGCGCCGCTGTACTTCCCGAAGAACAACTACATCAATCTGACGGGCCCGAACGGAAACGGCTTCCAGCAGGGCTATCTGCGGGTGGTCGGCGGCACCACCTGGCACTGGGCTGCATCGTGCTGGCGCCACTTGCCGGTGGACCTGCGCATGAAAAGCACCTACGGCGTCGGCCGCGACTGGCCGATTTCCTACGAGGAGCTGGAACCGTTCTACTGCGACGCGGAAGAACAGATGGGCGTGGCCGGGCCCTTGGACCCTGCGCTGCAATCGCCGTCCGAACGCAGCCGGCCCTATCCGATGGACATGATTCCCTGGGGTTATGGCGACACACGTTTCGCCGAAGTGGTGAACCCGCACGGCTACCGCTCGGTGCCCATCCCGCAGGCGCGCAACACGCAGCCCTGGCGCGGGCGTCCGACCTGCTGCGGCAACAACAACTGCCAGCCGATCTGTCCGATTTCCGCCATGTACAACGGCATCCACCACGTCACCAGCAGCGAGGCGAAAGGCGTGAAAGTGCTGGCCGAAGCGGTGGTCTACAAGATCGACACGGACGAGAACAATCGCGTGACGGCCATGCACTGGTACGACGCGCAGAAACGTTCGCACAAGGCCACGGGCAAGGTCTTCGTGCTGGCCTGCAATGGCATCGAGACGCCGCGGCTGCTGTTGATCGCGGCCAACGACCGCAATCCGCGCGGCATAGCGAATTCGTCCGACCAGGTCGGCCGCAACATGATGGATCACTCGGGCTTCCACTGTACGTTCCTCGCCAAGGAGCCGATCTGGACGGGGCGCGGACCGGCACAAAGCAGTTGCCTGGTCGGGCCGCGCGATGGCGCATTCCGTTCCGAGTATTCCGCCAACAAGATCATCCTGAACAACATCACCCGGGTCGGGCCGGCGGTCACGCAGGCGCTCAAGCTTGGCCTGGTCGGCAAGGCGCTGGACGACGAAATCCGCCGCCGCACGGCCTTCGGCGTGGACTTGTCGATCAGCCTGGAGCCCTTGCCCGAGGCGCACAACCGGCTGACGCTGAGCACCACGCGGCGGGACGCGCTGGGCCTGCCTTGCCCGGACATCTATTACGACGTGGGCGAGTACGTGCACCGCGGTGCAGAGGCATCCCGGCGACAGCTGGAACACATCGGCAAGCTTTTCGGTGCGGTGGAGTTCAACATCACGTCCAGCCTGAACGCGAACAACCACGTGATGGGCGGGAACATCATGGGCGCGAATCCGAAAGACTCGGTGGTGGATGGCAATTGCCGTGCGCATGACCACGCCAACCTGTGGTTGCCGGGCGGCGGAGCGATGCCGTCCGGCAGCGTGGTGAACAGCACCTTGACGATGGTGGCGCTTGGACTGAAGGCCAGCGCCGACATTGCCCGGACCCTGGCGCGGGGCTGACATGCGGGTCATCATCACTTTTGCATGGCTGGTCTGCCTGCTGCCGAGCCTGTCGGTGGCACAAGGCACATCCACCGCACCCGACCCAGGCGGCGAACAGACGCTGATCGAGCAGGGCCGTTACCTGGCGACGGCCGGCGATTGCATGGCCTGCCACACGGTCAAGGACGGGCCGGCCTATGCCGGCGGCTACAGCGTGCAGTCGCCGCTGGGGGCGATCTACGCCACCAACATCACCCCGTCGAAGACGGCAGGCATCGGCAACTACACCGAAGCGCAGTTTGCGCGTGCCCTGCGTGACGGCGTCCGCGCCGACGGCGCACACCTGTACCCGGCCATGCCGTATACGGCCTATGCGCAGTTGACCGACCAGGATGTGCATGCGCTGTACGTCTATTTCATGAAGGGGGTAGAACCGGTCGACCAGCAGGTGGCGAAGACCGAGCTGCCGTTTCCGTTCAACATCCGCATGTCGATGGCAGCCTGGAACCTGATGTTCCTGAACCGGGAGCGCTTCCAGCCGGACCCGGCGAAAAGCGAGCAGATCAATCGCGGCGCCTACCTGGTGAACGGGCTTGCGCATTGCAGCACCTGCCACACGCCGCGCAATGCGCTGATGGCTGAACAAGGCAGCCGCTTTCTGGGCGGCGGCGCGTTGGGGGCCTGGTATGCGCCGAACATCTCGCCGGACCCGAACGGCATCGGCGGCTGGACCGACGGTGAACTGCTGCAGTACCTGAAGACCGGCCGTGCCGAGGGCAAGGCGCAGGCCGCAGGACCGATGGCCGAGGCCGTGGAAAAAAGCTTCCAGCACATGACGCAAGCCGACCTCGAAGCCATGGTGGCGTACTTGCGCACGGTCAAGCCCGTGGCGGGTCCGGCCGATTCGCAAGCGCCGTTTGCGCAAGGCAAGCCGCACAGCGCCGAGCCAGTGTTGCGCGGCGTGGCCGGCCCGAACGAGCGCGACAGCCTGAATACCGGTGCAGCCTTGTTCAGTGCGCATTGTGCAAGCTGCCACCAGGCCAATGGCGGCGGGAGCAAAACGCAGTTCTATCCGGCGCTGTTTCGCAATACGGCGACCGGTGGCGCCGACCCCTCGAACCTGGTGGCGGTGATCCTGTACGGCGTCGAACGATCGGTGGGCGGCGAGGAGGTGATGATGCCGCGCTTCGACCAGCTGTCCTATGTCAGCGCGCTGTCCGACGCGCAGATTGCATCGATCTCCAACTATGTGCTGACTGAATACGGCAACCCGCGTGTGCAGGTCAGCAGCGAGGACGTGGCGCAGGCACGGCGCGGCGGGGCGACGCCGCTGCTGGCCAAGGTGCAGCCCTTCATGGTCTGGATCATGGCGATCGCCGCCTTGCTGGTGCTGATGCTGATCGTGCTCCTGCTGCGGCGACGGCGACGGCCCGCCCGTGCGCCCGCACGCTGATACAGCAATGACCCTTCCTGCCCGGCGAGGCCCGTCACGGCGCGCCGAGCAGGCAATACGACCCCTGCGTGGTATAGCTCATGGACGCTCTGCTGCTGGCGCGAATCCAGTTCGGATTCACGATTTCCTTCCACATCGTCTTTCCGGCCCTGACCATCGGATTGGCGAGTTACCTTGCCGTGCTGGAAGCCTTGTGGCTGCGCACGCGCGATCAGGTCTACATCGACCTGTATCACTTCTGGCTGAAGATCTTCGCGGTCGCCTTCGCGATGGGCGTGGTGTCGGGCATCGTGATGGCCTATCAGTTCGGCACCAACTGGAGCAACTTCTCGCGTTTCGCGGGCGGCATCACCGGACCTTTGCTGGCCTATGAGGTCTTGACGGCCTTCTTCCTGGAAGCGGGTTTTCTGGGCGTGATGCTGTTCGGCCTGAAGCGCGTGGGGCCTGGCCTGCACTTCCTGTCCACGGTGGCGGTCGCGGTGGGTACGCTGATTTCGGCTACCTGGATCATTGCGTCCAACAGCTGGATGCACACGCCGCAAGGCCACGAGATCATCGACGGACGGGTGGTGCCGGTCGACTGGCTGGCGGTGATCTTCAATCCGTCGTTTCCGTATCGGCTGCTGCACATGGTGACGGCTGCGTACATCGCGACGGCCTTGATGGTGGTCGGCACGGCTGCGTGGCAGTTGCTGCGCGGCCGCGACAGCCGGCCGGTGCGCACCATGCTGTCGATGGGACTGTGGCTGCTGCTGATCGCCGCGCCCCTGCAGGCGGTGATCGGCGATCAGCACGGGCTGAACACGCTGCAGCACCAGCCCGCCAAGCTTGCCGCCATCGAAGGGCACTGGGAGCGTACCGAGCCCGGCGAGGGCGTGCCACTGGTGCTCTTCGGCTGGCCGGACATGGAGGCGGAGACGACGCGCTTCGCCGTCGAGGTGCCGCGGCTGGGCAGCCTGCTGCTGGCGCACAGCTGGGACGGCCAGATCCCGGCCCTGAAGGACTTTCCACGAGAAGACCGGCCGAACGCCACCATTGTGTTCTGGACCTTCCGGGTGATGGTGGGCCTGGGCCTGCTGATGATCGTCCTGGCCTGCGCCGGTGCGTGGCTGCGGCGCGGCCGCCGCCTGTACACCGCACGTCCTTTCCTGCGCTTTGCGTTGGCCATGTCGCCCGCCGGACTGGTGGCCATCCTGGCAGGCTGGTACACGACCGAGATCGGACGCCAGCCCTGGATCGTCTATGGCTTGATGCGCACCGCCGATGGCGTGTCGCCGCAGCATACCGCCGGTCAGCTGGGCTTCACGCTGCTGGCCTTCGTGGTGGTTTATCTGGCGGTCTTCGGCGCCGGCACGGCCTATGGCTTGCGGCTGATTGCCAGCGGCCCCGCCACCGGCGAGCACCACGAACCCATCGACGGCGGCCCGGGCGAACCGCGCCAGGCGATGCGGCCGCTGTCGGCCGCCAGCGACGGCGATGACGCAGCCGACCGCGGCGAGATCCAGCCATCGACCCAAGCCCCCACCCGACGCTCGCCCTGAACCACACACGCAAGCGCACGTCACGGAGAACCCCATGGGCATCGACCTTCCCCTGATCTGGGCCGTCATCATTCTGTTCGGCATCATGATGTACGTGGTGATGGACGGTTTCGACCTGGGCATCGGCCTGCTGTTTCCGTTCTTCCCCGACAAGGACGACCGCGACGTGATGATGAACACCGTCGCGCCGGTCTGGGACGGCAACGAGACCTGGCTGGTGCTGGGCGGTGCAGGTTTGCTGGCGGCGTTCCCGCTGGCGTATTCGGTGATCCTCAGCGCCTTCCATCTGCCGCTCATCCTGATGCTGATCGGCCTGGTGTTCCGCGGCGTGGCCTTTGAATTCCGCTTCAAGGCAAGGCAGGGCAAGCGACGTTGGTGGGACAAGTCCTTTGCCGGTGGGTCGTTGCTGGCGACGTTTTTCCAGGGCATGGTGCTGGGCGCATTCTTGAATGGCTTGCCGGTGCGCGATGGCGTCTATGCCGGTGGCGCCTTCGACTGGATCTCGCCGTTTTCCATTTTCACCGGACTGGGCCTGGTCGTGGCTTACGCATTGCTCGGCGCGACCTGGCTGGTGATGAAGACCGAAGGGCAATTGCAGACGCAGATGCGCAAGCTTGCGCGGGCGATGACCTGGGCGCTGCTCGTTGTCATCGGCGCACTCAGCATCTGGACGCCGCTGGCGCACAGCGCGATCGCGCAGCGCTGGTTCACGCTGCCCAACCTGCTGTGGTTCTCGCCGGTACCGGTGCTGGTCTTGCTGGCCACCTGGGCGCTGCTGCGCGCGCTGCGGCGCGACGGTCATGCGTCGCCCTTTCTGTTGACGCTCGCGCTGGTGTTCCTGGGCTACAGCGGGCTGGGCATCAGCCTGTGGCCGCACGTGATCCCGCCGGACATCTCGATCTGGCAGGCGGCCGGCCCCGCGCAAAGCCTGGGCTTCGCCTTGGTGGGCGCCCTGCTCATCATCCCGGTGGTACTGATGTATACGGCCTGGGGCTACTGGGTGTTCCGCGGCAAAGTGCGCCACGGCGAGGGCTATCACTGATGCAGGCAAGACACGTCTGGTGGCGCCGACTGGGCTGGCTGCTGTTGTTGTGGGCGGCTGGCGTCGCGTGTGTGTCGGCGATTGCCATGTTGCTGAAGCTCGCGATGCGATTGGCGGGGCTTGCCTGAGCCCGATGACAAAGCGCGGCGAGATTTGGCTCGAGCGTTCGCGGTCCCTGCTCATCCCTTTCGCCGCCGGGTGGTGGCCAGGCCAGGTTCTGGCCGCCACCTGCAATGCGCCAGCCTTGCCCGACCAGCGGTTGATGCCCTCGACAAATGCTTGTGCCACCAACGCTTGTCGAGGGTGCGCAGGGCGGATTTGTCGCTGCGATGTCCCCGTGCGGGCATAGCGTTTGCGCTGACGACCTGCGGCGGCAGTGCGCTGCCACGCGGATCATTTACTCCCTGCCTCGATCCAGGCCCGGTACATCAGACAGGTCACACCATGACGCCTCCCTTCGCCGATGCGCAGTCCGACACGGCCCGCGCAGACATTCGACGCGCCAGCTTGCCCACGCGCCCCATCCTGCTTTGCTTCTCGCACCTGCGCTGGAATTTCGTCTACCAACGCCCCCAGCATCTGTTGACGCGCTTTGCTGCCGACCACGATGTGCTCTACGTCGAGGAAGCTGTGCGTACCGAGGACGAAACGTCGACCTTGAGTGTGCAGACCCCGGCCGCCGGGGTCACCGTGCTGGTGCCGCAGCTTGGGCGCGATGCGACCGAGGCCGCAGACGCGCGCATCCGCGCCTTGCTGGATGCGTATCTGGCGCCGCGAGATCTGCGCGGCATGGTGGTCTGGTACTACACGCCCATGAGCCTGGCGCATGGCGGACATTTGCCGGCCAGCCTGGTGATCTACGACTGCATGGATGAACTGTCGGCGTTCCGTGGCGCGCCGCCCGCCTTGATCGAGAACGAACGGACCTTGCTGGCGCGCGCCGACCTGGTGTTCACCGGCGGCTACAGCCTGTACGAGGCCAAGCGCACCTTGCATCACAACGTGCACGCCTTTCCCAGCAGTGTCGACGTGGCGCACTTCGCGCAGGCACGCGGTGAGATTGCGGAACCCGCCGACCAGGCCGGCATTGCACACCCGCGGATCGGCTTCTACGGCGTGCTCGACGAGCGGCTCGACGTCGAGCTGCTCGATGCCTTGGCGCAAGCACGGCCCGACTGGCAGATCGTGATGATCGGCCCGGTCGTGAAGATCGACCCGGCCACGCTGCCGCGCCATTCGAACATTCACTACCTGGGCGCCAAGTCCTACGACGAGTTGCCCGCTTACCTGGCAGGCTGGGACGTGGCCTTGCTGCTGTTCGCCCGCAATGAATCCACCCGTTTCATCAGCCCGACCAAGACGCCGGAATACCTGGCCAGCGGCCGTCCTGTCGTGTCCACGCCGATCACCGACGTGGTGCGGATGTATGGCGACACGCCGGCCGTGCGCATCGCGGGTGACGCGGCGAGCTTCGTCGCAGCCGTGGAGGCAGCCCTGGACGATGCGCGCCAGGGCGAGCGTCTGTTTCCGACCCTGGACCGTGCGTTGGGCACCATGTCCTGGGATGCGACCTGGGCCGGCATGCATGCCTTGACCAGTCACGCCTTGTCGCTGCGCACGGGCGGTATGAAACGCAGTCTTGGTCGGTCATCGACTGGCCAGGACGACACCTATGACTACCTGGTCGTAGGGGCAGGCTTTGCCGGCAGTGTGATGGCCGAACGCCTGGCGGCCGGCCTGAACCAGCGCGTGCTGGTGGTGGAGCGGCGCGACCACATCGGCGGCAACGCCTATGACAAGCTGGACAGCCATGGCGTGCTGATTCACCAATACGGTCCGCACATCTTCCACACCAATTCGGACAAGGTGGTGGCCTACCTGTCGCGCTTCACGGCGTGGCGCGACTACCCGCACCGGGTGCTGGCGGACGTCGACGGCCAGCTGTTGCCGATGCCGATCAACCTGACCACGCTCAATCGTCTGTACGGCCTGGACATGAACCCGGAGCAAGCTGCCGCGTTCCTGGCCTCCCGGGCCGAGAAGCGCGACGACATTCGCAGTGCCGAAGACATGGTGGTCAACGCCGTGGGCCGGGAGCTGTACGAGAAGTTCTTCCGCGGCTACACCCGCAAGCAGTGGGGCCTGGACCCGTCTGAACTCGATCGTTCGGTGACGGCGCGCGTACCGACGCGCACGACGACCGATGACCGCTATTTCACCGACAGCTTCCAGAAAATGCCCTTGCACGGCTACACCCGCATGTTCGAGAAGATGCTTGATCATCCGAACATCACGGTGCGTACCGGCACCGAGTATCGCGATGTCGTTCGCGAGTGCCGGTATCGCCACCTGGTGTTCTGTGGGCCCATCGACGAGTTCTTCGGCTATCGCTACGGTCGCCTGCCGTATCGGTCGCTGCGCTTCGAGCATGTCAATTTGCCGCAGGCGCAGTTCCAGCCGGTGGGCGTGGTCAATTATCCGTCGGCCGACGTGCCGTATACGCGCATCACCGAATACAAGCACTTGACCGGCCAGCAACACCCGTCGACCAGCCTGAGCTACGAGTATCCGACCGACGAAGGCGATCCTTACTATCCGGTGCCCAGGCCCGAGAATGCGGCGCTGTTCCAGCGGTACCAGGCGCTTGCGGACACCATGACCGGCGTGAGTTTCGTGGGGCGCCTGGCGACCTATCGGTACTACAACATGGACCAGGTGGTTGCCCAGGCGCTGGCGACCTACGAACGCATCGCTGCCCGCGCCGAGGTGGTGATGCCGGCGGCTGCGGCATGAGCGGGGCGCTTGGCATGGACATGCGAACCGATGCACGTACGGAAGTGCAGGGCGCGCTGGGGTCGCCGGAAGCCAGTGCGCCGAGGCAGTCCACCGGACTGTTCCGCAGTTTTTTCATGGGCGGTTTCGAGTGCGCGAGCTTTCGCCACAATGACGGTCGGCGGCTCGATCTGCTGCAGTCCACGCGGCACGATATCCACGCCGCGCAGGATTATCTGGCCTTGCAGCGCCACGGCATTCGCAGTGTGCGCGACGGCGTGCGCTGGCATCGCATCGAAACTGCGCCCGGCTACTACGACTGGTCGAGTTTTCTGCCGATGCTGCGGGCAGCTTCACGCACCGGCACGCAGCCGATATGGGACCTGTTCCACTATGGCTGGCCTGACGGGCTGGATATCTGGAGCCCTGCTTTCGTCGAGCGTTTTGCACGCTTTGCCGGGGCCTTGGCTCAGGTGGTGCGGGACGAAACCGACGAGCAGCCGTTTTACTGCCCGATCAACGAGATCTCGTTCATGTCCTGGGCTGCAGGCCAGATGGGACACTTCTACCCCAGCTGCGTGGGCCGCGGTCCCGAGATGAAGCGTCAACTGGTGCGTGCATCGATTGCGGCCATCGATGCCATTCGCGGTGTGGCGCCGGAAGCCCGCATCGTGCAGGCCGAGCCGGCTTATCAGGTGTATCCGGAATTTCCGAAAGACGCCGACGAGGCAGCGGTGCAGTACCGCGCGCAGTACGAGGCCTGCGACATGCTGATCGGCAAGCTGGCGCCGGAACTTGGCGGTGCGCCTGCCTATCTGGACATTCTCGGTGTGAATTACTACTCGTACAACCAGTGGTTCCTGAACGGCCGCACCATTTTCCTGGGCGATCCGCTTTATCGGCCGTTCCGGCAGATATTGACCCAGAGCTGGCAACGTTATCGGCGGCCGATCTTCATCGCCGAGACCGGCGCGGAGGGCGATCAGCGGGCGCCGTGGTTGAACTACATCTGCGACGAGAGCTTTGCCGCCATGGATGCCGGCGTGCCGCTCGAAGGCATCTGCATGTACCCGGTCACCGATTATCCCGGCTGGGATAACGACCGGCACTGCGAAACCGGCTTGTTGGGTTACGCCGCCCCGGACGGGACGCGCGACGTCTGCAGTGCCGTTGCGGACGTGCTGGTGGCGCAGCAATTGCGCCGGCTGCCCGCACGCACCCCGGGCAAGGTGCTCGAGTTCGCCGACCTGCGCGTGGTGCCATGACCGGCGCGCCACCCCACATGCCGGCGATGGGCGCCGGTGCTGCCGCGCGCGGGCTGGAGCAGCGCCCGTGGCGCTTTCTGTGGTCCTACATCCGTGCCAGGCCGCGCAGCTTTGCCTTGCTGGGTGCCACGGTCGTAGGCGCCGGGGTGTGCGCGGTGATCGTGCAATACAGCATGAAGCTCATCGTCGACGCGATGACGGTCTCGCCGCGTACCGAGGCCGATGTCTGGACGCCGCTGATGCTCTTCATCGGCATGATCGCGCTGGAAAGCGTGCTGTGGCGCGGCAGCGGCTGGCTGGGCTGTCGCACGGTGATCGCGTGCTGCGTGGACATGCGCCTGGACCTGTTCCGCTACTTGACCGGACATTCGATGCAGTATTTCGCCCAGCACCTGTCGGGCTCGCTGGGCAATCGCATCACGGCCACGGCGGGGGCATCCGGCGCGATCCTGAACACCTTGATCTGGAACATCGTGCCGCCCTGCGTCGACTTCGCCGGGGCGGTGGTCTTGCTGCTGTGGGTGGACTGGCGGCTGGCGCTGACGCTGATGATCTCGGTCTCCCTGGTGGCGCTGGCGGTGTTCGCCTATGGCATACGGGGGCGAGGCCTGCACCGCGCCTACGGCGAGGAGGCCGCCAAGGTCAGCGGCGAGGTCGTCGATACCGTGGCCAATGTGTGGGCGGTGAAGGCATTCTCGTCACGTCGGCGCGAAGAGCAACGGCTGGCGGCCGCGCTGGGCCTGGAGGCCCGCGCCCAGCGCCGCAGCTGGATGTTCATCGAGAAGAGCCGCGTGATGCACGACATCTGCGTATGGGTGCTGGCCGGATCGATGATGGTCTGGACGCTGTATTCATGGCAGCGTGGGGCACTGAGCGCGGGCGACGTGGTGCTGGTCAGCGCACTGACCTTTCGCATCGTCAATGGCGCACGCGATCTGGCCTTGGCCCTGGTGGGCAGCTCGCAGCACGTGGGCGTGATCCACGAGATGCTGCAGGTGGTGGCCCAGCCGCACGCGATCGACGACGCGCCGGATGCGCTGCCGATCACGCCCGTGCGCGGCGTGATCGAGTTCCGCGACGTGAGTTTTTCCTACCCCGGCCGTCATCCGGTATTCGAGCACTTCAACCTGAAGATTCCAGCGGGGCAGCGCATCGGCATCATGGGCGCCTCGGGCGGCGGCAAGTCCACGCTCGTCGGCCTGCTGCAGCGGCTTGCCGACGTGCAGGGTGGGGTGGTGCTGATCGATGGTCGGCCGATTGCCGAATACACCCAGGACGGACTGCGGGCCGGCATTGCCGTGGTGCCGCAGGACACCAGCCTGTTTCGGCGCTCGGTGATGGACAACATCCGCTACGGCCGGCCTGACGCGTCGGACGACGAGGTGCGCGCTGCCGCCCAGGCCGCCTTCTGCGACGGGTTCATCCGACGTCTGCGGCATGGCTACGACACCATGATCGGCGAGCGCGGTGCTACCTTGTCAGGCGGTCAGCGCCAGCGCATCGGCATTGCCCGCGCGATATTGAAGGACGCGCCGATCCTGATCCTCGACGAGGCCACGTCCGCCCTGGACAGTCACTCAGAGCGCGAGGTCAAGAGCGGCCTGCGCCGTCTGATGCAGGGCCGCACGGTGATTGCCGTGGCGCACCGCCTGTCGACCTTGCGCAACCTGGATCGGATCGTGGTGCTGCAGGGCGGGCACATCATCGAGGACGGCACGCCCGCCGA
>Ga0308159_1005197_pt1 | contig 11233 bp, 5 predicted proteins | sample PhyCR1_FD_201040 | JGI IMG/M metagenome (GOLD analysis project Ga0308159, IMG submission 201040) | Phyllosphere microbial communities from UC Gill Tract Community Farm, Albany, California, United States - DLSLC.R1 | ecosystem: Host-associated > Plants > Phyllosphere > Unclassified | place: USA...
CGATCGTGCGCGCTTCCCGGTGACGCCCAGCGGCATCGTGGTCGTGCCCCGTTCCTACTTCCCGCCCAAGCGGGGCGCTGCCGTGGTGACCGGAAACGGCACGGAAGACGGCAAGCTGAACATGGCGCCCGCAGCAGCGGCCGTCAAGCCCGTGGCGGAGCTGACTGCATGACCACGTTGATGATGAGAGCCGACCTCAGCCCCAGTTCCTCGCCAGGCAAGAGCAGCCGACGTACGCGCACCACGCGCTACGTTGCGGAGCGCGGGCGCCCGTGGCCGCTGGGCGCGACCGCCGACCGCAACGGCGTGAACTTCGCCGTGTACTCCAGCATTGCCGACCGCGTGGAAATCTGCCTGTACGGCGACGACGACCGCGAGCTGCAGCGCATCGTGCTGCCCGCGCTGACCGACGATGTCTGGCATGGCTTCGTTCCCGGCTTGAAATCAGGCCAGCGATACGGGCTGCGTGTGCATGGCCCCTATGCACCGCAGGCAGGCCAGCGTTGCAACCCGGCCAAGCTGCTGATGGATCCTTACGCCCGCGGCCTCGACCGCAAGGTGGTGGGAGCGATCGACCAGTTCGGTTACGCGGTGGGCCAGGAAGAGGAAGACCTGGTCATCGGCGACGTGGACAACGGCGCGACGGCAGCCAAGTCGCTGGTCGTGCGCTCACGATTCGACTGGGGCGATGACCAGCCGCCTCGCATCGCGCCGGAAGACACTGTGTTCTACGAAGTCCACGTCAAAGGCTTCACGCAGACGATGCCCGATGTGCCCGAGGCGCTGCGCGGTACCTACGCGGGACTGGCGTCTGCCCCGGCGATCGCGCATCTGAAGAAGGTGGGCGTGACGAGCGTCGAATTGCTGCCGGTACAGGCGTTCATCGACGACCAGCGGCTCGTCGAACTCGGCCTGGCCAACTACTGGGGCTACAACACGGTCGGGTTCTTCGCACCCGAGCCGCGATACGCCGCCAATGGAGCGGACGGCGGCGTCGACGAATTCAAGGCGATGGTCAAGGCGCTGCACGCCGAAGGCATCGAAGTGATCCTGGACGTGGTCTACAACCACACCGGCGAAGGCAACCACCTCGGCCCTACGCTGAGCCTCAAGGGCATCGACAACGCGGCCTACTACCGCCTGTCGGAAGACCCACGTTTCTGCGTGGACTACACCGGCACCGGCAACACGGTGGACACCAGCAGCCCCCCTGCCCTGCGCCTGGTGCTGGACAGCCTCCGCTACTGGGTGACGGAAATGCACGTGGATGGCTTCCGTTTCGACCTGGCATCTGCGCTCGGGCGGGACACGGTCGGCGCCTATACGTGGCGCGCTCCTTTCTTCGCCGCCATCGCACAGGACCCGGTCCTCTCCCGCGTGAAACTGATTGCCGAGCCCTGGGATCTCGGTCCGGACGGCTACCAGCTGGGGGGCTTCCCCACCGGCTGGATGGAATGGAACGGCCGCTACCGCGATGCCGTGCGCGACTACTGGGCCAACGCAGACGCCAGTCTGCCGGCGCTGGCCGCATGCATCTGCGGCTCGGCCGACATGCTGGAGCCGCGCCGGCGCCGCCCCACGGCCAGCGTGAACCTGGTGACGGTGCACGATGGCTTCACCCTGGCCGACCTGGTGAGCTACAACGAGAAGCACAACGACGCCAACGGCGAAGGTGGCAACGACGGCGAGAACCACAACCGGGGCTGGAACTGCGGGGCGGAAGGTGATACCGACGACCCGGAGATCATCGCTCTGCGGGCTCGCCAGACGCGCAACTTCCTGACCACACTGTTCCTCTCGCACGGCACCCCCCTGCTGCTGGGCGGGGACGAGGTAGGCCGCACACAAGGCGGCAACAACAATGGCTACTGCCAGGACTCCGCCCTGTCGTGGTACGACTGGGAACGCTCCACGCAGCCTTTCGCGCAGGATCTGCAAGCCTTCACGGCCGCGCTGATCGAGCTGCGCCGGTCGCTGCCGGTGGTGCGGCTCAGCGAATGGCCCCACCACGGGGTGGGCTCCCCCGCGCTGGTCACCATCGAATGGCGCAGCGTCTGGGGCCTGAGCATGAGTCCGGAAGAATGGAACGACCCGGCCGTGCGCTGCGTGGCAGCGGTGATGGAGAGTCGCGTGGCCGAGGAGGATTCCGTCATGCTCCTGTTCAACTCGTCGGGTGACGAAACCACGTTCACGATGCCTGCGGAACCTGCGGGTCGCTCGTGGCAGGTGCGGCTGGACACCCGCGACGGCGTCGTCACTGCGAAGGACGCCACCGAGGCGCGCCGCATCGATGCCGGAGGGCAGTTGACGTTGCTGGCCCACTCCATGGCGGTGCTCACCGGCGCTCCCGCACACACAGACGGCACGGGTAGCGCTCAGGACGCTCGATGACCACGCGGCATGACATGCCATTCGGTGAACGGCCTCTCGCTTCGGGCGAGAGGCTGTTTTCCCTTTGGGCGCCTGCCGCACGGAGCGTTGCCTTGCTGTACCCGGCCGGCGACGACCTTGCCCAGGCGGAGCCTGCGCTCGTGCCGATGCCCGCGCAGCGCGCGCCAGACGGCTGGTGGCATGCCCGCCCACCGATGTCGCCTGCAGGAACCCCGTACCAATGGCAGATCGACGGATCGCTGACGGTGCCGGATCCCGCCTCCCGCCACAACCCGCACGGCCCGCACCGGCCCAGCCGGGTGACCGACCCGGACGGCTATGCCTGGCGCTGTGCCGACTGGAAAGGCCGCCCGTGGCCGGAGCTGGTGTTCTACGAACTGCATATGGGCAGCTTCACCCCCGAAGGCACCTATGCCGCCGCGGCCCGGCACCTGCCCCGGCTGGCCGCCCTGGGTTTCACGGCGATCGAGGTGATGCCGCTTGCCACCTTCGGTGGCGACTGGGGTTGGGGCTACGACGGTGTACTGCCTTATGCCCCCCACCCTGCATACGGAACGCCTGACGAGCTGAAACGGTTCGTGGACGACGCGCACGCGCTGGGTCTCAGCGTCTTTCTCGACGTCGTCTACAACCACTTCGGGCCCGACGGCAACTATCTGAACGCCTACGCCCCGGCGTTTTTTTCGTGCATCCACGACAGCCCCTGGGGCTCCGCGATCAACTTTGACCAGGCGGGCAGCCAGATGGTGCGGTCGTTCTTCACGCACAACGCGCTTTACTGGCTGGAGGAGTTCCGGATCGACGGTCTTCGGCTCGACGCCGTCCATGCCATCGTGGACGAGAGCAGCCCGGACATCCTGGAGCACATCAGCACCGAGGCTCGGGCATTCGCCCGGCGCGCGGGCCGGCACGTCCACCTGATGCTGGAAAACGACCACAACCAGCCGAGCCGGCTCACCGACCAGCATGCGCCCGGGCAGTACGACGGACAGTGGAACGACGACTTCCACCACGCCCTGCACGTGACGTTGACGGGCGAGACCCAGGGCTACTACGCCAAGTTCGGCAACGATCCGGTCGCGCTGCTCGCCCGTGTGCTCACCCACGGCTTCGCATTCCCCGACACGGATCTGGACCCCGCCGCACGTCCACCATCGCCGCAGCCGGTCGTGCTGTCTTCGATGGTGAACTTCATGGGCAACCATGACCAGATCGGCAACCGTGCGGTCGGCGAGAGGCTGGCCCACCTGATTCCAGCACCTGCTGCCGAGGTGGCGCTCCTGCTCTCGCTGTTGACCCCCGCCACGCCCATGGTGTTCATGGGCGATGAATTCGATGCGTCCACGCCATTCCTCTATTTCGCGAACTGGGAAGGTGAGCTGCGGGCAGCGGTGCGGGCCGGGCGCCAGAAGGAGTTCAGCCACGCGGTGCCGGAGGGCGAGGAGTTGCCAGATCCCTGCGCCGTGAGTTCGCTGCACGCCAGCCAATTGCGATGGGAGGAAGCCGGCCAGCCGCAAGGCGCCGCGCGCAGCGGGCTGCTCCAGCAGGCGCTGCAGGCGCGACGCTCGTGGCTGGTGCCGCTCGCGTCCCAGCTGAAAACGGGTGGCCACACCTCAGAACGGGTGGCGCCACAGGCCCTCCGTGTGCAGTGGCACTACGCCGGCAGCACCACGCTGCGGCTGGAATTGAACCTGGGTGAAGACCCGGTCGATGTGGTGCCGGTGGGCCTGCCCGCTGACTGCCGAAGTACCGAAGTCTTCGCGCTGCGGCGCCCGTCCGATGACAGTGTCTGGGCACCGTGGTCCGCCCGATGGACATTGATCTCCGCCGCCGCTTGACGGCGGCCTTGCCGTTTCGAATCATTTGACCTTCTGATGCAATCACCTCCCGACGACCTGATCCAGCAAGCCCACCGCGCCGGCATCGCGACAGCCTTCACCGATTTCTGGGGGGCGTCGGTTCAGGTTCCGGAGGCGGTGCTGGCGCAGGCACTGTCTTCCATGGGTGCGCACACGGTGCCCGGCAAACCCTCGCCCTGGATCGTGACGGAAGGATCACCCGCGACGCTGGTCCTCGATACTTCGCAGCCCTGGAGCCTGATGGCGGCTGACGGTGGACCGGAGAGCGAACTGGCGCACGGCCACAGTGACCAAGTGCAGTTGCCGGACACACTGGCCGCAGGCTACTACCACTTGCGGACCCCGTCGGGGGCGCGCCTGGTCATCGTGGCGCCGGCAACCTGCTGGATTCCGGAAGGACTGGCGCACGGCCAGCGCTGGTGGGGCGTGACGGCCCAGATGTATTCGCTGCGCTCCGCCACGAGCTGGGGCATTGGCGACTTCACCGACCTGGCGGCGTTGGCGGGAACGGCGGCAGCCCATGGCGCGGCCTTCCTCGGCGTGAGCCCGATCCATGCCTTGCGGCCGGACACGCCGGACCGCGCCAGCCCCTACAGCCCCAGCAGCCGGCTGGCCCTGAACGTCCTGCACATCGACGTGACCGCCGTGCCGGAGTTTCACCGCAGCCAGGCGGTGAAGGATCTGGTCAACGACAGCAGCTTCCAACAGCGGCTGACCGCCGTGCAGGCCAGCGGCACGGTGCTGTATGCGGAGGTAGCGGCCTTGAAGGAGGCCGCTCTGGCGCGGCTCTGGGAAGACTTCCGCAGCCAGGAACTCCTGCTTGGCACCGACCGCAGGCGCGCTTTTGAAACCTTTGCCGAGAAGCACCGGAACACGCTGGGGCTGCACGCTCTCTTCGAGGCCATCCAGCTGACGCTGCACACCGCCGATGCGGCGGTCTGGGGCTGGCCTGCCTGGCCCGCCGAACTGCAGGATCCGTCGGGCGCCGCCGCCCAGGCCTTCGCCGCCGACCATGCGCAGCTGGTGTCACAGCGCCTCTGGCTGCAGTGGGTGGCCCATGAGCAACTGGGGCATGCGGCACGACGGGCGCGCGCGGTGATGCCGCTCGGGCTCTACTGCGACCTGGCGGTCGGGTCGAGCGACGGTGGATCGGAGACCTGGATCCATCCGGGGCTCTACGCACGGGGCATGAACATTGGCGCCCCGCCCGACCCGCTCAGCCTGCAGGGGCAGGACTGGGGCTTGCCACCCATCAACCCGGTCGCTTTGCAGGACGCCGACTTCCTGCCACTGCGCGAATTGGTCGCCACGCTGATGCGAGATGCCGGTGCCGTGCGCATGGACCATGTCATGGGTTTGATGCGCCTGTATTGGCAGGGCCAGGGCGGCGGCACCTACGTGCAGTACCCGCTCGATGCGCAACTGGCGGTCCTGCGGGTCGAAAGCCATCGCCATCGCTGCATGGTGATCGGCGAAGACCTGGGCAATGTCGCGCCGGCCATGCGTGAGGCCATGGCCCGCCATGACCTTTTCTCCTACCGTCCGCTGATATTCGAGCGCCTGGAAGGGGGAGCCTTCAAGCCGCCCGGCGAATGGAGCCGGCAGGCCCTGGCCGTCGTCACCACCCACGACCTGCCCACCCTGGCCGGCTTCTGGGCGGCGGACGACATCGCCACCCATCGGCGGCTGGGTTGGCTGGGCGAGGGCGACGACCAGGTGCGCGCGCTGCTCGCCCGAGCGCAGGACCGCACCCAGCTGCTGGCTGCCTTGCACCACGCCGGACTGCTGCCCGAAGGCATCACCATGGACGCCCAGTCCGCACCGCAAATGACGCCGGAGCTTTCGGCAGCGGTGCATGGCTTCTTGGCGACCACGGCCAGCCAGCTGGTGGGCGTGCAGCTGGAGGATCTGACCGGGCAGCTGCACCAGCCGAACGTGCCCGGCACCACCGAAGACATGCACCCCAACTGGCGTCAGCGCATGGCCGTTCCGCTGGAGCAGCTCGCCGCCAGCCCGTACTTCGTCGCCATCACCCAGGCGCTGCACGCCGAACGTGCGCTGGCTGTCTCGCCGTCGCCCACCGCGGTTGCGGCAGAGGCGCCCCTGGATTCCGCGGATGTGCCGCTGGCAACCTACCGGGTCCAGATGCACGCCGGCTTCACCTTCAACGATGCGACTGCGGTGCTGCCCTACCTGCATGCGCTGGGCATCAGCCACCTCTACACCTCGCCCTACCTGCAGGCGGCCAAGGGCAGCACGCACGGCTACGACGTGGTGGACCCCGCGCGCATCAACAGCGAGATCGGAACGGATGCCGAGCACGCGGCGATGTGCGGGGCGCTGAAATCGCTCGGCATGGGCCATCTGCTGGACACCGTGCCCAATCACATGGGCATCGACGACCCCGGCAATCGCTGGTGGCACGACGTGCTGGAGCACGGCCAGGCGTCGGCGCATGCGGCCACCTTCGACATCGAGTGGAACCCGCCCACACCGCAGACCGGGCACCGCGTGCTGTTGCCGGTGCTGGGCGACCACTACGGCAAGGTCCTGGAGGCCGGGGAGCTGCAGATCCGCTTCGACGAAGGCAGCGGCAAGCTGGTTCTCGCCTACTGGGAACGGCAGCTTCCTCTTGATCCACGGTCGTTCGCCACGGTGCTGGGGGGCATGCCGCTGCCCGTGGCCGGTGCCGAGGTGTCCGCGTCCGTGCTGTCCGACCTCGAATCGATCATTCACGCATTCGCGTCGCTGCCGCCCCAAACCACCAGCGATGCGCAGCTGAAGTCGGCCCGGCTGCGCGATGCCCCGCTGCTCTGCCAACGGCTCGCCCGGCTGGCCATCGCCCATGACTGGGTGGTGCAGTGGGTCGAGCGCTGCCTTTCGAAGATCAACGGCACGGCCGGCGAACCGGACAGCTACGCCGCGCTCGACGCGGTGCTGCAGGCGCAGGCCTACCGCCTCGCAGACTGGCGAGTCGCGGGCGACGACATCAATTACCGGCGCTTCTTCGACGTGAATTCGCTCGCCGCGATCCGCATGGAAGACCCGGCCGTCTTCGAGGCCGTGCATGCCCTGCCGCTGCGGTGGGCGGCGGAGGGCAAGCTGACCGGGCTGCGCATCGATCACCCCGACGGGCTGGCCGACCCAGCCCGCTACTTCGAGCAGTTGCAGCAACGCTACGCGTCCATCCAGGCGTCCCAGGGTGTCGAGGCCCCGCGGGCCCTGTACGTCCTGGTCGAAAAGATCATGGCCGATCATGAGCCGCTGCCCGCCGATTGGCGCGTGCACGGCGGCACCGGCTACCGCTTCAGCACCCTGGTCAATGGGCTGTTTGTCGATGCGGACGCCCAGGCCGAATTCGACACCCACTACGCGGAGTTCACAGGCGACACCCAGGCATTCGAAGAAGCAGGCTACGAGTGCAAGCGGCTCATCATCCAGAGCGCCCTGGCGTGCGATCTGAACTGGCTGGTTCACACGCTGAGCCAGATCACCCGCGCCGACCGCATGGTGTGCGACTTCACCCGCAACCAGCTTCGGCTGGCCCTGGTGGAAGTGGCCGCGTTCTTCCCGGTGTACCGCACCTACGTGGTGCCGGGCGCCAAGCCGCCCAGCGAAACCGACCGCCGCCACATCGCCTGGGCCGTCAGCGCCGCGCGGCGGCGCATCGGCACTTCGGAAGGCGGCGTGCTGGCGTATCTGCAGTCGGTGCTGCTGGGGGAGCCGGGCCCGGAGCCCGAGCTGCGGGCGCATTTCGTGCGACGCTGGCAGCAGTTCACCGCGCCCGTGATGGCCAAGTCCATCGAAGACACGCTGTTCTATCGCTATACGCGGCTCGTGTCCTTGAACGACGTCGGCGCGGAGCCTCGGCGCTTCGGCCTGTCCATCGCCGCCTTCCATCAAGCCAACCTGCAGCGCGCGAAGCATCTTCCGCACAGCATGCTGGGCACCTCCACCCACGACAGCAAGCGATCGGAAGACGTGCGGGCGCGACTGAACGTGCTCTCCGAAATGCCGGGTGACTGGAAAGCGCTGGTGCACGATCTGGACGCCCTGGGGGCGCGCTTCACCAGCACGGTCGACGACGCAGAGGCTCCCAGCCGGCACGACTTGTGGAGCCTCTACCAGGCGATGGTGGGCATCTGGCCTGCGGACGGGTGCGACGCGGAGAGTCGGAAATCCTTGCTGGATCGACTGCAAAAGTACATGGTCAAGGCCATGCGGGAGGCCAAGCTGGCGACGAACTGGCTGTTTCCGAACGAGGCGTACGAGGCCGCCGTGGCGCAGTACATCGAAAAGTGCCTGGCCACCGAGCGGTTCGTCACACGGCTCGAAGCATTCGTGCGAGAAGTCGCACCCCAGGGCTACCGAAACAGCCTGTGCCAGCTTGCCCTGAAGCTGACAGTACCCGGCGTGCCGGACATCTACCAGGGCTGCGAGACGTGGAATTTTTCGCTGGTTGATCCTGACAACCGCCGTCCGGTGGACTACGCGCCACTGGCGGAATCGCTGCGGTCGGCCCAGGCCCTGTACGCCGGCCGCTTCCCGACACAGCAAGAGTGGTACGACGTGCTCGGGACGCAGAGCGCGATGCCTCCCCTGGCCAAACAGCTCGTCGCATGGCGCCTGCTGCAGTTGCGCCATCGTTATGCTGCGCTGTGCCGGCAGTCGACATACCTGCCGCTGCCGGTGACTGCAGATGACGAAGCGGGCCCTCATGCGCTCGCTTTCGCCCGCATCCGCGATGCCGATGCCTTCGTGGTGATCACCACCCGGGTCATGAGCCGGTTCGACGGCCGCTGGGGCGAGGCGTGCATCGATGTGGCGGCCGCCCACCCCGCCCTGGCCCGCGTTCATCGGTGGATGAACTGGCTGACGGGAGACGAGATCGACTCCCATGGAGCCCCGTGGAAGCTGCAGTCGCTGTTCGGGCAGACCCCAGAACGCGCTCCATTGCCGTTCTCCGTCTGGGTTCCAGTACAAAGCGAAGCATGAAGATTCTGTTCGTCACGCCCGAGTGCGCTCCCCTCGTCAAAACTGGCGGCCTCGGTGACGTCGCCGCCGCGTTGCCCAAGGCTCTGCGCATCCTGGGCCATGAAGTCGTCACCTTGATGCCGGCCTACGGGGGCATGCAGCCGGGCGGAACCTTCCAGCGCGTCATCGCCCTCCCCCGCACAGCCCGCTGGCCCGATTCCCAGCTGCTGGAGGTCGTGCAGCCGAGTGGCGAACACTTTCTGTTTCTGTCCTGCCCCTATGCGTTTGGTGACGTGAAGTCGCCTTATGGTCCGTCGGGGGCAGGAGCACCTGCCCACGCGGCGGTCCCCTTCGGCCTGCTGTCTCACGTTGCAGCGCTCATCGGCACGCAGCGCAGCCCCACCGGCTGGCAGGCGGAAATCGTGCACGCCAATGACTGGCCTTGCGGGCTGGCGCCACTCTACCTGCAGGCAGAACGCTCAGCGGGTGGTAGCTCGGTTGCGCGCAGCGTGATGACCATCCACAACCTGGCGTTCCAGGGCGTGTTCCCCATCGAAGCCACTGACCTGCTGGATGTGGCGCCGCCCTACCGCGGTGTGGAAGGCGTCGAGTTCTGGGGCCAGCTGTCGATGTTGAAGGCCGGCCTGCAACAAGCGGACGCCATCACCACCGTCAGCCCCACCTATGCCCGAGAGATCCAGCAGCCTGCGCTCGGCTTCGGGCTGGATGGCGTGCTGCGGGCACGCAGCCACCAACTCCACGGCTTGCTCAACGGCATCGACACCGAGGTCTGGAACCCTTGCTCCGATGGGCTGATCGCCGAGCGCTACGACGTGGACGACTTGGCAGGAAAAGCGAAGAACCGTGCTGCCCTGAGAAAACGCGCAGGGTTGCCTGACAGCAAGCAGCCTCTGCTGGGTCTGATCGGGCGCCTGACGGAGCAAAAAGGCGTGGATCTCATCATCGCTGGCGCACCGCGACTGCTTGCGAAGGGCTTCCAGCTCGTCGTGCTCGGCAAGGGCGATGCGCGCCTGGAAGATGCGCTGCTGCAGCTGGCTGCGGCCTATCCCCGCCAGGTTCACGTGACCCTGGGTTTCGACGAGTCGCTGGCCCACCAGATCGAGGCCGGCGCCGACAGTTTTCTGATGCCCTCCCGTTTTGAGCCCTGCGGCTTGAACCAGATGTACAGCCAGGCCTACGGCACACCGCCGGTGGTGACCGCCACCGGAGGCCTGGCAGACACCGTGGCAGATGTGACCCGGTTTCCCGACGATGGCACGGGCTTCGTCATGCCGCGGGCCGACCAGGCTTCGTTCGACCAGGCGATGGACCACTTGCTGCGTTTGTGGGGCAATCCGCGCGCCTGGCAGTCTCTGCAGCGGCGTGGGATGCAGCGCGACTTCGGCTGGGGCAACGCGGCTCGGCAGTATGTGGATCTGTACGCGGCGTTGGTGCGCACGACGGCATCGACCCGCTGATAAGACCCACCTCAGGGTCGGTCCGGCTCTGCTGCGCTGATGAACCCCGGGGATCGAGCAAGCGGGCACTCGGCAGGCTGGCAGATCCGGAGCGGCGACGAACTCGCATGGCATCCAGACCGGTCGCGAGTGCAGCCCCACAATACCGGCATGGACCACCACATCTACGAACACCTCGTCCAGGCGCTCCAGGCGCACTGGAAGACCCACTCCAGCGCATACCCGCAAAAGTTCGTTCTGAGTCCCGATCAGTCCAGAACGCTGGACGACGCCCGTGATGCGCTGGGCCTCGCGATCACCGGGAAGCCGGTACCGCGCGGCAGCCCGTTCATGGACGTGCCGATCGAGGTGAGCCCGGCCAGCGCGGGGGAGATGATCGCGCACGACGGCACCGCATCGTTGCTGGCTGAATACAAACTGCCGGAAGCCCGCAAGAAGTGAGCGTGCCCGCACGGCAGGCCCGACATCGCCAGGCACGACTGGTCACGGTACCCCGCTGAATCGACGCAGCCGGAACGGACCCGGTTCTGC
>Ga0308159_1005198_pt1 | contig 11233 bp, 10 predicted proteins | sample PhyCR1_FD_201040 | JGI IMG/M metagenome (GOLD analysis project Ga0308159, IMG submission 201040) | Phyllosphere microbial communities from UC Gill Tract Community Farm, Albany, California, United States - DLSLC.R1 | ecosystem: Host-associated > Plants > Phyllosphere > Unclassified | place: USA...
ACGAGATCGGGCTGCGGTCGATCACCCCGTTACCGTAGAGGACGTGCCTGAGGATGAAATCCGGGTCGATCGCATGGGCGACCGCGCGGCGCAGGCGCACGTCGCGCAGCTTGGGCACGTCGAGATTGAATTCCAGGCCCATGCCCGAAGTCGACAGGCCGAAGTTGCGGTCGTCCTGCGTGATGCCCGGCAGCTTCGCCACGCGGCCGACGTCGCCGGGCGCGATGCCGTTGGTCAGCTGGATCTCGCCGGTCTCCAGCGCGGCGGCGGTGGCGGCGCTGTCGCCCATGACGCGGAAGATGATGCCGTCGACGCCGGGCTTGCCCTTGTCCCAGTAATCGCGGTTGCGCTCCAGCCTGACGAACTGACCGCGCTGCCATTCGGCGAAGCGGAACGGCCCGGTGCCGACCGGCGCGTTATTGGCGGGGTTGGAGAGGACGTCGCGGCCCTCGTAGAGATGGCGCGGCACCACCTGCGACTCGTTCGAGGCCAGCGCGCTGATGACGTAGGGCGCCGGAGCGGAGAAGCGCAGCACCGCCGTCAGCGGATCGGGCGTGTCCACGGCGATCAAGTTGATGAAAGTCATGCGGCCGCGGCTATGGTACTTGCTCCAGACCTGCAGCGCCGAATAGGCGATGTCGGCCGAGGTGAAGGGCTTGCCGTCATGCCATTTCACGCCGGGGCGGATGTTCAGGGTCAGGGTCCTGCGGTCGTCGCTGAAGGTCCATGCCCGGGCCAGGCGCGGCTCGGGTTTGAGGTCGCTCGAATAGCCCAGCAGCCCGTCGAAGATCTTGGGCGAGATGTACTGCGCCTGCCCCGCCGAGGTGACTGCCGAGGTGAGCGTGGTCGGGTCCGAGGTGATCGCCACGACCAGCGTGTTGCCCGAGCCGGTCCCCGCGCCGCCGCAGGCTTCGAGCAGGGGCAGCATGGCCAGCGCCCCGCCGACGCCGAGCCCCCGGCCCAGCAGGGAGCGGCGGGTCAGGGCCTGGAGGTATTCGTCATGCATGGTAGTCGATCCGATCGGATTAGGGGGCTTTTGCCGGACGGCCCGCCGGCAGGACCGCGACCCACGGCAGCAGGGACGGCGGGGCCGGGGCCGGGGCCCTACCAGGCCGCGCTTTCGGCGGGGACCGGCGCCGGCGCCTGGCGGGCGGGATGCGGCAGGCCCAAACGGTCGCGCACGGTGTCACCGGAATAGGCGACGGGATAGACGCCGCGCCGCTGGAGGATCGGGATCACCTTCTCGACGAACTCCTCGATATCCTCGGGCGCGCGGGGAGGCTGGTAGGTGTAGCCGTCGACGGTCCCGTCGGCCCACAGGTCGATGATCTGGTCGGCCACCTCCTCGGCCGTGCCCAGCACCAGCCGGTGGTTGCCGGCCGAGCGCCGCACCGCCTCGCGCGCGGTAAGGCGCTCGTGGGTCAGCAGGTCGACCAGCCCCTGCGCGAAGCCCACCGCCGTGATCCGGTCGGGATCGGGCACGAAGCGGGCGACGTCGAGCGGTGCGTCGGGGTCGAAGCCGTCGAGGTCGATATCATGCTCGCGGGCGAACCGGGCGAGCAGTTCGTCCTCGGAATGGACGCCGGTGAACAGCTCGTGCTTGCGCAGGGCGTCCTCGCGGCTCTCGCCGATGATGGCGACGAGGCCGGGCGTCAGGCGGATGTTCGCAGGGTCGCGCCCGGCGGCGATGGCGCGCGCGTTGACGCGGGCGCGGAACGCCTGCCCGGCCCCGCGCGAGAGGATGTTGCAGTAGATGATCTCGCCGTGGCGCGCGGCCAGGTCGATGCCGCGCTCGGAGCCGCCGGCCTGCGCGATCACCGGATGGCCCTGCGGGCTGCGCGGCACGTTGAGCGCGCCCTTGACCGCGAAATAGTCGCCCTCGTGCGCGATGGGCCTGATCGCGGCGGTATCCCAGAACTGGCCTTGCGCCTTCTCGCCCTCGGCATCCCAGTCCCAGCTGTTCCACAGCTTCTTGGCCACTTCGAGGAACTCCTCGGCGCGCGGATAGCGGATGTCGCGCGGGGGGAGCGGATCGTTGCCGAAGTTCGCCGCCACCTCGGGCACGAAGTTCGAGACGATGTTCAGGATCAGCCGCCCACCCGAGATCACGTCGAGCGACTGCGCCCGCCGCGCCAGGTTGTAGGGCGAGTTGTAGGTGGACGACACCGTGGCGACGAGCCCGATGTCCGGCACCGAGGCGGCGATCGCGGTCAGCAGGATCAGCGGATCGAAGGTGTGCAGCGGCCGCCCGCCGGGCTCCGGCCGCAGCAGCGGCATGTCGGACAGGAAGACCGCGTCGAACACTCCCTTGTGCGCCAGCCGCGCCAGCCGCAGGTAGTGCTGGATATCGGTGACGTCGCGCGGCTGGACCCGCGAATGCGTCCATGCGGCGGGCAGGTAGCCGGTGGTGTTGATGCCGACGTTGAGGATAAGGCGGCGGTTGGGCTGGCTCATGGTCTGGCTTTCCGGATGCAGGGTTATTCGGCCGCGACGGGCAGCGCGGGCCGGGTGGCGGCAGCGGCGTCCAGCATCGCGCTGAGCGAGCCGCGAACCGCTTCGTAGCCATGCTCGCGCATGGCCTCTTCGTAATCGTGGACGGCGGTAGCGAGCGGCTTTTCGCCGCTGCGGGCCCTGACCAGCGCGCGCGTCAGCAGGCCGGCGTCGTAGAGCGCGGTATTGCCGCCCAGCGCCTTGAAATAGGTCATCGAATGGATCGCATCGCCCAGCAGCGTCACCGGGCCGGTGTCCCACACCGCGCCGGGCTCGGAGGTGCGCACGTTCAGCAGCGCGACGGTGGAGGGATCGCTGTGCCGGATGAGGTTGACGATACGCTCGTCCCAGTCGGCGATGTGGTCGACCAGCAGGCCCAGCAGCCCCTGGCCGTCCAGGCGCTGGAGCACCTCGTCGGAGGCCAGTTCGTCGCGGTCGTAGGCGGTGTTCCACCAGACGTAGCTGGTGGTGTTGTCGAAATGGCTGCCGGCGATGGCGCGGTGCGCCGGGTCGTTGCCGCCGATCAGGCCGTGGCGCCGGTATGCGGCGGGATCGACGCGGTGGGCGCTGATCATCATCCGCCGGCCCTGCGCGGGCCGCACGTTGACGTTGTTCTCCAGCAGCAGCGGCGCGATGCCGAGCCGCGCCGCCTCGTCCAGCGACAGCTTTCCGGCAAGGCGCCGCATGCCGGTATCGACGATGCGGAAATCGGGCAGCAACTGGCGGCGCACCGCCGAATTCGCGCCGTCGGCCCCCACCAGCAGGTTGGCGCGCACCGCCGAGCCATCGGCGAAATGGGCGACCACGGTGCCGTCGTCCTGCGCTTCGTACCGCTCGAACGCGCGCCCCGCGTGGAACACGCCGTCCAGTTCGGACAGCAGGATCTGCCGCAAGGTGATGCGGCTGACCGACTTGGCGATATGCGTGTCCTCGCGGTCGTGCTGGCTTTCGCCCACGGGCAGCGGCGCGAACCGCTCGTCCACCGCCACGCTTTGCGACGGCGCGGCGCCGATGGTGTCGAGGAACGCCCGGTAGAGATGCGGCGGCAGGTTCGCCGCCAGCGTATCGAGGCCGCGCTGGCGGATGCGCAGGCGAAAGCCCTGCACATAGTCGGCGCGCACGTGCTCGCGCTCGAACACGGCGACGTCGATGCCGTTCCGGCGCAGGCCATGCGCCAGCGCCAGCCCGCCGGGGCCGCCGCCGACGATCGCGATATCGACAAAGGGAATGGTCATTGCATCCGCCACATCAGCTGGAGGAAAAATGCGCCGGCCTCGTTGCAAGGCCGGCGCACGCGGGGGTCAGGCGAACTGACGCACGGGCCGCTCGAAGGCGACGACGTTGTCGGCATCCGGCGCGGTGTAGGGCACGCGGCCTTCGAGCGGGTGGCCCGGGTCGTTGAAGCCCAGCGTCGAGGCATGGCCGGTCGTGACCAGGCCGTTGACGAACGCCTCGTCCTCGGCGTTCAGCTTGACGCCCAGCGCGGCGACGTAGCTGTTCCAGTGCGCTTCGGTGCGCGGGCCGGTGATCGTCGAGGTGACGAGGCGGTTGTTGAGCACCCAGGCGATGGCGAAGGCGACCGGGTCGATGCCGCGCTCACGCGCATGGGCGGCGATCTTCTGCGCGACTTCCACCGATTCCGGGCGCCATTCGGTTTCCAGCAGGCGCTTGTCGGCGCGTCCCGCGCGGGTATCGGCCGGGGCCGCCTGGTTGGGCACGTACTTGCCGGTCAGCACGCCGCGCGCCAGCGGGCTGTAGGAGACCACGCCGAGGCCATAGTAGGCGGCGGCGGGAAGCTGGTCGGCCTCGGCCACGCGGTTGACGATGTTGTAGAGCGGCTGGCTGGCGATCGGCCGGTCGATGTTGAACTGGTCGGCGAGGTGCGAGACCTCGGCGATGCGCCAGGCGCGGAAGTTCGAGACGCCGAAATAGCGCAGCTTGCCCTGCTGGATCAGGTCGCCAATGGCGCGCACGCCTTCGCCCAGCGGCGCGTCGTAGATCGCGCGGTGGAAGTAGAGGATGTCGATGTAGTCGGTGCCCAGCCGGCGCAGGCTGTTCTCGACGCTCTCGATGATCCACTTGCGCGACTGGCCGCGCTGGTTCGGGCCGGGGCCGCGCGGATTGGCGAACTTGGTGGCCAGCACCCATTCGTCGCGCGTGGCCTTGATCCCGCGCCCGACCACTTCCTCCGAAGCGCCCTTGGCATAGCCGTCGGCGGTGTCGATGAAGTTGATGCCGTTTTCACGCGCATTGTCGATGATGCGGTGCGAGGTCGCCTCGTCGGTCTCGCCGCCGAACATCATCGTGCCCAGCGTGATCTGCGAAACCTTGAGGCCGGAACGGCCGAGATAGCGGTAGTCGACGGACATTGTACTCTCCTGTTGAACGGGATCAGATGTGGTGGCAGGCGGCGCTGTGGCCGGCGCCGGTGTCTTCGAGCGCGGGTTCCACGCTGCGGCAGATGTCGGTGGCCAGCGGGCAGCGCGGGTGGAACCGGCAGCCGGCGGGAACATCCTGCGGGCTGGGCAGGTCGCCCTTGATCGGCGCGGCGTGGCGGCGGCGGCTCTGGTCCGGCACCGCGTCCATCAGCGCGCGGGTGTAGGGATGGCGCGGGCTCGCCCAGAGCTGGCGCGTGGGGGCGCTTTCCACCACCCGGCCCAGGTACATCACCATGACCCGGTCGGTGAAATAGCGGACCACCGAAAGGTCGTGCGAGATGAAGATGTACGACAGCCCGAGATCGGCCTTCATCCGGCCGAGCAGGTTCAGCGTCTGCGCCTGGATCGACAGGTCGAGCGCGGAGACGGGCTCGTCGCAGATGACGAGGTCGGGCTCCAGCACCAGGGCGCGGGCGATGCCGATGCGCTGGCGCTGCCCGCCCGAGAACTCGTGCGGGTAACGGTCGAGCGCTTCGGGATCGAGGCCGACGCGGCGCACGATGTCCTCCACCCGGCGCCGGCGCTCCGCCTTGCCGTCCCTGCCGGAACCGCCGACGCCGTGGACGATCAGCGGGTCGGTGAGGATCTTGCGGATCGAGTGGCGCGGGTTGAGCGAGGCGAACGGGTCCTGGAACACCATCTGCGCGCGCCGCCGGAACTGCGCCAGCCCGCCGCGCGGAAGCTGCGTGACGTCCTCGCCGTCGAAACGGATCGCGCCGGCGCTGGGCTCCACCAGCCGCAGGATGGTCTTGCCCAGCGTGGACTTGCCGCAGCCGGATTCGCCGACGATCCCCATCGTCTCCCCGGCCTCGAGGTCGAGCGAAACGCCGTCCAGCGCACGCAGCGCGCCGCTCGGCAGGCGGAAATGGGTGCTGAGGTCAGCGATCGACAGCAGCGACACGTTGCGCCTCCGAAAGCAGCACGGGGCAGGCGACCTGCCGTCCATGGGTGAGCGTGACGAGCGCGGGGACCGCGTCGCGGCAGCCGGCGCGCACGTGGACGCAGCGCGGCGCGAAGGCGCAGCCGCGCTCTCCCGCGGACGAGGTGATCGAGCCGGGGATCTCGTAGAGCGGCCCGTCGCTGTAGTGGTAGCTGTCGTCCAGCCGGGGCGAGGCGCTCAGCAGGCCTTGCGTATAGGGATGCAGCGGACGGGCGAACAGCGCCTCGGGCATCGCCTGCTCGACCTTGCGGCCGCCGTACATGACGACCACCCGGTCCGCCCACTGCGCCACCACGCCCAGGTCGTGCGTGATCAGCAGCACCGCCATCGACAATTCGCGCCGCAGCCGGTCGATCAGGTCCAGCACCTGCGCCTGGATGGTCACGTCGAGCGCGGTGGTCGGCTCATCGGCGATCAGCAGGCGCGGGCTGCAGGCGACCGCGATGGCGATCATCACGCGCTGGCGCATGCCGCCCGAAAGCTGGTGCGGGTAATCGCCCGCGGGGCGGTGCGGATCGGGGATGCGCACCAGGTCGAGCAGCTCCACCGCGCGCGCCCTGGCGGCCCTGCGCGAAAGCGGCTGGTGCTGGCGCAGCGCCTCGACCACCTGCGCGCCGATGGTCATCACCGGGTTGAGGCAGGTCATCGGCTCCTGGAAGATCATGCCGATCGACGAACCGCGCAGCGCCCGCACTTCCCTGGGCGGCAGCACCGTGGTCTCGCGGCCCTCGAAGCGGATGCTGCCCCGGGCGATGCGCCCGCCGGATGGCAGCAGCCCCATGATCGACAGCGCCGTGAGCGACTTGCCCGAGCCGGATTCGCCGACGAGGGCAAGGGTCTCGCCCTCCCTCACCTCGAAGCCGACCCCGCGCACGGGCTCGTTGTTGCCGAAGGCGACGTGCAGGTCCTCGACCGCGAGCAGCGGGGCGCCGTCGACGCGCGGCGGGCTGAAATGGCCGCTCATCGGCGCACCTGCCGGCGCGGGTTGAGGATTTCGTTCAGCGCGTCGCCCAGCAGGTTCAGCGCCAGCACCGTCAGCATGATCGCGAAGCCGGGCAGCGCGCACATGTACCAGGCGGTGCGCAGGTATTCGCGGCCCGCGCCGATCATGCTGCCCCAGCTCACCGCGTTGGGATCGCCCAGCCCCATGAAGGACAGGGCCGATTCCATGAGGATCGCGGAGGCCACCATCACCGAGGCGGTGACGATGATCGGCGGCAGGGCGCTCGGCAGGATTTCCGAGACGATGATGCGGGCGTGGCCGAAGCCGAGGCTGCGCGCGGCCATGACGAAGTCCTTTTCGCGGATGGAGCGGAATTCGGCGCGGGCCAGGCGGGCGACGCCGGGCCAGGTGACGATCGCGATGGCGACCGAGAGCGTGGCGATGCTGGGCTGGGCGATGGCGACGACGACGACCAGCATCACGAAATTGGGCAGGGTCTGGAAGATCTCGGTCACGCGTGAGAGCACGGTGTCGATCCAGCCGCCGAAATAGCCGGCCACCGCGCCGATGGTGACGCCGACCAGCAGTCCCAGCCCGGTCGCGAAGACGCCGACCTGCAGCGAGACGGCGGCGCCGTGGGCGATCCCCGCCAGCATGTCGCGCCCCAGCGAATCGGTGCCCAGCGGGTGCGCGGTGCTGGTGCCGGGCCAGATGAACGGGTCGGCGACGATGGCCAGCGGGTCCCCCGGGAAGAACAGCGGCGAGGTCAGCCCGATCACCGCCATGAACAGCAGGATCGCGCCGCCGACCACCGCCAGCGGGTTGCGCCGAAGCGCGGGGAAGAACCGCGCCCCGAACCGCGCGCTTCCCCGCGGCGCCGGGATCGCCGGCGGGAGCGCCCCGGACAGCACGGCCACCGGCCGGTCCGCCGGCAAGACCGCGGTGGGACGGCCCTCGCCCTGCGGCGGATCGCCGGCCAACGGGCGCAGGACCCTTACGTTACTCGCCGATTCAACGGGCAGCATCGCCGCCTCCCACCCTGGGATCGAGAACACCGTGGAGCACGTCGACCAGGGCATTGGCGACGATCACGAGCAGCGAGGAAAACAGCAGGATGCCGAGCAGGACGGTGAAATCGCGCCCCATCACGGCCTCGTAGGCAAGGCGGCCGAGGCCCGGCCAGCCGTAGACGGTCTCGATCACCACCGAGCCGCCGAGCATGCCGCCCACGTGCATCCCCGCCACCGTGGTCAGCGGGATCAGCGCGTTGCGCAGGACGTGGCGGATCAGGATATGCGTCTCGCCCAGGCCCTTGGCGCGGGCGGTTCGCACGAAGTCCTGGCTCTTCGCCTCGATCATCGAGACGCGGGAGAGGCGGGCGTAGATGGCGATGTAGAACAGCGCGAGCGAGACCGTGGGCAGCACCATGTAGCGCAGCCGGTCCAGCACCGCGGCAAGGCCAGTGGCGGACGAGCCGATCGTCTCCGAGCCGCCGCTGGGGAGCCAGCCCAGCTTGATCGAGAACAGCACGATCAGCATCAGCCCGATCCAGAACGCGGGCACCGAATAGAAGATCAGCGACACCGCCGACAGCACGCGGTCGGTCGTCTGCCCGGCGCGCGAGGCCATCAGCGATCCCAGCGCGACGCCCACGACGAGCGCCAGCACCAGCGCCGAGCCGGCCAGCAGCAGCGAGCCGGGCAGGCGGTCCCAGATGAGCTGGGTAACGGGCATGCCGTAGCGCGGCGACCAGCCGAGATTGCCGTGCGCAAGGTCGGTCAGGTAGGACAGCAGCTGCTGCGAGATCGGCTTGTCGAGCCCGTAGTGCGCGCGCATCTGCGCCATCGTCTCCGCCGTGGCGGAACCGGCTTCGCCCGCCAGCACGTCCACCGCGTCGCCCGGAGCGAGTTGCAGCAGCAGGAAGCTGATGATGACGATCCCGAGCGCGGTCGGGATCGCGTGAAGGCCGGTCCGACCGGCAATTCTGGCAGTACGCGATAGGGTGGACATGGTGGGGTCCCGAAACTCCTGCCTGCGCCGTCCGGCGTCGAACCGGGGTCTAGGACTTGATACCCCTTTAAGTCAATTAATTCGATAGAGATTGCAATGATGATAGGATATGCCTCCGCAAAGAAGATTTTTGACGGAGGCAAACACATCTTTGCAGCGGTCCCGCGCCGCCATCGCTATCCCGCGTGAGGCACGCCGGGGGCCCGCGTGAGCGCGCCGGGGGCGCCTGTTCCCTTGAAGAATCGCCGAAAACCCACTACGTGCGCCCCTTGGCCGTGCGGTGCGCGGCGTGTTGTTCGGTGGGGTACGCTTTTCACATGCTGTCGCAGCAATCGCGCTATGCGTTGAAGGCGCTTATCCACCTCGCCTCCAAGAATCCCGAAAAGCCGCATCCCACGGCCGAGATCGCCGCGGCGTCCAACGTCCCGCGCAAGTTCCTCGAGGCGATCCTGCTCGACCTGAAGATCGCCGGCATCGTCCACAGCACGCGCGGCAAGCTGGGCGGCTACACCCTCGCCCGCCCGCCCGAGCAGATCACCTTCGGCGACGTGATTCGCGTGACCGACGGCCCCCTTGCGCTGATCCACTGCGCCAGCCGCAAGTTCTATCGCCGCTGCCTCGACTGCCCGGACGAACAGGCGTGCCAGCTGCGCAAGATCATGATCGAGGCCCGCGACCAGCTCGCCGCCGTGCTCGACAACCGCACCCTCGCCGACGCGCTCGGCGGCAACGACGCGATGTTGCTGGGCGACGATACGAAGGTGGTCTGAGCGATCGCTCCGCCCCGGCGACGCGGAGGGGACCGCCCGCAGGGCAGGCCAGAACAGGGCAGGTCGGTCGATCGCGCGGGCGCGATTGGCGCCTAGGCGCTCATTCTTTACCGCCTCGCTTGCGGGCATACAGTATGAACAACGGCAGCAGGACCGCCACCGCCACGCCAATCCCGATCGGCAGCCAGAACATCGCAGCGTCCTCCTGTTCAGCGTCAGTCGGGCGATAGTTTGCGCCGTTACGGCGCTGACCGCAATGGGCGGAGGCCGGGTCCGGGCACGGGATCCTCAGCATATCCCGGGATCGCCGCGTCATGGCAGCCTATTTAACGGAGACAACTTTAGTCTGCGTTTTAGCATTGACGGCATAACGCGGATAAGGTAACTCCGCGTTCATGGCTTACATCACCACCAGCGTCGAATACGGAATCCACGGCCTGCTGTGGCTCGTCGACAACGACAAGGCGCTCAGCAGCCGCGAAATCGCCGAACTTCAGGGCATCTCGCCCAGTTTCGTGGCGAAGATATTCCCCAAGCTGGAAAAGGCCGGGATCGTCGCCGCCAGCGAAGGCGTGCGCGGCGGCTACCGTCTGGCGCGCCCGGCACAGGCCATCACCTTCCTTGAGATCGTCGATGCGATCGAAGGGGAAAAGCCGCTGTTCGACTGCCAGGAAGTGCGCGGCCGCTGCGCGCTGTTCGCCGATGGCGTACCCGGCTGGGCGAGCGCGGGGACCTGCGCGGTGCATGCGGTGATGCTGCAGGCCGAAAAGGCCATGCGCGATGCGCTGGCCGCGCAGACCCTGGGCGAAGTCGCCGCGCGGTTCAGCCGCAAGGCGCCCGCCGGTTTCTTCGCCGATTTCCAGGACTGGGTCGGCGATCGCCAGAGTACCCGGACGGCCCGCACCGGCCGCCCGGCGCGCGACGGGCCGTCCTGACCGCCGCTCTCGCTACCTTGAAAACCTGAGTTTCTTTCCCGTCGTCCTGCCGGACGCTGCCGGGAGAGCCCCCGCTTGCGCCCGCATCTTCGCGGCTCGCGCCTCGCGGATCGAGAACCTGCGTCCGGCATCCTTGAAGGAGAAGACCAATGACCAAGCAGACCATTCTCGTCGCCGGTTCCGGTTTCGCCGGTGTCTGGGCCAGCCTCGCCGCAGCGCGCGCGGTCGCGCTGGCCGGGCGCGAACGGGACGTCGAAGTCGTGATCGTGTCGCCCGAGCCCAAGCTGGTGATGCGCCCGCGCCTGTACGAAGCCGTGCTGGAAAACGTGAACCCGGACGTCTCGGCGCTGCTGGCGGCGGTGGGCGTGCGCCATCTCGGCGGGCTCGTCGAGGCGATCGGCGTGGATACGCACGAGGCCCTCGTCCGGCGCGGGGACGGGCGTGAGGAGACGATCGCCTGGGACCGCTTCGTGCTGGCCGCCGGCAGCCGCCTGGCGACGCCGCCGGTGCCCGGCCTGGCCGAGTTCGCGTTCGACGTCGACCAGTTCGCATCCGCGCACAGGCTCGGCGCCCATCTCGAGACGCTGGCGGATCGGCCGGAGAGTGCCGCGCGCAATACCGCCGTCGTGGTCGGCGGCGGCTTCACCGGCCTCGAAGGCGCGGCCGAGATGCCCGGACGCCTGCGCGCGGCGCTGGGCGCGGATGCC
>Ga0308159_1005199_pt1 | contig 11232 bp, 17 predicted proteins | sample PhyCR1_FD_201040 | JGI IMG/M metagenome (GOLD analysis project Ga0308159, IMG submission 201040) | Phyllosphere microbial communities from UC Gill Tract Community Farm, Albany, California, United States - DLSLC.R1 | ecosystem: Host-associated > Plants > Phyllosphere > Unclassified | place: USA...
TGACGGCGTATTCTTAACCCAGCAGCTCTTGCTCAAGCTTCTTGGCCATCTCTTCGATGTTCTCGGGCGGCCAGCCCGGGATGTCCATGCCGAGGCGCAGACCCATCGAGGAGAGAACTTCCTTGATCTCGTTGAGCGACTTGCGGCCGAAGTTCGGCGTGCGCAGCATCTCGGCTTCGGTCTTCTGGACCAGGTCGCCGATGTAGATGATGTTGTCGTTCTTGAGGCAGTTGGCCGAACGCACCGACAGTTCCAGCTCGTCCACCTTCTTGAGAAGGTAGCGGTTGAGCTGGTTGGTGTCGCTCTCTTCCGAAGCCGAGGTTCCACCAGCGGCCATGCCGATCATCGGCGACTGGCCGACCGGGGCAATGTCCTCGAAGTGGACGAACAGCGCCAGCTGGTCCTGGAGGATGCGCGCGGCATAGGCCACGGCGTCTTCCGGAGTGACGGTGCCATCGGTCTCGACCGTGAGGTTCAGCTTGTCGAAGTCGAGTTCCTGCCCGATGCGGGCGTTGTCGACCTTGTAGCTGACCTGACGAACCGGCGAGTAGAGCGAGTCGACCGGGATAAGCCCGATCGGCGCGTCAACGGGACGGTTCGACACGGCGGGGACGTAGCCCTTGCCGGTGTCGGCGGTCAGTTCCATGTTCAGCGTCGCGCCCTCGTCGAGGTGGCAGATCACGAGGTCCTTGTTCATGACCTCGATGTCACCCGAGACGGCGATGTCGCCGGCCTTCACCGCGGCCGGGCCGGTGGCGGAAAGCTGGAGACGCTTGGGGCCTTCGCCCTGCATGCGCAGTGCGATCTGCTTGACGTTGAGGACGATGTCCGTGACGTCTTCGCGCACGCCGGCAAGCGACGAGAACTCGTGAAGCACGTTCTCGATCTTGATCGAGGTGATCGCGGCGCCCTGCAGCGAGGAGAGCAGCACGCGGCGCAGCGCGTTGCCGAGCGTCAGGCCGAAGCCGCGCTCCAGAGGTTCGGCAACGAAGGTCGCCTTCAGCTTGGGGTCTGGTCCCGGCTTGATCTCAAGGCTGTTCGGCTTCTTGAGTTCCTGCCAGTTCTTGATGTTGACAGTCATGGACTTCCCCTGGGAGTGATGGCGGTTGCGCCCCGAAGCCTGGTGGAAAGGCCCGGGGACGTTCCGAGGTCGGGCGACGACCGGTTCGCCGCCCGTAATAGCTCGATCAGACGCGGCGGCGCTTCGAGGGACGCACGCCGTTATGCGGAATCGGCGTGACGTCGCGGATCGAGGTAATCGTGAAGCCGACGGCGGCCAGGGCGCGAAGTGCGCTCTCGCGGCCCGAGCCGGGGCCCTTGACTTCGACTTCGAGGGTGCGGACGCCGTGCTCGGCGGCCTTCTTGCCGGCGTCGTCCGCGGCCACCTGGGCGGCATACGGGGTCGACTTGCGGCTGCCCTTGAAGCCCATCATGCCGGCCGAGGACCAGCTGATCGCGTTGCCCTGGGCGTCGGTGATGGTCACCATGGTGTTGTTGAAGCTTGCATTCACGTGGGCGATGCCGCTCGTGATGTTCTTGCGCTCGCGGCGCTTAATGCGCTGGGGTTCGCGTGCCATGTTCGTGGTTCCTGTCGATTAATCGCGTGGGAAGCAGCAGGGTCGGATACCGACCCCGGCCACTTACTTCTTCTTGCCGGCGATCGGCTTGGCCTTACCCTTGCGGGTGCGCGCGTTGGTGTGCGTGCGCTGGCCACGGACCGGCAGGCCCTTGCGATGACGCAGGCCACGGTAGCAGGCGAGATCCATGAGACGCTTGATGTTCATCGCGGTCTCGCGACGAAGATCACCTTCCACGGTGTGGTCGGCGTCCAGCGTCTCGCGGATCTGCAGGACTTCGGCGTCCGACAGGTCCTGGATGCGGCGGGCGTGGTCGATGCCGAGCTTGTCGGCGATCTGGACGGCCTTGGTGCGGCCGATACCATGGATGTAGGTCAGCGCGATGATAACGCGCTTGTTGGTGGGGAGATTGACCCCGGCAATACGTGCCACTTAAAAAACTCCTGCTCCACAGGGGCCGGATGCGACCCCTATCTCAACGCTGTGAACACCCGGCGGGCAAATGGCAAAAAGTCCGGTTGGCGAAACACGCGGGTGCTTTGAACACTGCGGTCTTGGCCTTGCCGGACTTGCCGTTGCTGTCGAGTGAAGGGGGCGCTTAGAATGATTCGCGCGGGCTGTCAACGCCCACAGCGCCAACAAGCCGGAAGCGCCCGCCGAATGGACGGGGCTGAACAGGCGGGGCCGAGGCAGCGCCTGTGCGCATTGTTTAACGCAAATCGGCCTGCCAGTCAAAGAGCGTGATGCAGCGCCGCCTTGCAATGCCGTCAACGCCCGACGACCTTGCCGTCTGCCGGGGGCGGGACATCGGCCAGTGGGACAATTCCGCCGGCCGGCTGGGCAGCTTCGACCGTCTCGGGGACGACCATCGGCTCGACCGGCGCCGCCGTGGACGCGTCCGAAGCAGGCGCCGGGAAGGCCGCCGAGAATGTGCCGCCCAGCTTCTCGACGAGGCGCTGGACCTGCGCTGCCAGCACGCCGTCGACAGTGGGTGCCAGTTTCTCGAACGGTGTGCGGGCATAACCGCCCACGACATATTCGAGCAGGACCTGCGTGCCGCCCTTCCCGTCCGCCTTGAGCTGGATGGTCAGCGCGGCGCTCACCCCCTCGCCCTGCAACGGGCCGAGCGCGCCCACCATGCGCAAGGCGCGCGGTCGTTCGATGTAGACCACGCGCATGTGCTCGACGCTTCCGCGCGCAGAAGCCTTGGCGGCAGCCCCGGGCAGAACTTCGCAGAAGCATCCCCCGGCCCGCGCATCGAGCGAGAGATTGGCGGCGTCGCCGGACCACGTATGGTCCGGGTCCCACCACACCGAGGGCTTCAACAGGACCGCCCAGGTCTCCTCGGGGCTGGTGGACACTTCCACCAGATCCCGCACGGCAAAGCCGCTGGCCGAAACCTGCGAGACTTTCGCCGAGGCCGACGCCGGGACCAGGATTGTCGCGAACACGACCAGCGCCGCCGCGAAAGGCTTCGTCACGAAGCGGTCCAGCAACCCGGCGCGGCGCATGGTGTCAGGAGGGCGAGGCGAGGATCGCCTCGATCGCCGCCGTGACATCGTCCATGTCGGCCATGCCGTCGACCTTGGCGACGATGCCGCGCGCTTCGTAGACCGGCAGGATCGGCGCGGTCTTGGCGCGGTATTCGGCCATGCGGGTGCGCACGGTCTCGGCGTTGTCGTCGGGACGGCGCTTGAATTCGTGACCGCCGCACTTGTCGCAGGTGCCGGGCAGCTTGGGCTGCTCGAACGTGTCGTGATAGCCCTTGCCGCAGGAGGCGCACGTGAAGCGGCCAGTGATGCGTTCGACCAGCGCGTCCTCGTTGACGTCCAGCTCGATCACATGGTCGAGCTTGCGGCCGCGAGCATCGAGGATCGCATCGAGCGATTCGGCCTGGGCTTCCGTGCGCGGGTAGCCGTCGAAGATGGCGCCGGCATCGGCGCCCATCGCATCGAGTTCGTCGCCGATCAGGGCCGAGACAATCGCATCGGAGACCAGCTCACCGCGTTCCATGACGGCCTTGGCTTCCAGCCCGGTGGGCGTGCCCGCCTTGACCGCGGCTCGCAGCATGTCGCCGGTGGAAAGCTGGCGCATGCCATGCCTCTCGACCAGTCGCTGTGCCTGGGTCCCCTTGCCCGCTCCCGGCGGCCCCAGAAGGATGATATTCACGCCTTAACCCCCTCAGTTATTCGGTCGTCGCCCGCAGCCGCGAATTGCCCCCGGCAATCGCGATCAGCGCAGGCGGCCCTTCAGCTTGGCCTTCTTGATCAGATCGCCATACTGGTGCGCCAGCAGGTGCGACTGAATCTGGGTGATCGTGTCGACGGTGACGTTGACGACGATCAGCAGGCTGGTGCCACCCATGAACAGCAGCGGCAAGCCCGTCATCGACAGGAAGTACTCCGGAACCGTGCAGACGATGGTGAGATAGATCGCACCGATCACCGTGATTCGCGTGAGTACGTAGTCGAGATAAGTCGCGGTATTCTTGCCCGGACGGATGCCGGGAATGAAGCCGCCGTTCTTCTTCAGGTTCTCCGAGGTCTCCTCCGGATTGAAGACGACCGCGGTGTAGAAGAAGCAGAAGAACACGATGCCGGCCGCGTAGAGCAGCATGTAGAGCGGCTTGCCGTGGCCCAGGTACTGGTTGAGCGTGACGACGATCTTGCCCCAGGTGGAGTCCGGGCTCAGCGCGTTGCCGGCGAACTGCGTGATGGTCAGCGGCAGCAGCAGCAGCGAGCTCGCGAAAATCGGCGGAATGACGCCGGCGGTGTTGACCTTGAGCGGCAGGTGGCTGCGATCGGCCTGCATCATGCCGCGCTGGGTGGCCCGCTTGGGGTACTGGATCAGCAGGCGGCGCGTGGCGCGTTCCATGAAACAGATCATCAGGATCATCGCGACCAGCAGCGCGATCAGCGCGACGATCAGGATCGTGCCCGTATCGCCCGCGCTGTATGCCTGACCGACGTTGCTGGCGAACGTGGGCATCTGGGCGACGATGCCGGCCATGATAATCAGCGAAACGCCATTGCCGATCCCGCGCGAAGTGATCTGCTCACCCAGCCACAGCAGGAACATGGTGCCGCCGACGAGGCTGATCACGGCGCCGACGCGGAACATGATGCCCGGATCGACCACGGCCTCCAGGCCGCTCGACGCGCCGTACGCCTCGAGGCTGACCGCAAGGAAATAGCCCTGCAGCGCGCAGAGACCGACCGTGCCGTAGCGGGTGTACTGGTTCAGCTTCTTGCGACCGGCCTCCCCTTCCTTCTTCAGCGCGACGAGCGCGGGGTGAAGCGAGGATGCCAGCTGCACCACGATGGAGGCGGTGATGTAAGGCATCACGCCGAGCGCGATCAGGCTCATGCGCGAAAGCGAACCGCCCGAGAAGGTGTTGAAGAGGTCGAGGATACCGCCCTGCGTCTTGCTGTAGAGCGATTCGAGGATCAGCGGGTTCACGCCGGGCAGCGGAACGAAGCTCAGGAAGCGGAACACGATCAGCGCGCCGACCGTGAACAGGATGCGATTCTTGAGCTCGGTGGCCTTGGAGAAATTGGCCAGGCTGAGCGTGCTGGCAATGTTGTCGGCGCGTGAAGCCATGACGTTCTGAAAGCCTCGAATGATCTAATCGGATTCGCCCTTAGCGGCTGTGGCCTGCCTTGTCGAACCTTGTAAGGAAACTGGCCATATAGACATTCGGACGATGTCTGGAAGACCCTGTCTTGTAAAATGCGCACGCGGCCCACAGCAAAAGAGGGCGAAGCGCATGGCGCCCGCCCTCTTTCCTAGCTTTGAAGCCGTCGCGCCAGCCTCAGGCTGCGGCTTCTTCCTTCGCAGGAAGGATCACCGAGCCACCGAGCTTCTCGACGGCGGCAACCGCACCGGCCGAAGCGCCGGCGACGTTGAACGTCACCTTCGAGGTCAGTTCGCCCTTGGCGAGGAGGCGCACGCCGTCCTTGCCGCCGCGTGCCATGCCGGCTGCCTTGAGCGCCGAATGGTCCACCACGCCCGCGATGTCGAGCTGGCCGGCGTCGATCGCCTTCTGGATCAGGCCGAGGTTCACTTCTGCGTAGTCCTTGGCGAACTTCTTGTTCGAGAAGCCGCGCTTAGGCAGACGCATGTGGAGCGGCATCTGGCCACCCTCGAAACCGGCGATGGACACGCCCGAACGCGCCTTGGCGCCCTTCTGGCCGCGGCCCGAGGTCTTGCCCTTGCCCGAGCCGATGCCACGGCCGACGCGCATGCGACGGTGACGGGCGCCTTCGTTGTCGCGGAGATCGTTCAATTTCATAGTCTGCACTCGCTTTCGCTTTTGTCGCGCTTGATGGGAAGTGCGCGCCGTTAGAGGAAATGCGCAAGCTTGTCACGTATTGAATCGCAGACGCTCAATTCCCCCCGCCGAAGCCTACGATCAGCTTGGCACTTTCGGGAACCCTGGTGCCGAAGGCATCGCGCGCCGGGGTCCAACGCACGATTTCCACCGCCAGGCCACACAGTTCCTTGTCGAATCCGGGCGATCCCGATGCCGGGTCCATCTTGCATTCGGTCGTATTGCCCTGCTCGTCGACCTGGAAGTTCAAGTCGTGGCGAGCGAATTTCTGGCCGCGCAGGATGTTGTCGTAGCGCTCCTTCAGCTCGGTCAGAGCGTGGTTGAACTCCGTCAGGCTGGCATCGTCCCAGCGCGGCTTCTGGCGCAGACTGGCGAAGGCCTCCTCCGAGACCAGGGGCCGCATCTGGCGAATCATCGCGTACCACCGCATGATCCGCGCAATCTGCAACGGCGACTGGCGATCGATGGTGCTCTGGCAGGTGGCTCCGGTCGGACTCGCTTTCGCCTCCAGCAATGCCTCGGCAGCGGGCCAGCGGTGATAGGCGACGGCCCAGGCAAGCGGCGTCAGTCCGAACATGTCCGGTCGGTCCAGCGCGCGGGCGTCGCGTTCGAGCAGGACTCCGATGTCGTGGACGGACCCGCGCCGCGCCGCCGCTCCCAGCCCGTGATCCATGCGCGCGGTGCCCAATTCGGCAAATCCATAGGGCTGCACTACGCCGGTGTCGGAGTTATCGGGCGCCGGAGGTACCGGCCCGGCCTTGTCCACGGCGCGGCAGACGTCGGCATAGGGATAGCGCGGATCGGCGAGCATGGCCGCGTTGTAGCGGCGCCCGAAGCCGGTGACGCTGTCGTCCGGCATCTGCTTGGCTGCGGCGGCAAGGGGCACCGAATCGTCCTCGACGAAAGCGATCGCCCGCACCGTCCAGGGTGAAAGGCCGCCCAGCACCCGGCACTGCACGCCGTAGGGCTCGGTAGCGATCCCGGTGGCCGTCGTCGCCGCCACCAAACGGTAATCGCCCGCGTCGAGCGCCTGGTTGGCTTCGGCTACCGCATTGGCATTGCCGCCCGCCAGCGCCTTGCGCAGCGCGTTGTCGCTCTTACGCATGCGGGACAGGAACGCGGTGTCGGCGCGCGCGTCGTCGCACTTCGCCAGCACGGTACCATCGACCGTCACGCCGCCGCCTGCGTCGCGCTGCGAGCACGCCGCCGTGCCGATCATCCCCAGGCACAGAAACGAGGCTGCCAGAAGCCGCTTGCCGATCAAGACCTGTCCCCGAATGGAAAAAGCGCCCCGGCACGCCCGGGACTCTGCAAAGTGATGCGCCCGCGAATAGCATAGCCGGCGATGGTGGGAAGAGCGTTGTCACATTCCCCGCCCGCGCGACGAGCGCGCGACGAGAGAGCCCTCACGCAGAAAGGCCCCGGTGTTTCCACCGAGGCCCTGTCTGTATCTTCAACCGAACCGGGAAGGTTCAGTCGACGATCTTCACCATGTGCGGCAGCTTGGCGATCGCGCCAAGAACCTCGGGAGTGTCTTCACGCTCCACCACGCGGTGCATCTTGCCGAGGCCGAGACCGATGAGGATCTTCTTCTGGCTCTCGGGGCGACGGATCGGCGAACCGATCTGCTTGATCTTGATCTTCGCCATGATGCTTACTCCACGATGGCTTCAGCGGCGGCCTCGGCCTCCACTGCGGAAACACCACCGGCCCGGCCGAGAAGGTCGGCGACCTTCTTGCCACGACGCTGAGCGACCGACTTCGGCGAAGTCTGGCTGGTCAGGGCGTCGAAGGTGGCGCGGATCATGTTGTACGGGTTCGAGGTGCCCACCGACTTGGTGACGACGTCATGGACGCCCAGGCTCTCGAACACGGCGCGCATCGGGCCACCGGCGATGATGCCCGTACCGGCCGGAGCCGTGCGCACGTTCACCTTGCCGGCGCCGAAGTGGCCCTTGCCGTCGTGATGGAGGGTACGACCCTCCTTCAGCGCGACGCGGATCATCTTCTTCTTGGCCGAAGCGGTCGCCTTGGTGATCGCCTCGGGCACTTCGCGAGCCTTCGAGTGGCCGAAGCCGACCCGGCCCTTGCCGTCGCCCACGACGACCAGCGCTGCGAAGCCGAAGCGCTTACCGCCCTTGACCGTCTTCGAGACGCGGTTGATGTGGACCAGCTTCTCGATCAGTTCTTCGCCCTGATCTTCGTCGCTGCGCGGGCCGCCACGGCGGTTGTCGTCACGACGACCACCACGGTTGCCACCACGGTCGTTGCCGCCGCGATCGTTGCCGCCACGGCCACGGCCGCCACGACCACGTCCACCCTCGCGGGCTTCCTGCGGAGCGGCGCCCTGGGGCGCTTCAGCCGAGATCGGCTGCTGGTTGTTGTTTTCGTCAGCCATGATCAGAACTCCAGCCCGCCTTCACGGGCGGCATCGGCCAGCGCCTTGACGCGACCGTGGTACAGGAAGCCACCGCGGTCGAACACGACCGAGGTAACACCAGCCTTGACGGCGGCCTCGGCGAGTTCCTTGCCCACGCGGACAGCGGCGTCGATGTCAGTGCCCTTGGCGCCGAGCGTATTGGCTGCGGCGACAGTGTGACCCTGCGCATCGTCGATGATCTGCGCGTAGATGTGGCGGCCGGTGCGATGCACCGACAGACGGGGACGACCACCCGAACGCGCCTTGAGCGCGGTACGGACGCGGCGCGCACGGCGCGCGAAGAGAGACAGCTTTGCCATTACTTCTTCTTCCCTTCCTTGCGGAAGACGAACTCGCCGCGATAGCGGATACCCTTGCCCTTGTAGGGTTCGGGCTTGCGCCAGCGACGAATTTCGGCCGCAAGCTGGCCGACCTTCTGCTTGTCGATGCCGGAGATCTCGACAGTGGTGTTGTCCGGGGTCTTCACCTCGATGCCTTCCGGCACGTCGATGTCGACATCGTGCGAGTAGCCCAGCTGCAGCTTCAGGGTCTTGCCCTGCGAAGCGGCGCGGTAGCCGACGCCCTTGATCTCGAGGACCTTTACGAAGCCGTTGGTGACGCCTTCGATCAGGTTCGAAACCAGGGTGCGCTGGAGGCCCCAGTGGCTGCGCGACGACTTCGAGTTGCCGATGGGCTGGACCGCGATGGTCTCACCCTCGACCGAAGTCGTGACCAGGTCCGACAGACCCAGGGTAAGGGTGCCCTTGGGGCCCTTTACCGACAGGACACGGTCGTTGATCTGGGCGGTGACACCACCCGGGATCGCGACCGGCTTTTTACCGATGCGGCTCATCAGAAGACCTCCGCAAGCACTTCGCCGCCGACGTTCGCGGTACGGGCTTCGGCATCCGAAAGCACGCCACGCGGGGTCGAGACGATGGTGATGCCAAGACCGTTGCGCACGATCGGAAGTTCCTTGGAACCCGAATAGACGCGGCGGCCCGGCTTGGAGACGCGAGCGATGTGCTTGATGGCGGGTTCGCCTTCGAAGTACTTCAGCTCGATGCGAAGCTGCGGGTGAGCGCCGGTCGCGTCGTCGGAGAAGCCACGGATGTAGCCCTCGCGCTGAAGCACTTCCAGGACGCGCGCACGCAGCTTCGAGGCCGGCGAAAGGACAGTGTCCTTCTTCGCCTGCTGGCCGTTGCGGATGCGGGTGAGCATGTCACCCAGGGGATCGGTCAATGCCATTTTCTAACCCTTACCAGCTCGACTTCGTCACACCGGGGATCATGCCCTTGTTGGCAAGATCACGCAGCTCGATGCGGCAAAGGCCGAACTTGCGGTAGTAACCGCGCGGACGGCCGGTCGTGGCGCAACGGTTGCGGACCCGGGTGGGGTTCGCGTTGCGCGGGATCTCGGCCAGCTTCAGGCGGGCGATCAGTCGCTCGGTTTCTTCGAGCGACTGATCGTCGGCAACCGCCTTGAGGGCAGCGTACTTGCCTGCATACTTCTTGACGAGCTTCTTGCGACGCTCATTCTTGTTCACGGAACTCAGTTTCGCCATGGACTTAAGCTCTCTTCTTCAGCGGCTCACGCCGCCTCCTGCTGTTCCGACTCTTCAGCCGGGAACGGGAAACCAAACAGGCGCAGCAGCTCGCGCGCCTCGTCGTCGGTCTTCGCGGTGGTGGTGACGATGATGTCCATGCCACGCACCTTGTCGATCCTGTCGTAGCTGATCTCCGGGAAGATGATCTGCTCCTTCAGGCCCATGGCATAGTTGCCACGGCCGTCGAACGACTTCGGGTTCAGGCCACGAAAATCTCGGATGCGGGGCATCGCGACGGTAACGAGACGGTCGAGGAACTCGTACATGCGCTCGCGGCGCAGCGTCACCTTGCAGCCGATCGGCATGCCTTCGCGCAGCTTGAACTGTGCGATCGACTTGCGGGCCTTGGTGACGACCGGCTTCTGACCGGCGATGAGTTCCATCTCGGCGGCGGCGGTCTGGACCTTCTTCTTGTCCTGGCTCGCCTCGCCAACGCCCATGTTGAGCGTGATCTTGGAGATCTTGGGGATCTCCATCACGTTCTTGTAGCCGAACTTCTCCGTCATCGCTTTCACGATTTCAGCGTCGAACTTGGAACGCAGGCGCGGAATGTACTGCTCAGCCATCGATCGTCTCCCCGGACTTCACGGCCACGCGGACCTTCTTGCCGTCCTTGGTTTCAAAGCGAACGCGGGTCGGCTTGCCGTCCTTGTCCGCCACGGCGACCTTGCTGATGTGCATCGGCGCGGGAACGCGGTCGATGCCACCCTGAGGGTTCGCCTGGGTGGGCTTGCGGTGCTTGGTCGCGACGTTCACGCCCTCGACCACGACCTTGCCGTCCTTGGGCTGAACGAGCAGCACCGTGCCGGTGCGGCCCTTGTCCTTGCCCGAGAGAACGACGACAGAGTCGCCCTTCTTGATCTTAGCGGCACCCATTAGAGGACCTCCGGCGCGAGCGAGATGATCTTCATGAAGCCGCGGCCGCGCAGCTCGCGGACCACGGGGCCGAAGATACGAGTGCCGATCGGCTCCTCGTTCTTGTTGATCAGCACGGCAGCGTTGCTGTCGAAGCGGATCACGCTTCCGTCGCCACGGCGCACATCCTTGCGGGTGCGCACGATGACGGCGCGGTGCACGTCGCCCTTCTTGACGCGAGCACGCGGCTGCGCCTCCTTCACCGACACCACGATGATGTCGCCGACGCCTGCGAAACGACGCTTAGACCCGCCCAGCACCTTGATGCACTGGACGCGCTTTGCGCCGCTGTTGTCCGCGACGTCGAGATTGGATTGCATCTGGATCATCGATCCGGGTCCTTCTCAACTGGCTTGCCGGAACCAGTCCGGCAGTTCCTAAAAAT
>Ga0308159_1005201_pt1 | contig 11231 bp, 14 predicted proteins | sample PhyCR1_FD_201040 | JGI IMG/M metagenome (GOLD analysis project Ga0308159, IMG submission 201040) | Phyllosphere microbial communities from UC Gill Tract Community Farm, Albany, California, United States - DLSLC.R1 | ecosystem: Host-associated > Plants > Phyllosphere > Unclassified | place: USA...
ATCCAGCAAAAAAAGCCTCAAAATTAGATCCTGTTGAGGCATTGCGATATGAATAAGCCCCAATTTCGGGAGCTGGCTGATTAAATCAACACATTATTTAGCTGATGCTCGCTTAGTAGGCGCTGCATTATTGGAGTATTCAAACTTTCTTCGAGCGCAGCGGCATGTTTTAAATGATGCATGTCGCTTCCAATAAAATCTACCCAATGGTTTTCTGCCATTTCTTCAGCAACTTTTTTGGCTCCAGAACCATAATATCCTGTTAAGGCAATTGAATTCATTTGCAACAAACAACCAGTTTCTTTGATCTGGTTATAATTTTCTAAACTGACGTAGTAGTATGGATACCGCTCGGGATGAGCAAGCACCGGCTTATAGCCTGCATCTTGCATCATTTTTATAGTGTCGAAAAGATTTTGAGGCGCATTGATATAAGAAAGTTCGAAGAGCAAGTAATTACTACCAAAAGTGAGAACTTCTTTTTGCTTAACTTTCTTCTCTAATGTTTCATCTAGATAATATTCGGCGGCGGCGTCAACCTCCAAATCAAGCTGAATTTCTTGTAAACCTTTCCTTAAAATATCTAAACTGCGATTAATGGTATCAGGCGTATTGCGAAAATAATCGGCCATGATATGTGGGGTGGCAATTAGTTTTTTAAATCCTAATGATTTGAATTTTTTAGCCAATAGAATCGAATCGTTTATGGTTTGTGCACCATCATCTATCCCAGGAATAATATGAGAGTGCATATCAGTTCCAATATTTGAAAAGTTAAATTCGGGAACTATTTTTTTCTTCTTAAACAATCCGAACATAGCGATAGATCATGACTTTAACTTAATTCTTTTGGCAAATTCGATGCTTCGGCTGCCGATGCTAATTTAGAAGAATAGATTCTATCGAGCAAATTATTTAAGTTTTCCCTCAAATCAAACTGCAAATCTTCATGCAATTTATTGTACTTGTTAAAGGTTATTGTAACTGTTTTAATGTAAAACGATGAAAACAAAATCATGTAATCTCTATAGCCAAAAATAGATTTACGGTAATCGAAAGGAATGATATTTAAAATGAAAAGCTTGAGTTCTACTTCTCCAATAGGATCTTTTGTAACCTTGTAAAAATGGTTAACCGATGTGATCATTTTCCGCACTTTAACTAAAGCCTCTTTTGCATTCAGTATTTTAAGTTCAGAAACTTGTTCGGTCGCATCGGTTTTGATTTTTTCTTTGCGGTCTTCCAGATCACTTTCGCTTTCTAAAAGTTTGTAGTGGAGATGTTCTGTGAGCACTTTATCTTTGGCTATTAAACGCAATAAGAGCTTATCTTTTTCTTTGATAGGCAAATCTGTAATGGCCGTTTTTAATTCTTTGTGCTCTGATAATTTCATTTAAAAAAGATTAGCCATAATGTATTTTTCCCACTTCCAAGCCGAACGCATCATTTCATTGATATCAAGATTCACTTTCCAGCCCAATTCATTATTTGATTTTTGCACATCGCCAAAAATCTGTACAATATCACCAGCTCTTCTTGGTCCGATTTTATAGTTAAGCTTTTCACTGGTAACATTTTCAAAGGCTGAATAATTTCCAAACACATCGTTTGCTGTCTAGGATAAAAATGTTCCGGTAACCAACCCTACATATCCGCTACCAATAACGGCTATATTCATATATTTTTAAGCTTTTTAAATATATTCGTTTTATCTTGGCCACGAAGATAGGAATTTACAACAATGCTTTTGCTTTACAGATTAGGAATTAGAGTTTACCAGGTGATTATTTTGATTTTTTCGCTATTTAATAGCAAAGCGAAATTATTTATAAAAGGCCGTAAAAACCTTTTTAATGAAATAAAACAACAGGTGGATGCCGGAGAAAAACATGTTTGGTTTCACTTTGCTTCATTGGGAGAATTTGAACAAGGAAGGCCGGTATTAGAAAAAATTTTTGCCCTTTTTCCAGCAAAAAAGATTGTAGTGACGTTTTTTTCTCCTTCGGGATATGAGATTAGAAAAAACTATCCGCTCGCAGATGTTTTTTACCTTCCAATTGACACCGCTCAAAACTCCAAGCGATTCCTGGAATTGATCAATCCAGAGATGGTTATCTTTACCAAATATGAATTCTGGTATTTTTATTTCGAAGAATTAAGAAATCGCAATATTCCACTCTATGTAATCTCGGGAATTTTTAGACCAAACCAAGTTTTTTTCAAATGGTATGGAGGTTTTTATCGCCAGATTTTAAAAGCAGTTTCCTATTTCTTTGTTCAGAATGAGGAAAGTAAAAGACTTTTGAGCTCGATTGGATTGGTTAATGCAGTAGTGAGTGGCGATACGCGTTTCGATCGGGTGTATGAAAACGCTAAATCTCCTAAAAAGCTTACTGAAGTAGAAGCTTTCATCGGCAGTTCGCCAACATTAATTTGCGGAAGTACGTGGCTCGAAGACGAAAAATTATTATCGGCTTTACCTGAAAATTATCCTGATTGGAAATTTATTATTGCACCGCATGAAATTCATGAAAGCCATATCGAAAGTATCGAGAAGCAGTTTCCTGTGGGCAGTGTGCGGTTTTCAGTTCTCAATTCCAATAATCGAAGGCCAACCGCCGAATACCAAACGCTAATCGTAGACAACATTGGCATGCTTTCTTCTTTGTATCATTATGGGAAACTGGCTTATATTGGTGGCGGCTTTGGAGCTGGAATACATAATACACTCGAAGCTGCGGCATTTGGTCTACCTGTAATTTTCGGCCCGAAGTATGATAAATTCCAGGAAGCTAAAGATTTGATTGTACTCGGTGCGGCAAAAAGTATTTCTTCTGGTGAAGAGTTACTAACTGCATTCGAATTGTTTGCAGCAAACGAAACTGCTTCGATTGCTGCTAAAAAATATGTAGATGATCAAAAAGGAGCTACAGAAATTATCATTCAGCACATTTTATGAAAACCAAATTTATTGCATTTATCGGGCTTCTATTTGTCTTTCACACCAGCTTCGCTCAACGAATCGAATACACAAAAATTGCACTTGACAGCGTAATGATCGTCACGCCAATAGTTGATGCAGCTAAAAGGGACTATAGTGATTCTAACGTATTTATGCCGAATTAAGTTCAAAAATATCTAAAATGTTGTTCAATGTCATAAGAGAAAAACTTCCAAATACACGGTATGAGCAGGTATCTCATCTTGAAACACTTCCACAGAAAGAATATGTCAACATTACTCATAATTATCTCGCCTGGGCCAGATTGAAAAAAGCAAAAGATTTTTTCGATGCTCCGGCAAGTTTAATTCAACCCAATAGTAGGCATACACTTCACATCGCTTTCTCGGGCTACTATGGACCATCTTCGGAAAATGAAATTTTCGCTAATCTCTTCATATTAGATAAAAAAAATGAGGAAAATAATCTACTGTGACCTACTAAGCAGGAGCTTTACCGAAATCACAGATCAAAAAGCCGTGACGAAAGCAACCATTGAACTTATTGATAAGTACCTCGCTTATAAGGAAAACTAAACCAAATCAGCCTGAACAATATCATCCACAATTTCTGAAATTTCCTTATCTATAGAGACAATAAACACATCCTTTTCATCGGCTTGCGGTTCTTCCAAAGTATCAAACTGGCTTTGCAGTAAACTACTAGGCATATATTGGTGTGAGCGTTTTGAAATCCTATCAAAGATTAGCTCATAACTTCCCTTCAAATAGATGAAACCCATTTTCGGATTGGTTGTTCTTAGAATATCACGGTATTTACGTTTCAATGCCGAGCACGCAATAATACAAGTGGTTCCATGTTCGGCATGATCATGACCAACCTTTGCGATAAGATCTAACCAATCCAACCGATCTTCATCAGTAAGCGGAATGCCGGCAGCCATTTTATCTACATTTCGTTGAGTATGCAAATTATCACCGTCAATAAATTCAGCGTTGAGGTTTGGGGCAAGGGATTTACCAATAACCGTTTTGCCACTACCAGAAACCCCCATTAAAATGATAAATCTTGCCATTCTTAATTTATTTAATCATCCCGGCAAGTGCCTCAATAAATACCGGACTATCATTTAAACTTTCTACCAACTGAACATGTTCGCCACCTAAAGCTTTAAATTCTTCCTGGTATTCCACTGTAATTTCGTAGAGTGTTTCTAAGCAATCGGCTACAAAAGCAGGACTGAAAACAAGTAAACGTTTTTTTCCCTCAGCGGCTAATTTCTTTAAAACATCGGTTGTGTAAGGCTGCACCCAAGGTTCTTTACCTAAACGAGATTGAAAACAAACAGTATATTTTTCTTTTGGCAAGTTCAATTCGGCCGCAATTAATCGCGCGGTATCATGGCCTTGCGCTGAGTAACAAAATTTATTTGTATCGTTTAATGTCTTGCAGCAATCAGCGCTTTTTAAGCAGTAGTTTCCGGTATGATCACATTTAAGCAATTGTCTTTCCGGTAATCCATGAAAACTAAATAATACATGATCATAATTTGCTACTCCATGACTACGGGCATTTTCTGCGAAAAGTTTAATCATCAGCTCATTATCATGAAATGAATTAACAAAAGATATTGGTGGTACAGTTTGCCACTTGCTTACCAGCTCCATCACCAGTTGGATTACGGAACCAGAACTCGCTGAAGCATATTGAGGAAACATTGGGATCACTTGAATGCTTTCTACCAAACCCGCCTTCAAGTTTCCCAGCGCCGAAGATATGGAAGGACTTTGATAACGCATGGCTAACTCCACATGGTAATCATCACCTAATCTATCTTGCAACATTTTTGCCTGCAAGCGACTATAATACAATAGTGGGGAACCATTTTCATTCCAAATTTCCTTGTATAATTTGGCTGTTTTAGGGCTACGGAACGGAACAATAATGCCTTTCACCAATAATGTTCTGTTCAACTTAGGAATATCGATTACCCTTTCGTCCATCAAAAATTGATCAAGATATTTTCTAACATCTGCGGTTTGTGGACTATCAGGCGTTCCTAAATTTACCAGTAAAATTCCCTTCTTGCTCATTTAATTATAGAATATGTTTTGTGCCGCAAATATCGCTTTTTTGGCGTCAAATATGGTGTTGTAAGTATCAAGATTTGGTAAAAACCTTTGCTGAATTTATTTGGTTTTGTACAATTGCCACCAAGGCATATGCGGCTTCTGATGATGTTCTAAATGATAACCGAAAAAATAGCAGGTAATAAAAGCTATAGAATGATTTTTTTGCAAGGTTGATGCATGATGCTCGTTGTCATGTTCACCTTTATGAGGTACGTAAGTACCGAAATAGAAAAGTTGAAAAGTGCTGAGTAACGATGGCAATACCCAAAAAAGCAGCAAATTTTCTTGTTTCACCCAGATTTGAAGAACATTGAAAGCAACCGCCATGATAACCAATTGAATAATGGTAACGTAGTTCATCATGAAGCTAAAATACCATTTCCAAAAACCATGAGGTGCAAAATCAGGATCATTGACCGTGTGAACGTGATTATGATGATTGTGGTGTTTTGAGTAGAGTCTATTGTAGAAAAAACCTGCGTAAAGAAATACCGATAAATAGCCGAAAAAATTATTGATGCTTTTATTTGCAGATATAGTACCATGCATTGCATCATGAGCCGTGATAAACAAACCGGTGTATAAGTGCATTTGTACAAAAATCATTATATAGACTAATGGATTGTTCCAATTGAAATCCCACCTCAAAAGAAAATACAACGAAATAAACCAGCATAAAATTACGATAGAAGCTACTATTACACCAAGAAACGAGCTTTGATTTTTTCCCACGGGGATACCTTTAGTATGATTTATAGCTGAACTGCAATAATATTTAAACAGTTAACATTCAAAAAGGTTATCTAAAAATTTGAATTAGTAGTGCTCCAATGCAACCTTTACCTTTTCCATTAACCACATTGGAGTTGATGTAGCGCCACAAATCCCCACTTTATTATTTGCTGCAAACCAGTTTTGATCCACCTCCTCTACATTGGAAACGAAATAGGAATTATCATTATACTTTTTGCAAACATCATAAAGCACCTTTCCGTTGGATGATTTTTTACCCGAAACAAAAACGATTTTATCATAATTACTTACAAAATTTTCCAATTCTTCGTAACGGTTAGATACTTGTCTGCAAATGGTATCATTTGCTTTAACTTCATAACCTCTGGATATGAGTTCATCTTTAATATGATAGAACTTATCAGTACTCTTTGTGGTTTGGCTATAAAGGGTAAATTTTGAAGGCAGATCTACCTGATCAAGTTCTGCTAAATCCTGGAAAACAATTGCTTTTCCATCCGTCTGGCCTTGCAGACCAATCACTTCAGCATGACCGTGTTTCCCAAAAATCAAAACTTGTTCGTCATCATCATGAGAGTTTTTAATCCTGTTTTGTAGTTTTAATACAACCGGACAAGAAGCATCGATAAGGGTTAGGTTATTTTCTAAAGCCAATTGGTACGTTGAAGGTGCCTCGCCATGCGCCCTAATTAAAACTTTCTCATTTTTAAGGTTTTTCAAAACATCATGATCGATGATTTTCAACCCTTTTTTAGTTAACCTTTCAACTTCTTCGTCGTTATGGACAATATCGCCAAGGCAATACAGATAGCCTTCACTTTCTAAAATATCTTCGGCCATTTCTATGGCGTAAACCACGCCGAAGCAAAAGCCTGATGATTTATCGATATTGACCTGTAAGTTTAAATTGCTCATTTTATCTCAGGATTAGTTATTTATCGTGGTAATGTCCTCTAGCAGAAATTACAAATACAGTAATAATCTCTTCATCGATTCTATAGACTAACCTATCTTTTTATTTATTTGTCCTGACCAATAGCCAGAAACTTCAAATTTTAATTTTTCAGGTTTACCTACACCTGATGCTGGATGAATACTTAATTCTATAAAAATTTGCTGGATTTTTTAATGGCAGCTTTATCTCCTTATTTAAGTATCTCAGTTAATCGCTTTTAGCTTGATCTGTAATGTCTACAAAATACTTCCCCATATATTTTGAACATTCTTAACCCTGGTTAGACGTCCATTTTTTATATCCTCTTCCCCTTTGGCTATTTCAATTATAAATTCAGGACTATAGCTGTTCTCTTTTTTAAAAGTTACATTCAATGCTTGTAACACGCCTCAATAGCCAAAAGCTGCTTTTTATTCTTAGGCTGTACGATTAGTGTTTCCATAATATAAAATTACTTAAATAACTTCACAAAATTAAGCAAAAATATTTGTTCCGGTTGTCATGTATAAAACAACAAAAAAAATTAATTGCGAAGCAAACATAGTAACACCAATATATTTCTGTTGTTTTAAACCTAAGGCATAGTAAAACTTAAGCAATATCACCGAAACGATAAACCAAGCCACAAAGTTCTGTCCCGGAATTTCGTGCAGGTCCCAGTGCCAATAATCAAATTTCATGGCTACGGGTTCAATAAAATAATCGAGTGTTACCAGCGCCACAGCACCAAGTAATGATGCGATAATGGTATTTCTAACCTTAAAGTTTTTCATCATCTGGCCGATGCTGAAAATTAAAATCACCCAGTTAACTCCCATCAATAGTGGAACTGCTGCAATTTTATAGCCTAATGTATCTCCGTAATAGTAGCTTCCGAAAATTTTACCCGTGTGTACGCCTAAAACTTCTACTAAATAGCCACTGAGGAAAACGCCTGAAACGAATAGCAGTAAACGTTTGACATCTGCATTGTAAGAAAAAATAATCACAGCAAACATCAACAACAAATGGAACGGAACCAATCGAGTAAAATAGGGTTGGGTAGCTGGAATCAGAAAGCCAATCATCCCTACCAAATGGAATATAACAATAATAGCAACTGCAATTCTTTTAATTTTTAAATCGCTTTGATCGTTCTGCCCTTCCATGTGCCTTGTTTAAGAATGTGTTTTTTTATAGAGATTAGTGATATTACCAAAAACAATAACATCTGTAAAGGATGTAAAATCAAATTTATAAAAACATTTTGTCCTGATAAATAAGAGATCATCATTCTACTTAAAATGATTAATGTTATTGGCAAGGCAAGCAGATCAAAGTTAAAGTTAAACAACAATATAATTGGCCCTACAATTACCAAAAGCTGGTAAATTAGTAATATTAAAATGTTATTACCAAAACCTGCAAGCAAATTTTTACTAAAGCCGGAAAGGCACTCAGCAAGGTTTTTATACATGCGGCAATGAATCAGCTGGTTACCTAAGAGTGCTTCTGCTGTGTAATTTGATTGTTTCACCAATTTTATGATCTCTACATCCTCTACAACCTGTTTCTTTACCTGTTCATGCCACTGATTTTCGTGGTAGTTTTTAGCATTGAAAAACATGCATTGTCCACTGGCCGCGGCAAAAGCCGGATTGGCAGAGAATTTAACCAGCCGCAGTGGGAGTAAGTTTAACAGGATAAAATGCATTAATGGAACGGTTAGTTTTTCGCCAAGTGTTTTCATTACCTGATTGGTAAAAACACTCAGCAATGCTAGTTGGCCAACCTCCATTCGTTCAATTAAGCTATTGATCAATCCACGTTTTATTGATTCATCTGCATCGAGGAAAAAAAAATATTTTCCAGTAGCTAATTCAGCCAGCTGATAGCAAGCGTAGTTTTTTCCCAGCCATCCCGTTGGAAGCACTTTGCCCTTAACAACCCTGAAATTTTGATTCTTATTGGCGAAGTTTTCAACTAAGTTGTAGGTATCGTCGGTACTATCGTCATCAAGAACAATTACCTCATAATTTTTATAATCCTGGTTGCGAATAGATTCTAGCAAAAGAACTATATTTTCAGCTTCATTTCTTGCAGGAATGAGCATCGAAACCTTATCGTGATAGTGCTTAACTGTTCGTGGCAGCTTCGGATTAGACAAAAAGTTGAATACCGTGACCGAAAACCTAATCACCAGGAAAATTAAAACTGCGTAAATAAAAATTGTCATTCAGTAATTTGTGTTTGTTTAACAAGCGACTGATAGTAATGTTTATTGTATTCGCTTTTTAATAACTGCAAGCTTACATACTCTTCGTTAGTCCAATTTTGCAGATAAGTATAAGCAGAAGGTTTTCGTTTTGAAAAATAGTCAATAAATGTTGCGGCGAACACAACGTTAAGCTTCTTTTTACTGGCATTGATTACCTGCATCACTCCTTTTTCAAATTTGACAGTTTTTTCATGATTCGAATGTAATTTCCCCTGCGGAAAAATAAGAACCAAATTCTGTGGATCATCTAGCAGTTTACCAGCATAATCAAGTGTGGCCAATACATCTTTGCCCCTCGTTTCTGGCGCAAAGGCTCCGAGGTATTTTAAAAACCCAACTTTTTTATAGTTATCAGCATTAACCAACACATAAAATTGTTTCTTGAAAACTTTCTTATTGAGATAAAATATAAAAAAACCATCCCACCAACTGAAATGATTACTCAGAATTAGAATAGAAGACGCTGTATCCAATGCTGCTTCATCATATTTAAATGCGGCAAAATCTTTCCTGATGATGAATTGAATATACCAGGAAAAAAAATTAAAAATGATTGTATTCTTTTTGGGCTGATACATGCATGAAAGTTGCAAAAAATTGAGGTGAATTGCAAACTGGAGTGTGAGATATTAAGGATTAAAGAGAATATGAAAGGGATAAAGATTAACTTAAGTAAACCCGATCCTCTTCGCCTTCTACATCCATTACCACATCTACATGTTCTTTTAAAATCGTAGCTAATTCTAAGCCAACAAAATCAGTTGCTATCGGGAAAATTTTATGACTTCTATCTACTAAAACTACCGTACGAATTTTTTTATGTGGCGTATTGAGGAATACACCAAGGCCATAGGCCAGTGTTTTACCACTATTGAGCACATCATCAACAATAATTACCACCTTATTTTTCCAATAACTTTCATCCAAATCGGTACTGGCAATTAGCCTACTGCTCTCTTTCTGTAAATCAATACGTAACAAAGTCAGCTTAAAAGGGGAAATTTTCTTCAAAACCTTTTCTAAACGAAGCGCAAGTTTATATCCCCGATCCCAAATTCCAGCCAGTACAATCTCTTTTTCGTTCAAATTATCTTCTAAAATTTGGTAAGCGATACGATCTATCTTTTGTTGGATTTGTTTTTTATCAAGAATAAGTAGTTGCGATGCCATTGTATAAAAAGGTTGAATACAAAAAGAACGATTTTAAGGCTGAAATTCAAACTATTTGAAAAATAATTTCGATTGCTTGCAACGTTTTGGCTATGGATGCGTCTAATCAATAACCAAAAACAAAACCCATGAAGTCATTAATTAAATCATCCGCCTTTTTGTTCATTATAGTGATGAGCTATATGGCAAAGGCACAAGAGTCAAAAAATTATCCCGTAAAAAACTTTAACAGTGTCAGAGTAAGTAGTGGCATAGATTTGTATTTAACTCAAGGCGGTAGTGAAGCAGTTACCATAAAATCGGATGCAGAAACCCTGAAAGATCTTATTGTTGAACAAAACGGCAGTAACATTTCTATCAAATTTAAGGATGGGATTAACTGGAGCGGGATGTTTAAAAACCGAATAATTAAGGCTTATGTGAATTATAAAACCTTAAACGCTTTAGCGGCTTCAGGTGGATCTGATGTTTTCACTCAAAATCAGCTAAAAACCGATAAGTTGGCTATCCAATCTTCTGGCGGATCAGATTTGAAGCTGAATGTAGTTTGTAAGGATTTAACCATCCAATCTAGCGGTGGTAGCGATATCGATTTAACAGGAAAAGCTGAAAATATGAGCATTCAATCAAGCGGCGGAAGCGACATTGATGCTTACGAATTTGTTACGGATTATGCCAAGGTACAAGCCTCAGGGGGTTCTGACGTAAACTTATATGTAAATAAAGGTTTAGAAGCTTCAGCCAGCGGCGGTGGCGATGTGAGTTATAAAGGAAATGCTTCTTTGAAGAAAACCTCAAAGTCAAAAAGTGGCGATGTACACCACGTAAATTAAGAACTTAGTTTAGTTAATGATAAAATTAGCCGCTTTGTGGATGCAAAGCGGCTCTTTTTTAAAACTGATTTTAGATTTTAATTCAACACATCTATAATAATCCTTACACCTTAACCCTCTACCCCTTTTTATAAGGATAATAGATAAAATTAGCGCCTTCGGGTACCAC
>Ga0308159_1005202_pt1 | contig 11230 bp, 7 predicted proteins | sample PhyCR1_FD_201040 | JGI IMG/M metagenome (GOLD analysis project Ga0308159, IMG submission 201040) | Phyllosphere microbial communities from UC Gill Tract Community Farm, Albany, California, United States - DLSLC.R1 | ecosystem: Host-associated > Plants > Phyllosphere > Unclassified | place: USA...
AGAAGCTCGTTCGGTATCGCGGGTTCTTTGCGTCGGGACATATCGGGGCTCCTTCTTTCCCGTTATGCCCGCCCGCACACGAAATTCCTGACAGGCCCTCGCATTCCAGCACCTGTTCGCCGTTCATATAACCGCGATCCGCCAGAATGGTGATCTTGGGTGCGGCAATGGCCGCTTGCGCTTGCCGGCCCATCGGCGCGAGTTGCGCCCGGTCATTGCCCTCGTTCACCACGTCATGCGCGACGATGAGGTGATGTTCGGCATCCACCGCTGCCTGCAGGTTGTAGCCGACAATGCCAGTACCGCGACCACTGCTGTTCATGGACCTGGCGTCTGGATCGGTCAGTGAAACCTGATGATCGGGCACCGCTTCAAGCTGTGCGGCCATTTCCTTCAGGAACCGCATCTGGCCGCGCAAGCCCGCGATCTTCTCACGGATCTGTTCGACCCCCGCTTGCGGAACGTCGCTGGCCTCACGATCGGCACGATCAAGGGTCGCAAGGTAGCGCTCGATGCTGGCCTCGACCTGCTCGATCCGCTTGGTCACCTTGTGTTCTGTGTAGTTGCGATCCCGGTTGTTCACCGCTTTGAACTTGCTGCCGTCGATCGCGACGGTCGCCTGTCCGAACAGGCTCAACTGTCGGCACAGCACCACAAACTGGCTGCAGACCGCCCGGATCGCTGCAACATTGTCCCGTCGAAAGTTAGCGATCGTCTTGAAGTCCGGTGCCAGTCGACCGGTCAGCCACATCAATTCGATATTGCGCTGGGCTTCGCGCTCCAGGCGCCGGCTCGACTGGATCCGGTTCAAATAGCCGTAGAGATAGATCTTGAGCATAGTCGACGGATGATAGGCCGGGCGCCCGGTATGCGCCGGCGTCGCTCCGGCAAAGCCAACTGCCACCAGATCCAGCTCGTCGACAAACGCCTCGACGACCCTAACCGGGTTATCTTCGGCGACATAATCATCGAGCGATGCTGGCAGCAAAAAATCCTGCCGACGGTCTTGTTCTTCTACGAAACGGCCCATCGACAAGCCTCCCGACATCGCGGCAAACTCTATCACAAAACAGCGTTTTTACACAGCCTCGTTCGACTTCTGCCGAAAGCGGGATCGACGTGTCTTGGGGACAAAGCGGCCGATCCGGCTGGGCAACTCGAACGACCGGTTCTCCCAGAACCTGACACTCGCCAGCGTAGCCTATCGCATTTCTGGGGAGAAAGGGTCGCCGCCCGCCCACGCCATCGTGCTGTCTGTGGACGAGAAGAGCCAGATCCAGGCGCTCGACCGCACCCAGCTGGGGCTGCCGCTCAAGCGCGGCCGGGGCGCGACCATGACCCACGACTACAAGCGCAACGGCACCACGACGCTGTTCGCCGCCCTGAACGTCCTGGATGGCTCGGTGATCGGGCGCAACATGCAGCGTCACCGCCACCAGGAATTCATCGGCTTCCTCAACGCCGTCGAGGCCGAGCTGCCGCCCGACAAGGCCGTCCACGTCATCCGGGACAATTACGCGACCCACAAGCAGCCCAGGGTCCGCGCCTGGCTGGATCGCCACCCGCGCATGAAGCAGCCGCATGCGGTACCGTTGTCGCGGCAGGTGCCGTTCTGGACGTGCTGCGAAAGGGAAATGGCTGCCACCTATATCGTTGCAACCCACCCCCCGGTCGCAACGCCGCTCAAGCGACCAAGCCGGCTTTCGCCATAGCCTGCCTCACTATTCCGCCGTGTCGGGGGGCGTGGCTCCCGGCGCCGCGGCCAGCCGGGCGTGCAAGCGCAGGGCGTAGTCGGCCGCCAAGCGATGCTCGGCACCCAGTGTCGGGCGGCTCAGCAGCATGATCTTGCGGGTAATGACCGGCGCGACGAGGCGGATCAGGCGGATGCCGTCCTGATGATGCACCATATGGGTGTAGAGGCGCGGCAGGATGCCGACGGCGAGGCTGCTCCGCACCAGGCCATAGAGCGATTCGACGTGGTCGACGCGATAGCGCGGCGAAGCGGCTAAGCCGTAGGGCAGCAGCGCGGCGGCGGCGAGTTCGCCGATGCTGCCGCCGGCGAAATGCACGATCTGCGACGCCGCCAGCGCACGCCAGGGCTGGGCGTCGCGGCGGGCGAGCGGATGCGCGTCGCTGGCGACGAGCAACAGGTCGTCCTCCACCAGCAGGTGCCGGTCGAACGGCGCATCGGCGGCCGATGCCGCGCTGACGATCATGTCGAGCCGCGCCTCGCGCAGCCCCTGCACCAGCTCGTCGCTGCGCCCGTCCGACAGGTGCACGTCCGGCGCCGCGTCGTCGAGGTCGAGCGCCGCGACCGCCTGCGCCACCATCGCCATGGCCGACGGCATCACGCCGATGCGGATCGCCGGCCGCTGGTGCGTCAGCGCCGCGCGCATGTCGACGAAAGCATGGCCGGCAGTGGTCAGCAGCCGCTCGACATGCGGCAGCATGGCGCGGCCCGCCTCGCTCAGCGCGACCGCATGGGTGGTGCGGTCGAACAGCACGATCTCCAGCCGTCCCTCCATCTGGCGGATTGTCGCGCTGAGCGCGGGTTGCGTCACCGCCAGGTCGGCCGCCGCACGACTGAAGCTGCCGAACCGCGCCACCGCGGCGAAACTGCGCAACTGCCGCAACGACAGCGCCTGGAGGCGCGTCGCCAGTTGATCCGCCCGCATCGTCATCACCTCCTCGGCTATCACCCGTCGGTCATAAGAGATGATGATAAGCAGATAGGATGAAAATCATAGCGATTGCTGACCGACCCATTATCTTGACCCCGTCGTCCGATGAATCCCCTGAGAGGATCACGGAGGACGGGGGGATGACACCCGGCCGCGACAAGCGGCGGACCAGCCAGGGCAATGCAGGTGGACATGAGTGGCCGTCGAGCGGGAGAACCCGCCTGCGGCCGGTAACACGCGCGAGACGGTGCCATGCGGTGCCGGCTGGCGAATCATGTGGGGGCGCCGCCGATGTTGAACCGTTCCGTTTTCCTGACCTCGACCCGCGGCATGAGCCGCCTGACCGTATCGACCGGCGCGTTGCTCGCCGCCCTTGGCATGGCGCTGCCCGCCGCGGCCCAGGACGCCCGGCAGCAGGATACTGCGCAGCAGGTCGCGTCAGCCTCTGACGCCCCCGATACCACACCGCCCGCGAACGATATCGTCGTCACCGGATCGCGCATCCGCACCCCGAATGCGACCAGCGTTAGCCCGATCAACACCGTGTCCGGCGCCGAGATCAGCGCGCGTGGCGCGACGCGGGTCGAAGACCTGATCAACACCCTTCCCCAAGCCTATGCGGATCAGGGGGGCGGCAATCGCGGCGGCACGGTCGGCGCCAGCGGCACCGCGACGATAAACCTGCGCAACCTGGGCAACCAGCGCACGCTGGTGCTGATCGATGGTCGCCGGCTGATGCAGGGCGACCCCGCCCGCGGTGCGGCACAGGCCGCCGACATCAACAATGTACCGGCGGCGCTGATCCAGCGCGTCGACATCGTCACCGGCGGCGCCTCGGCGGTCTATGGCTCGGACGCACTGGCGGGCGTCGTCAACTTCATCCTAAAGCGCGACTTCGACGGGATCCAGCTCGACGCCACCGCCGGCCTGTTCACCCACACCAACGACAATCCTATCAGCAGCGTCGCGCGCGCCGCTGGCGTCGCTCCTTATAGCGGCGACAACAAAGACGGCGGCCAGCAGAGCGTATCGCTGACGTTCGGCAAGAATTTCGCGGAAGGCCGAGGCAACGTTACCGCCTTTGTCGGCTATCGTTCGATCGATGGCGTCGGCACCGCCGCCCGCGACTTTTCGAGTTGCAACCTCAATGCGACTGCCGCCGGCTATGCCTGTTCGCTGTCGAGCGCGACCTCGCCCGCGCAATTCCAGTTGACCAACCCCGTGACCGGCGCGGTGCGCGGCAGCTTCACGCTGGATTCGGCAACCGGGAACAGCCTGCGCGCCTATCGCAGTTCGGACGGCTTCAACAACGGCAACACCTACGACCTGCAGGCGCCGGACAAGCGCATCAATGCCGACCTGTTCGCCAATTACAAATTCTCCGACGCCGCCGAAGCCTATGGCGAATTCATGTTCATGCGCGACGAAGCGGACATCCGCCTGTCGCCGACCGCGACCTTTTCGGTGCCGTTCAGCGTCAACTGCTCCAACCCCTATCTGTCGGCGTCGGAGCGCAACCAGATCTGCACCTCGGTCGGCCTGACCAATGCGCAAAGCGCGACGGTGATCGTCTCGCTGCGCAATGCCGCAGGCGGGTCGCGCCACGATTACACCAATCACGAAAGCTATCGCGGCGTGCTCGGCCTGCGCGGCGACGTGTCGTCGAACTGGCATTATGACATTTACGGTCAGTATGGCCGGACCAATTACGATTCGCGCCTGATCAACGATTATTCGCTGGCCCGCTTCCGCAACGCGCTTCGCGCCGTCACCAACGGCAATGGGCAGATCGTGTGCGAATCGGCGGCGACCAATCCGTCGTGCGTACCGATCAACATCTTCGCGATCGGCGGCATCACGCCCGACGCGCTGAACTACGTCCAGAACACCGTGACCCGCACCGGCTATACCGAGGAAGCGATCGCCAGCGCGTCGTTGACCGGCAATCTGGGCGTCACGAGCCCGTTCGCCAGCCACGGTGTCGGCGTTGCGATCGGTGCGGAATATCGCCGCGAGGAAATCCGCTTCACGCCCGACCAATTCTATTCGAGCCGCGACGTCGCCGGCAATTCGGGTGGCGAGTTTCCGATCGCCGGCTCGTTCGACGTGAAGGAAGTCTATGGTGAGGTCCGCGTACCGCTGGTCGAGGACAAGCCGTTCGTCCGCAGCCTGAACGTCGAGGGCGGCGTGCGCTATTCCAGCTACAGCACGGCCGGAAACACCTGGGCATACAAGGCGGGCGCCGACTGGTCGCCCGTAAGCGACATCCGCTTCCGTGGCAGTTACCAGCGCGCGGTACGGGCGCCCAACCTAGTCGAGCTGTTCGGTCCGCAGCGGCAAGTGACGGCCAGCATCTCGGACCCTTGCGAAGGCACCACCCCGCGCGCGACCGCCGCGCAGTGCGCCCAGAGCGGCGTCACCGCGACCCAATATGGCCTGATCGCCCCCGCCGCGGGGCAGCAGTCGGGCGCGCTGATCGGCGGCAATCCGCGGCTGGAACCGGAAACCAGCAACACCACGTCGTTCGGCGTGCAGCTTACCCCGCGCTGGCTGCGCGGCATCACGATGACCGCCGACTATTTCGACATCGACGTCAAGAAACTGATCACCACGGTGCCCGCGGGCATCACGCTGAACCAGTGCATCACGCAGGGCGTGTTCTGCGACCTGATCCGCCGCAACGCGGCGACGGGATCGCTGGTGACGGGCGGCTTCGTGACCACCACCAGCATCAATTCGGGCTATCTGAAGACCAGCGGCATCGACCTGTCGGTCGCCGCCGACCAGAATCTCGCCGACATCTTCGGCGGCAATCCGGGCCGCCTGACGATCAATGCGGCGGGCACGTCGACGCGCAAGTACGAGACGCAGATCCTGCCGGGATCGCCACCCTATCGCTGCGACGGCTATTTCGGCGTGACCTGCGGCGTGCCGATCCCCAAGTGGCGGCACCGTATGCTCGTCACCTATACGCTGCCTGACGGCGTGGCGCTCTCGGCCACCTGGCGGCACCTCAGCGCAGTGCGCAATGACCGGTCGAGCAGCGCGCCCTATCTGAGCGGCACCTATTACGCCTATGACAAATACCTGCCGACCATGGATTATCTGGACCTGGGCGTGTCGATCTCCGTCGCGCGCCGCTACACGCTGCGGCTGGGAGTGAACAACGTGTTCGACAAGGATCCGCCGCTGACCGCCAGCACCGGCACCGGCCAGGTCAGCAATGGCCCCTTCTATGCGGGCATTTACGATGCGCTCGGCCGCTATGTGTTCGCCGGCGTGAGCGCGCGGTTCTGATGCGCGGCCTCAGGCGTCGGCTGGCGGGCATGGGGGCGGTACTGGTCGCCGCTTTGCCCGCGCCTGCCACCACCGCGCAGCAACCGGCATCCGCCGCGCCAGTCCGCATCTTCTTCGACAACGACTTTCTCGGTCCCGGCCAGAGCAATGTCCAGGCGATGATCCCGTTGTTGCGGGACGAGCGGGTCGTGCTGGACGGCGTGGGCGTCGTCACCGGCGATGCCTGGATGACCGAGGAGGTGCAGCATCTGTTGCGCTTCCTCGAAATCGCGCGACGGCCCGACGTCAAGGTTCATGCCGGGGCCGAGATGCCGTTGCTTCGAACGCCTGCGGAAATGGCCAATTGGGAGGCGGCGTTCGGCAAGGTGCCGTTCAAGGGCGCCTGGAACGCGCCGCGACCAGGCCGCAGCTATCACCCCGATCAGCCCCGGCTGATACCGCCGATGCCGGAGGGCAAGCCCACGCTGAAGCCGGCGGCGGACGATGCCGTCACCGCGCTGATCCGCGCCGTCCGCGCGCACCCGGGGCAGGTCACGATCGTCGCGGCGGGCCCCCTGACCGATATCGCGCTTGCACTGCGCATCGCCCCCGAACTGGCGGATCTCGCAAAGGGCATCGTGATCGAGGCGGGCAAGGTGGATACCGGCTTCGGCCGCGCGACGGGCAACACCGATTATGCCACCGATTTCAACTTCCTGTTCGATCCGGAGGCCGCGCACATCGTTCTGACCGCGCCGTGGAAACGGATCACCGCCGTCGGCAACGTATCGTCCAGCGTCAAGATGACGCCCGAACTCGCCGACCGCATCGCCGCTTCGGGCAAGCCGGTCGGCGACTATGTGAAGCGCTACGCCCGCCTGGGCCAGCCGCTTTGGGACGAGATCACCGTCGCCGTCGCCATCGACCCTAGCCTCGTCACCGAAGAGGTCGTCGCCCATCTCGACGTCGAGACGCAACGCAGCGCCAGCTATGGCCAGCCGTTGATCTGGAAGCCCGACATGGCCACAGCCGGCACGCGCGAGGTGCATCTGGTGCGCGCGATCGACGCCGAACGCTTTACCCGCCGCTTCGTCGAGCAGGCCGCGCGATGAGCGTCGCCCGCCTGCTGGAGCGTCGCTTCGACCTTGCCGCCCGAGGCACCACGCCCGCGCGCGAGGCGATGGCGGGGCTGACGAGCTTCCTCGCCGCGGCCTATCTGGTCGTCGTCATCCCGTCGCTGCTGTCGAGCGGCGGCATGGATCGGGGCGCCGCCACCACCGCCGCGATCCTGCTGCTCGCGGGCGGCAGCGCGGCGATGGGGCTCTATGCCAACCTGCCCTTCCTGGTCGGTCCCGGCATCGGCGGATCGGCGATCCTCGGCGTGACACTGGCGCAGGTGGAGGGCGTGCCCTGGCCGGTCGGGCTGGGAATCGCGCTCTGCTCGGGCTTGGCGTTCCTCGCCCTGACGCTTACCGGCGCGCGCGAACTGGTGGTTCGGATGATCCCGCCGCAGATCAAGCTGGGGCTGGGCGCGTCGATCGGCCTGTTCATCGCATTGCTGGGATGCCGCGACGCCGGCATGGTGGCGGTCAACGCCCGGTCGAACGCGCTGGCGCTGGGCGATTTCGCCGCCCCCGGCCCGATCGTCGCGTTGATCGGGCTGGCTGTTGCGGTCGCCTTTCAGGCGCGGCGGGTGCCGGGGGCGATCCTTGCCGGCATCGCCGCCGCGGCGCTGGCGGGCATTCCCTATGGGCTGACCACGCTGCACGGCGCTGTCTCGCTGCCGCACGGCATCGCGCCGGTCGCCTTCCGGCTCGATCCGGTCGGGGCGCTGACGCTCGCCGCGCTGCCCTATATGTTCGCCTTCTTCGCGGGCGAATTCTTCTCGACGCTGGGCACGACGCTGGCGATCGGCGCCAAGGCCGGGCTGACCGATGACGAGGGCAACCTGCCCGGAATCGAGCGGCCGTTCCTGATCGATTCGATCGCGGCGACCGTCGGCCCGCTGATCGGTATTCCCGCCGGCACCGCGCTGGTCGAATCCGCCGCCGGGGTCGAGGCGGGCGGGCGGACCGGGCTGACGCCACTGGTCGCCGCGCTCTGCTTCCTCATGACCCTGGCGCTGCTGCCGGTCGCGATGGCGATCCCCCGTGCCGCCACCGCGCCGGCGCTGATCCTCATCGGCATCTCGATGTTCGGCACGCTGGCCCGCGCGCACCAGGGCGATGCGCTCGACCTGTTGCCCGCGATGGCGATGGTGCTGCTGACGCTGATCTCCAACAGCTTCGGCACCGGTATCGCCGGTGGGCTGCTCGCGCATGTCCTGGTCATGCTGCTGGCCGGGCGGGTTCGCGAGCTGCCGCTCGGCCTGATCGTCCTCAGCGCGCCCCTGGGCTATTATTTCTACACCGCTGCCACCGGACACTGACCCCTCATGCCTCAGCCTGCCCAGCTCGGGAACGTTCCCGAGAGCCCCATCGGCCGTCCCGTCTCGCCCGAGCAACGTGCCTTCTTCCGTGCCATCCCCAAGGTGGAGCTGCACTGCCATCTGCTGGGCGCGGTCCGCCACGACACCTTCGCCGAACTCGCCGCACGCCACCGCGCCCCGGTGACGCCCGACGAGATCGCCGGCTTCTACACCCGCGGCGAGAAGCCAGTCGGTGTGCTCCATGTCCTGCGCACGCTGGAACGGCATCTGCTGCTGGAGCCCGAGGCGTTCGAGCGCATCGCCTATGAATATCTGGCGGACGCGGCGGCGGAGAATGTCCGGCACGCGGAGTTCTTCTGGAACCCGACCGCTAGCATGCGCGACCAGGGCCTGGCCTATGCCGAGATGCAGGCGGCCATCGTCGCCGGCATGACGCGGGCCGAGGCGGATCATGGCATCTCGTCGTTGCTGATCCCCAGCATCGACCGCGAGGCGGGCGCGGAGGCCGCGCTCGACATGGTAACCGCGATGGTCGCGCATCGCGACCCGCGCGTCGCGGGGATCGGCATCGATTATCGCGAGACCGACAACCCGCCCGAACGGTTCATCGAAGCCTATACGCTCGCCCGGAAATCCGGCCTGCGCGCCACCGCCCATGCCGGGGAGTTCGGGGAGCCATGGACCAATGTCGAAACGGCGGTCGATCGGCTGGGCGTCGACCGGATCGACCATGGCTATACGATCGTCGATAATCCGGCGCTGGCGCAACGCTACGCCGAGGCGGGCATGGTGTTCACCATCGTCCCGACCAATAGCTGGTATCTGCGCACGCTGCCGCGCGAGCGCTGGGCGCTGGATCACCCGATCCGCCGCATGGCCGAGCTGGGACTGCGGCTGCACCCTAATACCGACGACCCGACGTTGCATAACGTCACACCGGCCGGGGCGTGGGAGCTGATGTATTCGCACCTCGGCTTCGACGTGGCGGCGTTGCGCGCCATGATGCTCAACGGCATCGCGGGAAGCTGGGCCACGCCGGCACAAAAGGACCGGTGGCAGGCGGACTTCGCGCGCGATTTCGACGCTGCGGCAGCCGCGACGGATCTCGCGTGACCGGAGGTGCGACCGCCGCGGTCGTACGCCTGAGCATCGCCGCCGCGGCGGACATCCCGCCCGACGTCGTCGCGATGGCGAAGCTCTGCATGCTCGACTGGTTCGGGCTTGCGATCGCCGGCCTGCATGAGCCGGCTACCCGACTTTTGCTGGCGGAGGTACAGGACGAAGGGTCGACGCCGGTCGCGACGATCCTGGGTGCGGAGCACCAATTCAGCGGGCGCCAGGCGGCGCTGGTGCATGGCGTCGCCGGCCATGCGCTCGACTATGACGACGTGAACCTCGCGATGCACGTCCATCCCACGACCGTGCTGCTGCCGCCGCTGCTGGCGCTGGCCGAGATGCGGGCGCTGGACGGCGCGACGGTGCTGCGGGGGTTCGTAGCGGGGTATGAGGCCGCGGGGATGATCGGTGCGGCGATCAGTGGCCCGCATTACGCCCGCGGCTTCCACGCGACCGGCACGATCGGGGCGCTGGGCGCGGCAATGGGGTGCGCTCATGCGCTCGGCCTCGACGATGCGGGACAGGCTCGCGCGCTGGGGCTGGCCGCATCGATGGCGGCGGGCCTGAAGGCGCAGTTCGGCACGATGGCGAAGCCGATGCATGCCGGCCGGGCGGCGGAGGCCGGTCTGCTCGCCGCGCTACGCGCCGAGCGCGGCATCACTGGCTGCGCGACCATGCTGGAGGCGCGGCAGGGTTTCGCCGACACGCTCGGCGATGGCTGGCCGGCGGCGGCGCCCGTCTGGACCGGCTATCACCTGCGTGACAACCGCTTCAAATTCCATGCCGCCTGCTTCGGGGTGCACAGTACGCTGGAGGCGATCGGCGCGTTGCGGCATGAGCATGGCTTTGCTGCGGACGACGTCCGGGCGGTGCGACTGACGGTGCATCGCTTTCTCGATGCGATGTGCAACCTGTCCGAACCGCAGGACGGCCATGCCGCCAAATTCTGCCTGCGCTTCAACGCCGCGCTGGCGCTGGCTGGCTGCCCTACCGGCGATATCCGCACCTATGCGGACACGATCGTCGCGGATGCGGCGATCCGTCGCCTGCACGATCAGGTCACCGTCATACTGGCATCCGACGACTGGCCGAAGGACATGACCGCGGTTGAGATCGACCTCGGCGACGGCCGGACGCTCCGTACCATGCACGACATGGCCGCCCAGCGCCTGACGCCCGGCGACGCGGCGCCTCGGCTCGCTGCCAAGTTCGACGCGCTCGTCGCGCCGCGGATCGGCGGCGCCGCCGCCGGACGCCTGCGCGCGGCCATCGGCCGGTTCGAAGCGCAGTCGGTGACGGACTTGCTGGCGATGGTGTCGCCGCCCCGGTGACGTCCGCGCCCGAACGCGATCGCAAGATGGGGATGAACGACCGATTCCGGGAATCATCGGCGGCACTCCGAACGACAGAGTTGGGCGCCATGCCGATGGTCCGCATAGAACGGCACGAGCGGAGGCTTTCGACGGGACCGGACGTTTACCGTTACGAATGGGAACGGCTTGAGTTGGTCGACAACCGCCGAAGGCGGATTCCAGAAAACTTCGCGGGGTCTTGGGCTGGTACAGTCAACCAATACCGCTGATCATCGGTCATTAGGATGGCGCCAGTAAACCCTTTCCAGTTGATCACCGATGCTCCGCCAGACTGCGAAAGGTGATCGACCAGCGCGGGCGTTCCATCGGCGCGATGCTGTGTTCCCATTCGTGACGGGCAGGCCCGCTCATGTGAT
>Ga0308159_1005203_pt1 | contig 11230 bp, 7 predicted proteins | sample PhyCR1_FD_201040 | JGI IMG/M metagenome (GOLD analysis project Ga0308159, IMG submission 201040) | Phyllosphere microbial communities from UC Gill Tract Community Farm, Albany, California, United States - DLSLC.R1 | ecosystem: Host-associated > Plants > Phyllosphere > Unclassified | place: USA...
GGACGCGGGTGTGCGCCGGTGGCGCGTGTTCGCAGGCATCGGCGCGCTGTACCTGGGCTTCGGTGTCATCGTGGCGCTGCTGCAGGGCGGCCTGCCCCCCGTCCTGCGCGCGCGCGGCATGCCGGTGGCGCAGATGGTCTGGGTCTTCGCGCTGTATCTGCCGATCGGTCTGTCCTTCATTTGGGCGCCGCTGGTGGACCGGCTGCGGCTGCCGTTCCTTTCGCCGCGCATCGGCTGGATCGTGGCGGCCCAGGCCGTCGCCATGGCCGCGCTGGCAACGGTTGCGCTGATGGAACACGCTGCGCTGCCGCTGCTGTTCGCGCTGGGCCTGGTGGTGGCGCTGGCGGTGGCCACGATGGACCTGGCGCTTGATGCGTTGGCCGTGGAGGCGACCGGTGAGCAGGCCAAGCCCCTGGCTGCCGCGCTCAAGCTGGCAGCGCTGTCGCTGGGTGCGCTGATCGGCGGCGGCGTGTTCGTCGGCCTGCTGGCGTGCATCGGCTGGTCGTTCACCTTTGCGCTGGTGGTGCTGCTACTGGCACTGACGCTGGTGCCGGTGTTCGGCCTCGTGGATGTGGACCGCGCCGCGGGCGTCAGGCGCCCTGCCGCCGGCGGCGCGCGGCCCTATGGAGCGCTGCGCCTGGGTGTCATGCGGCGGCGGCTGGGCCTGCTGGTGCTCGTCGCCAGCGTCGTCTTTCCGCTGACGGCGCTCAACCGCGTGATGCTGGTCGACCTGGGCGTGACACTGGAGCGCATTGCCTGGCTGGTCGGCACCGCGCAGCCGGTGGGCATGCTGTTCGCTTCGGCCGTGGCTGGCTCTCTGATCCGCCGGCTGGGCAATGCCGGCGCATTCTCCGCCTTTGCCGTGCTGGGGCTGGGGTGCCTGGCCCTGCTGTGCTGGGGCGTCCGCATGCAGGTACAGGCCTCGGCGATCGCGGGCGCCATCGGCATGGCCGCGGTGGTGGGCGGGCTGATGGTGGTCTGCGCCTCGCTCACGCTGTCGTGGTCGGTGGGCGCGCAGGCAGCCACCAGTTATGCCGTGCTGTTCTGCGGCGCGCGGCTGGCCGGCATCCTCGCCACGATGGGCGCGAGCAGGCTCGCCGCGCTGATCGACTGGCCCACGTTCTACACCGCCGGCGCGGCTGCACTGGTGGCCGTCACGGCGTTGCTGCTGCTGTGGCTACCCTCCTTGGAAACGAGAGAACCCTGATGACAACCATTGAATTCGTCCCACCCCTACCCGATGCCGCACTGTTAGATATCGGTGAATGGCCCATCGTCTACGCGCGCTTCCCGGAGTTGGATGAAGTCGACCGCGTGCCACGCACCCTGCGCTCGCTCGACGCCGTCCTGGCACAGCGCCAGCGCTTCGTGATCGTCTGGACGCCTGCCCGTCACGACCACGACGACGAGCCGCACGAGGACGAACGGCAGTCCATGGTCTGGCTCAAGGCCCGCAAGGGCGACCTGCGCGAGTGGTGTGCGGGCTACGTCTATGTGACCACCGACCCGGCGTTGCGCACGCTGCTCACGTCACGCTTCGTCACCGTGAGCAAGCTGCTTCCATTTCCCAAGCTGTTGGCGGATGACCGGGACGATGCGCGGCGCCAGGCGCTCGAACTGCTGGTTTGACGCGGGACAGTCGCCGCATCTTCCGGGAACCCCTTGACGCTCTTGCGAGTGGAAGCCTCGAGAAAGCCATGGGGGAACGGCAGGCAGGTGCCGAGCAGCCGCTCGCTGGTCTTCCACAGTCCGCCATGCCGCGCCGCATCGGGGGGGGCGTCAGGCGTCGGCCTAATCGTGTGAACTTCTCGACACGTTCTGAGGCTGCGTGGAGAGGGTTGGCTCTCTCAGCCACATGTCCAGCCGCGCGTCTTTTTCGCGCCAGAGGCCGTCCAGCCATTCCTGCATCGCGTTGCGCGCGCCGGCCCGCGCGCCGGCTGCCGGCACCGGGCGCCGCTCGACATGCACGATGACGCGGCCCAGCCGGCCGGCCAGGGCGTCCGTGAAGCTGGGCACGCCGTCGGGATAGGCGATGGTCACGTCCAGCACGGAATCCAGCTCGCCCTGCAAGGTCTGCAGGGCGGTCGCCATGCCGCCGTACTTGGGCACCAGCAGGTGGCGATAGGGTGAGCCCTGCTCGGCCTGCTTCTCGGGGGTGAAGCGCGTGCCTTCCGAGAAGTTCATCACGGCGGTGGGCATGCGGCGGAATTTCTCGCAGGCGGCCTTGGCCGCGCGCAGGTCCTGGCGGGCGCTGGCGCCGCCGCTGCTGCGCCGCATGAAGGGAAAGTCCAGCGCCCACCAGGCCAGGCCGATCACCGGCACGTAGATCAATTCGCGCTTCAGGAAGAACTTCAGGAGCGGAATGCGCCGGTTGAAGACGCGCTGCAGCACCACGATGTCCACCCAGGTCTGGTGGTTGCAGGTGACGAGGTACCAGTGGCGCGGACTCAAGCCCTCCAGGCCCGAGACCTGCCAGGGCGCGCGGTTGGCGGCACCGATCCAGACGTTGTTGATGCCGATCCACAGCTCGGCCAGGGCGGCCAGGGCCCGGTCGGTCACCCGCCGCACGGGCGTGAACGGCAGCACCAGCCTGGCCAGTGCGAAAGGCATCATCAGCGAGAAGCAGCCCACGGTATTGAGCGCCAGCACCAGGCCGCACGCCACCATCTTCAACAACGCGAACATCTTCAGCGGGCAGCCCAGGTCTGGAACACCTCGGCCGCGGCGGCCACCGTGGCCGCGATGTCGTCATCGGTGTGGGCCGCGCTCACGAAGCCGGCTTCATACAGTGCGGGCGCGATGTAGACGCCGCGATCCAGCAGGCCGTGGAAGAGGGCGTTGAAGCGCGCGCCGTCGGTGGTCATCACCGTGGGGTAGTTCTGCGGCAGCTCGGGCATCAGGAAGAAGCCGAACATGCCGCCTTCGCTGTCGGCGCTGAAGGGCACACCCGCCGCCCGCGCAGCACCGGCCAGGCCTTCGACCAGGCTGCGCGTGCGGGCCGCGAGCGTGTCGTAGAAGCCGGGGCGGCTGATCTCCTGCAGCGTGGCCAGGCCGCAGGCGGTGGCCACCGGGTTGCCCGACAGCGTGCCGGCCTGGTACACCGGGCCCAGCGGCGCCAGCTGTTCCATGATGGCGCGCGGGCCGCCGAACGCCGCCAGCGGCATGCCGCCGCCGATCACCTTGCCCAGCACGGTGATGTCGGGCCGGAAGCCGGGAATGTCGCGGGCGTAGAGGCTCTGCGCGCTGCCCAGGGCCACGCGGAAGCCGGTCATCACCTCGTCGAACACCAGCAGCGCGCCGTGCTGCGTGCACAGCTCGCGGCAGCGGCGCATGAAGGGCACGCTCGCGCGCACGAAGTTCATGTTGCCGGCGATGGGCTCGATCATCAGGCCGGCGATCTCGCTGCCATGCAGCGCGAACGCTTCTTCCAGCTGGGTGACGTCGTTGTATTCGAGCACCAGCGTATGCTGCACCACCTCGGGCGGCACGCCGGCGCTGGTGGCATGGCCGAAGGTGGCCAGGCCCGAGCCGGCCTTGACCAGCAGCGCGTCGGCATGGCCGTGGTAGCAGCCATTGAACTTGATGATCTTGCTGCGCCCCGTGGCGCCGCGCGCCAGGCGGATGGCGCTCATGCCGGCCTCGGTGCCGGAGCTGACCAAGCGGATCATCTCCATCGACGGCACATGGCTGAGGATGGCTTCGGCCAGGTCGACCTCGCGCTCGGTGGGCGCGCCGAAGCTGAAGCCGTCGAGCGCGGCCTTCTGCACGGCCTCCAGCACGGCGGGGTGACCGTGGCCCAGGATCATCGGCCCCCAGGAGCCGATGTAGTCGATGAAGCGCTGGCCGTTGGCGTCCCAGAAATAGGCGCCCTGCGCGCGCTGCACGAAGCGCGGGGTGCCGCCGACCGCCTTGAAGGCGCGCACGGGCGAATTGACGCCGCCGGGAATGAGCGCCTTGGCGCGTTCGAAAAGGGGAAGATTCAGGTCAGTGCTGGGTGTCATGGGGAGGCATCACGAAGCCGTCGACGGCCGTGGGGTCTTGCGGGGTCTCGTCGTCGTCGGCTTCGTCGTCGTCGGGCTGCGCCCAGAACAGGCGGTCAGGCACCACATGGCCCATGCCCGGCCGAAAGCCGCCGTCCAGGCAGCTGTCCAGGTAGGTCAGCGCTTCCTTGGCGGCGTCGGCCAGGTCATCGCCGCTGGCCACCAGGGCCGTGAGCGCGGCCGACAGGGTTTCGCCCGCACCCGCGAAGGTCGCCTCGAACCGCTCGAAACGGGAGGAGCTCAGCACGGTCTGCGGCGAGGCCAGCACGTTGTCGATGAACTGGTCGGGCGCGGGAATGCCCGTCACCAGCACATAGGGCACGCCCATGCCGGACGCGGCCTGGGCGATGTCGCGCGCGGAAGGCGCCTTGTCGCTGCTCCAGTCGGGCAGCAGCCAGCGGCGCAGCGTGCTGTAGTTGCCGATCAGCACCGAGGTCTGCGGCAGCAGCAGCTCCTGGCAGGCGTCGAGGTACTGGTCGATCAGGTCGTCGCGCCACCAGGAGAGGTCGGGCATGTACGCGATCACGGGCACGTCGCCGTAGTCGGAGGCCACGCTGGCCACCGCGCCGAGGTTTTCCGGCGTGCCGACGAAGCCGACCTTGATCGCCTGGACAGGCATGTCCTCCAGCACCGCGCGGGCCTGCTCGGCGACGGCTTCGTCATCCAGGGCGTAGTGGTCGAACACCTCGGCCGTGTCCCGCGCGTAGGCGCCGGTGACGATGGCGACCGGATGGCCGCCGACGGAGGCGATGGTGGCGATGTCGGCGGTGAGGCCGCCGGCGCCGCTGGGGTCGCTGGCGTTGAACACCATCACGCACACCGGGGCGGCGTCTTCAGCGTCCGCCGCTTCTTCGATTTCGGGGGGAAGGGAGGTAGGGAGAGTCATGGGCAGATGCGAGCCTAAACCGTGGCACGGAAGCTGCATCCCGCTGAGATGCCTGGATACAATCGTTGCATTCTATGTGAACGCACCTTAAGCTGCGATGGAGCTGGAACCCCCGAAGCGCCCGATGCGCGAATGGGTTCCGGACGCCTTGCGGAGCGCCCACCCACCCGGCTTGCCATGCCGTCCGTGTAGCGCCGTGCCCATGCGCCGAACAGGCTTCGGTGCGGGCGAGCGCAAGGCAGACTTCGAGATGGTCCGGATCTGACACGCGGCTTGCGCCAGCGTGGTTTCAACCAATCCCCCAGGAGCAGCAACATTGACTACGACGGGTGCAACCTTCAAGGTGCTGGTGGTGGACGACAGCAACACCATCCGGCGGAGCGCCGAGATTTTTCTCAAGCAGGGCGGCCACGAGGTTCTGTTGGCCGATGACGGCTTCGACGCCCTCGCCAAAGTCAATGACTATCAGCCGCAGCTGATCTTTTGCGACATCCTAATGCCAAAACTCGATGGTTACCAGACCTGCGCCATCATCAAGCGCAATGCGCGCTTCGCCGACACGCCGGTCGTGATGCTCTCCTCCAAGGACGGCGTCTTCGACAAGGCCCGCGGCCGCATGGTGGGCTGCCAGGAATACCTCACCAAACCCTTCACCAAAGACCAACTGCTGCAGGCCGTGCAGCAGTTTGGCAGTGCCCCCCAAGGAGCTATCTGATGCCGATCCGGAAAGTGCTGGTCGTTGACGATTCCAAGACCGAACTGATGTTCCTGACCGATCTGCTGCAGAAAAAAGGCATGCAGGTGCGCACCGCCGAGAACGCGGAAGAGGCCTTTCGACGTCTGGCCGAAGAAAAGCCCGACCTGATCCTGATGGATGTGGTCATGCCCGGCCAGAACGGCTTCCAGCTCACGCGGTCCATCTCGCGCGACCCGCAGTACGCCGACGTGCCGATCATCATGTGCACCAGCAAGAACCAGGAAACCGACCGGGTGTGGGGCATGCGCCAGGGCGCGCGCGGCTACATCACCAAGCCGGTCGACCCCGCAGAGCTGCAGGCCAAGATCAACGCCTTGAATTGAAGAAACGGTTGCGTCGCCCATGGCCAATCGCGAAGCCCTGAGGGAGCTACAGACCCGTCTCGCGGCACGCCTGCAGGCGGCGCGGGGCGAAGGCTCGAACGTGTCGTCGTGGCTGGCGGTCGAGTCGGCGGGACACCGGTTTCTGCTGCCGCTCGAACAGTCCGGGGAGATCTTCTCCTGGCGTGGCGTGCAGCCCGTGCCCTACACCCAGCCCTGGTTCCTCGGCGTGGCCAACCTGCGCGGCGCGCTGATCGGCGTGGTCGACGTGGCGGGGCTGCTGGGCGAGACGCCGGCGCGCAGCGAAGCCGCGCTGGCCGAGTCCAGCCTGCTCGCGCTGAACGCGGCGCTCGACGTCAACGTCGCCCTGCTGGTGGATCGGCTGGCCGGCCTGCGGGGCACCGAGGCCTTCGTCGCATCCGAGCCTCCTGCCGAGGACGCACCGCCGTTCTTCGGCACCTCCTACCAGGACGCCCACGGCGCCCGCTGGCAGGAGCTCAATCTGCAGACCCTCTCGCAGGACCCTGCCTTCCTCAGCATCAGTGCTTGAATCTTTCTTCAAGGCCGCACCATGTCAGTCGTCAACCCTTTCGGAAAACTGTTCAACCGCAAGCCCGCTCCGCCGGATGCCGACCTGAACCTGTCTTCGGCGCAATCGGGGCCGGGCAGCATGGGGCGGGACAGCGATGCGCTGCTGAGCGAAGGCTACGCCGGCGACGGCCTGAGCAGCGTGCAGGGCGACCCGGGCGCCCCGGCCTATTCCGCGGCGTCGTCCTCCGGCGCGGCGGCGCATGAACTGGACGATGCGGGCGACGACCTCATCACGCTGCCGCTGCTCGGGCGGGCCACGGCGGCGCAGCACCAGCGGCGCCTGCTGATCCTGCTGGCCGCCGGCCTGGTGGTGCTGGCCACCATCGCCGGCTGGGTGCTGCAGCAGGCGGACCGCTCCGCGCAGCAACTGGCTGCCACCGGGCAGTCGCTGATGCAGTCGCAGCGCCTGGCCAAGTCGGTGTCGCAGGCGCTGGTGGGCAGCCCGCAGGCCTTTCCCGACGTGGTGGAAAGCTCGGGCGTGCTGGCGCGCAACGTGCGCGCCCTCAACGGCGGCGACCGTGAACTGGGCGTGCAGGCACTGGGTGAGGCCTACCGCCCCGAGCTGGAAGCCGTGACCCCGCTTGTGGACCGCGCCGAGCGCAACGCCGCGGTGGTGATGGGCCAGCAGAAGATCCTGACGCAGGTGGGCGACGCGCTGCGCACCATCAACCGCCAATCGTCCGATCTGCTGGAGATTGCCGAAACCGTGTCGTCGCTGAAGCTGCAGCAGAACGCGGGCGCGGCCGAGATCTCCGCCGCCGGCCAACTGGTGATGCTGACCCAGCGCATCGGCAAGTCCGCCAACGAATTCCAGACCATGGAAGGCGTGAGCCCCGAGGCCGTGTTCCTGCTGGGCAAGGACTTGAACTCGTTCAAGGAAATTGCCCAGGGCATGCTGGACGGCAGCACCGATCTGCGCCTGGCCGCCACGCGCGACCCGCAGACGCGTGAGCAGCTCGGCAACCTGATCCAGCTGTATGAGCAGACCCGCACGCAGGCCGGCGCCATTCTGGGCAACCTGCAGGGCCTGGTGTCGGCACGTGAGGCGCAGACCGCGATCATTGTGGACAGCGAGCCGATGCGCCGCCAGCTGGAAGCGCTGCAGGAGCGCCTCTCCGCCCAGACCGGTCTGGGCGCCGGGCAGTTCGCGGCCCTGGCCGTGGCCGGCCTGTTCGTGCTGCTGTGCGGCGTCGGCATTTCGCGGGTGCAGCTGATGGACAGCCGCACGCGCCAGACGGCGGCCGAAACGCTGCAGCAGGACGCCAAGCGCCAGGAACAGGAAGCCAAGCGCGTAAACGATGCCAACCAGGCGGCCATTCTGCGGCTGATGAACGAATTGCAGTCGGTGGCCGAAGGCGACCTGACGCAGGAAGCCACCGTGACCGAAGACATCACCGGCGCCATCGCCGACTCGGTGAACTACACGGTGGAAGAGCTGCGCCAGCTGGTGGGCAGCGTGCAGAACACGGCGGCCCGCGTGGCGCAGACGACGGCCCAGGTGGACAGCACCTCCACCGAACTGCTGGCCGCATCGACCGAACAGCTGCGCGAGATCCGCGAAACCGGCCGCTCGGTGCTGGACATGGCGACCCGCATCAACGACGTCTCCACCCAGGCGCAGGAATCGGCGTCGGTGGCGCGCCAGTCGCTGCAGGCGGCGGATTCCGGCCTGCAGGCCGTGCAGAACGCCATCGGCGGCATGAACTCGATCCGCGACCAGATCCAGGACACCTCCAAGCGCATCAAGCGCCTGGGCGAGTCGTCGCAGGAGATCGGCGAAATCACCGAGCTGATTTCCGACATTACCGAACAGACCAACGTGCTGGCGCTGAACGCTGCCATCCAGGCCGCGTCGGCCGGTGAAGCGGGCCGGGGCTTTTCCGTCGTGGCGGAAGAAGTGCAGCGGCTCGCCGAGCGCTCCGCCGACGCGACGCGCCAGATCTCGGCGCTGGTGAAGGCCATTCAGACCGACACGCAGGACGCCGTGGCCGCCATGGAGCGCTCCACGCAGGGGGTGGTCGAAGGTGCCCGCCTGTCCGACTCCGCCGGTACCGCGCTGACCGAGATCGACCGCGTGTCGCGCCGCCTGGCCGAGCTGATCGAGCAGATCTCGTCATCCACCTCGCGCGAAGCCGAGCTGGCCAACGAAGTGGCCGGCAACATCCAGCACATCTTCGCCGTGACCGAGCAGACGGGGGAGGGCACCCGCACGACCGCCCAGCAGGTGCGCGAGCTCTCGCACATCGCCGAAGAACTGCGGCAGTCCGTGTCGCGCTTCAAGATCGCCTGACGCGCCTTTTTCTCCGATCAAACACTGGCTGGAGGCAGCCGGGGACGAACTCATGCCATCTTTGGACGCCGCAATCGCAACAGCCGCCGATGGCACGCATGGCGAGCAGGACCTGGGGCCGCTCGCGTGGGTGCTCGACGAGCTGCGCAAGTCGCTCGATGGTGCCGTCAAGTCGCTGCGCCGCTTCGTGCGCGAAGCCGACCTGGCACGCGATTCCGACCTGGCTTCGCTCGATGCCGGCGCCCTGCGGGTCGCGCGCCAGCAGCTGCACCAGGCCAGCGGTGCGCTGGAGATGGTGGGCATGGCGCCCGCGGCGCTGGTGCTGCGCTCGATGGAGGCGGCCGTCCAGCGCTTCGTGCAGCGCCCCGAACACTGCGGCGACGACGCCGTATCGGTGCTGGAGCGCGCCAGCTTCGCCCTGATCGAATACCTCGACAACGTGCTCGCGGGCAAGAAAACCTCGCCCGTGGCGCTCTTCCCCCAGTACCGCGAGGTGCAGGCGCTGACCGGCGCCGAGCGCGTGCACCCGGCGGACCTCTGGCCCACCGAGCGCCGCCTGCGCGAGCCCGAGCTGGCCGTGGAGGCCGCGCCCCTGCCTTACGGCCCGCAAGCGCGCGCGCGGCTCGACCAGGCCGTGCTGCGCATCGTCAAGCTCGGCGACCAGGCGGCGGCGGGCCAGCTGCGCGACGCCTGCCTGGGGTTCGTCGCCGCCCAGGCCGATCCGCAGGCGCGCTCCTTCTGGAAGATCGCGGCCGGGTTCTTCGATGCGTTCGCGCACGGCCTGCTCACGCCCGACGTGTATGTGAAGCGGGTGGCCTCGCGCGTGCTGATGCAGTACGCCACGCTGGCCAAGGGCAACCCGGCCATCGCCGACCGGCTGCTGCAGGATCTGCTGTTCTTCTGCGCCCAGGCCCGCGAAGCGGCCAGCCCGGAGGGTGCCGCACCCGCCGCGCCGGCGCTGCAGGCCGTGCGCCAGACCTTCGATCTGGGCCGCTTCAAGCCGGTGGATTACGAAACCCCGCGCTACGGCCTCTACGACCCCGCAGTGCTGGCGCAGGCCCGCAGGCGCATCGCGGCGGCCGCCGAAACCTGGTCGGCCCTCGCCGGGGGCGACCGCAACAAGCTCAAGCCCTCGGCCGACCAGTTCAGCCTGGTCTGCGATTCGCTGGGCCGGCTGCACCCGGGCAGCGACGTGCTGGCCCGCGCCCTGACGCGCGCCGTGGAGACCACCGTGGCCTCGGGCGAGCCGCCTTCGCCGGCGCTGGCGATGGAAGTCGCCACGTCGGTGCTTTATCTGCAGGCGGCGTTCGAGGAGCTGGATACCGCGCAGGACTACATGGCCGAGCGCGCAGCGCGCCTGGCCGAGCGGCTGGACCGCGTGGTCGCAGGCAGCGATCCGGAGCCTCTCGAACACTGGATGGAGGAGCTGTACCGCCGCGTCAGCGACCACCAGACCATGGGCAGCGTGGTGGGCGAGCTGCGCGCCACGCTGGGCGAAGCCGAGAAGGCCATGGACCAGTTCTTCCGCAACCCGGAAGATCTCTCGGTGTTGATGCCCGTGCCGCACCGGCTCGCCCAGATGCGCGGCGTGCTGTCGGTGCTGGGGCTGGAGCAGGCGTCGCTCGCCGTGCTGCGCATGCGGGACACCGTGGAGCGGCTGCTGACGAACGACGTCGATCCGGCAGACCGCCAGGCCGTGTTCGAGAAGCTGGGCAACAGCCTGGGCGCGCTCGGTTTCCTGATCGACATGCTCAGCTACCAGCGCAGCATGGCCCGCAAGCTGTTCGTGTACGACGAGGACGCAGGCGAGCTGCGCCTGCTGACCGGCCGCGCCCGCAGCCGCGCCGACGATGCGCCGGACGAGGCCGCCCACTGGCCTGCCGCTGGCGCTGCGGGGGCCGGTGGCGCGCCCGCTGCCGACGAGCCGCCCGTGTCCCTGCCGGCGCCGGTGCCGGCCCTGGCTGACGAGCTGCCGCAGCCCGCTCCGGTGCTCGATCCGGAGGCGGCCCTGGACGCCGAGCCCTCCGGCCTTCCGCAAGAGCGCTCCAAGGTCGATGCCGATTTCGACTTCGATTTCGATGTGGATGTCGATGCCGATGCCGATGCCGATGCCGGGCAGGGCGCCACGCCGGCCCGGGTGCCCGCCGCCGAACCGATCTTCGATTTCGACCTGGATCTGACACCGCAGGAACTGCATCCCGCCGAATCGCTGGCTGCCTCCGTGCCGCCCGAGCCCGTCGCCCTGCCGGCCGCCGTGCCGTTGCCGGCGCCCGATGACGAAGACCAGGAACTGCTGGACATCTTCCTGGAAGAAGCCCGCGAGGTCGTGGGCAGCGGCACCGCCGC
>Ga0308159_1005204_pt1 | contig 11229 bp, 8 predicted proteins | sample PhyCR1_FD_201040 | JGI IMG/M metagenome (GOLD analysis project Ga0308159, IMG submission 201040) | Phyllosphere microbial communities from UC Gill Tract Community Farm, Albany, California, United States - DLSLC.R1 | ecosystem: Host-associated > Plants > Phyllosphere > Unclassified | place: USA...
TGATCAGGTCGGTTTTGTCGGCGCTGAGCTTGAGCGGGCCTTTGCAGATCGGGCAAGCGAGGATGTCGAGCAGTTTGGTGTCCATGAGTGTTTCCTGGATAGAAGCGGTTTAAGGCAAGAGACGGGCAGGCAGCAGTCGCATCAGCTGCGTGTCGAACCAGGCGACGAACGCCGGCGACGGCAGCGCATCCACCGCAAGGTACCACCAGTCTGGCTGGGCAAAGGCGCGGCACTTCACCGCGTCCTTCTCGGTCATGACCAACGGCAATGACGGCGTAAAATTCAAGACCTCGGCGCTGTAAGGCGCATGGTCGGCAAACGCATGGGCTATCGGCCGCCAGTGTAGCGTTTCAAGGGTGTTGAAGAAACGCTGCGGGTTGCCGATGCCGGCAACCGCATGCACCTGCTGGCCCGGCGCGAAGTGATCCACCGGCTGGCGTTCGCCGGTCTGCAGGTTGACCAGTGCGGTAGGCTGCAGGCGAAAGGCAAAGCCATCATCCCGGTCACTGGCGGCGCCGTTATACAGCAGCGCATCGACGCTCTGCAGTCGATCCGCCGGTTCGCGCAACGGCCCTGCCGGCAGGCAACGGCGGTTGCCCAGGCCACGGGCGGCGTCGATCAGCACCAGTTCCAGGTCACGGGCCAGGCGGTAATGCTGCAGGCCGTCGTCGGAGAGGATCAGGTCCAGGGTTTCGCTGGCCAGCAGCGCCCGGACCGCACGGCTGCGATCAGGGTCGATCATCAGCGGTATGCCGCAGCGCTGCACGATCAGCAAAGGCTCGTCTCCCGCCATGTCAGCGCTGTGGCTGGCTTCGACGCGCCATGGCAACTGCGGTGGCTTGGCGCCATAACCCCGGCTGACCACGCCTACGCGCAACCCGCTGCGTCGGCAGTGTTCGATCAACCAGAGGATCAACGGCGTCTTGCCAGTGCCACCCACGGTGATATTCCCGACCACCACCACCGGCACCGGCGATTGGTAGATCTCGCCCTCACCCGCCAGGAAGCGGGCGCGCTTGCGCTGCACCACCCGGCGATACAACGACTCCAGCGGCCGCAACAGCGTGAGCGCCGGATGGCCCTCGTACCAGGCCTTGAGCAAACGATCGGACATGGCCATCAGGGTTGGCTCGCCGCCTCGACCGTGGTCATGCGCAGATGGCTGAAGCCGAGCTTGCCGGCCGCATCCATCGCGGTGATCACGGCCTGGTGCTGGGTCTTGCCGTCGGCGCTGATGGACAGCGGCAGCTTGTTGTCACCGCCAGACTCTTTTTGCAAGGCGTCCATGAGGCTGGCGAGGTCGTTTTTCTCGAGCAACTGGTTATTCACCGAAAACACCCCGTCGGCGCTGATGGCGATGTCCAGTTGCTTGACTTCCTGGTCTTCGGCCGGCGAACCGCTCACGGCTTCCGGCAGGTCGACGCCCTGTACCACTTCCACCAGCTTGATGGCTTCCTGTTCCATGCCCACCACCAGTTCATCAATGCGACGCTGCAGGAAACGGTGGAAGAACACCGAAGGAATACCCACCATCAGGCCCGCCGCCGTGGTGATCAGCGCCTTGGAGATCCCCCCGGCCAACACCGCCGCGTTGGTGGTCATGCCCGAGCCCATGAACGAGCTGAAAATATCGATCATGCCCAGCACCGTGCCCAGCAAGCCGAGCAATGGCGCCATGGCGGCGATGGTGCCGAGGGCGTTGATGTAGCGCTCCAGTTCATGGATGACGCGGGCGGCGGCTTCTTCGATGCACTCCTTCATGATCTCGCGACCATGCTTGGAGTTGGCCAGGCCCGCAGCAAGGATTTCACCCAACGGGGAGTTGGCGCGCAGTTCCTTGAGTTTGTCCTTGTCCAGTTGCTTGTTCTTGATCCAGCTCCAGACCTGCCCCAGCAGATGCTCGGGGGTGACGCGACTGGCGCGCAGGGTCCACAGGCGTTCGGCGACGATGCCGAGTGCGGCGATAGAGCTCATGATGATCGGCAACATCATCCAGCCGCCGGATTTGACCAATTCCCACACAGTGAATGTCCCCTCGAAAAAGTGCGCCACTTTACCATATAGGTTCGGCGGCGGGGTTCGTCGACCACCGCCTCCATCGGCCATGACCACTCGCCCCTACGGTAACCGCTCGCGCCAGAACCTGCGTTGACTGCGCGCAACAACCGGCGGCGCGAAAGCCCCGAGTTGCAGGCGCACGGCCCCGTGCTCGGCACTGTCATACACCTGGCTGCCCAACCGCTGGTAACGCGCCATCACCTGCGGATGGGGATGGCCGAACGCATTGCCCCGCCCCCGTGAAATAAGCACGGACTGCGGGGCAAGGCGCTCCAGGAACGCCCAGGATGAAGAACTGCGACTGCCATGGTGTGGCGCCTGCAACCAATGAGTGGGCACCGCCAGCGGTGAACCGAGCATGGCCTGTTCGGCGGCGCGGTCAATGTCACCGGTCAGCAACAGGCGCTCGCCATTGGCCTGCACCTGCAACACGCAGGACTTCGGGTTACCGGTGATAGCACCAGGCCATTGCCAGAGTTCGAACGTGACACCGTCCCAGGTCCAGCGCTCGCCACTGATACACGGCTGGGTGCCGAGCAGCGCCGGCAGACCCTCGGTTTCCCCGCCCACCACGCGTTTGATCGGCAGGCCCTTGGCTATCGCCGTCGCGCCGCCGGCATGATCGGCGTCGGCATGGCTGAGCAGCATCAGGTCCAAGGCCCCTACCCCAAGTTTTCGCAGCGACGGCAGCACCACGCGCGCGCCCAGGTCAAAGGTTCCGGAGCGCGGGCCGGCGTCATACAGCAAGGCATGGTGACGGGTACGCAAGATCAACGCCTGCCCCTGCCCTACATCCAATTGCACCACGTCTACCTGGCCATGGGGAACCAGTTCGCGTGGCGCAAACACGGCCAGCATCAGCATCGGCCAGCCCAGCACGCGAAACGGCACGCCCTTGGGCAGCAGGAGCAACACGGCACCGAACAGGCTCACCAACCAATAGCCCATCGGCACTTCGGCCGGGATCCAGGCCGGCACCTGCGCGGCCAGCCACGCCAAGCCCTCGAACAAACCCTCCAGCGCACCGCCCGCCAGCCAGAGCAATCCTTCCCCCACAAACGGCAACGGCAGCAACGCCGTCCCCAGCAACGCCAGTGGCAACACCACCAGGCTGATCCACGGCACCGCGACCAGGTTAGCGACCGGCGCGCTCAGGCTGATAGGCAGCCCCAGCACCAGCAACACCGGAAACAACCCAATGGCAATCAACCACTGCGGCCGGGTCCAGGCCTGCCACAGGCTCCATGGCCCCAGTCGTCCACCGAACGCCAGGATCAATACCGCTACCGCCGCAAACGACAGCCAGAAGCCCGGCTGCAGGCTGGCCAAGGGTTCCAGGACCAGCACCCCATTGAGTGCCAGCAGCAGCGGCCACCAGAGCCCCAGATGCCGGAAGCGCAACCGCCACAACAACACCAGGCCGACCATCACGCAGGCACGCTGCACCGGCACGCCAAACCCTGCCAGCAAGCCGTAGCCCAGCGCGGCGCTGAATGCCAGGCCACACGCCCATGGCAGCCACGGCCAGGTTCGGGGCCAGCAGCCGTAGCGCGCCAGCCCGGCGATCAACCCATAGATCAAGCCCGCCAACAAACCGATGTGTTGGCCGGAGATGACCAGCAGATGCACGGTGCCCGTGTCCTGCAACACCTGCCAATCGGCAGCGGCCAACCCGGAGCCATCCCCCAGCACCAGGGCAGTCAGGCCGGCTTCCCGGCCCTGGGCATCCACCGCCATCAGGCGCTGGCGCACACTGTCGCGCCAGGCGTTGTGGGCCGGTGCCAGGCGCTCGCCGTCCTTCACCGAGCCGGTGGCGCCGATGCGCTGGGCCAGCAGCCAGGCTTCCTGGTCAAATCCGTGAAAATTCAACAGCCCGGCCGGTTGCTTGAGGGTGATTGCCAGGCGCCAGCGCTCACCACTGCGGACCGGTGGCCCGCCTCGCCAGGACACCCGGATGCGTTTGGGCAACCGGGCATTACGCGACCGGATGTCGGTCAGGACAAAACGCACGCCCTCACCCGTCTGTTGCGGCAGCCCGGTGACCCGCCCTTCCACCCAACGTGTCTGGCCATCCAGTGCCGGCCTCAGGCGATCATCCAACGCCCACTGCGCGCTGATGCAGGCCCAACTCAGCCCCAGCAGGAAAAACGCCAACGGGTAAGTGCGAAACGGCAACAGCATCAATGCCAGCACCAATAAGGCGATCAGCCAGCCGGTAGCCGGCAATGCCGGTAAAAAGCGCAGGGTCAGCAACCCCAGCGCCAGCGCGACCATCCCTGTCCTCATGAATCATCCTTTTCAAGTGATCCACTCAGTCTTAGCCGGCTGCCCAGCAGTGCCTATGATGTTTTGTCACAAAGTCTGAATTTTCTGTTTATAGAATGCGGGCATACTTGCCCCTCGAACTGACCTGGACCCCTTATGCCCCGGCGCCTATTCAAACGGTACATGCCCGACCCCAGCAGTATCCGGGAACACAAGTCATTACAGTTTCTCGGCACGTTGCTGCATGACCCGAACCTCTGGCACCTCAACCGGCACTCGGTCGCACGCGCCATGGCCGTGGGGTTGTTCGCGGCTTTTATTCCGATTCCGTTGCAGATGCTGCTGGCGGCGGTCCTGGCGATCACAGTGCGCGGCAACATGCCCATCGCGGTCAGCCTGGTGTGGCTGACCAACCCGATTACCATGCCGGTGGTCTTCATCTGTACCTACATGACCGGCGCCTGGCTGATGAATGTGCCACCTCGCAGCCTGCCCGATGACCTGACCTGGGAATGGATCAGCGGCCAACTCAGCACGGTATGGCAGCCATTCCTGCTGGGGTCGGTGGTGTTGGGGCTGGTGCTGGGCGCACTCGCCTACTGCCTGACCATGGGCTATTGGCGCTGGTGGGTGGCCCACCAGTGGAAAAAACGCAAACAGCGGCGCGCTTAGCAGGCCCGCAAGCGCAGGTGCACGCGCAAACCTTGCCCGGTATTTTCCGCCCACAGGCTGCCGTCCTGGCGTTGCACCGCATTGCGGGCGATGCTCAGGCCCAGGCCGAAGCCGCCATCGCCGGGGCGTGAACCGTCCAGGCGGGTGAAGGGCGCGAAGATCCGCTCCAGGTCGCCCTCATCGATCCCACCGCCCTGGTCCTCCAGCCACACATGCCAATAGTCCCCCTCGCGACGCCCATCCAGGCTGACCACGCCGCCCGCCGGCGAATGGCGGATGGCGTTGCGCAGGATGTTTTCCAGGGCCTGGGCCAACGCATTCAGGTTGCCGCGCACCCAGCACTCTGCGCCCAGCAGGCAGGGCAAGCGCGAGGACGGCCAATCGCTTTCGAAGCATGCGTTTTCGCGCAGCATGTCCCATAACGCCTGCAGCTGGATGTTTTCCTGGGGCAACGGCGCCCGCTCAGTGTCCAGCCAGGCCAGTTGCAGGCTGTCTTCCACCAGGCGCTGCATGGCGTCGATCTCACGGCCTAGCCGCTCGCGCAACTGCGCCAGGTCTTGCTCGCTGTCACAGGCCACTCGCAAGCGGCTCAGCGGTGTGCGCAGTTCATGGGACATGTCCCGCAGCAGTTGCTGCTGCAATGCCACGGTGCCCTGCAGACGCTCAGACATATGGTCGAACGCCCGGCCCAGCTCGCCCAGTTCATCCTGGCGACTGGTGGCGTCGTGGGACATCCGTGTATTCAACTGGTCGGCGCGCCAGGCGTTGGCCTGCTCGCGCAATTGATTGAGGGGCATGATCAGCAATCGATACAAGCCGATGCACAGCAGCAGGGTAAACAGGCCGGGGATCACCCCGTTGGTCACCACCCGCCAGAATAGTTGATAGCGTCCCGGCATGAAGCGCTGCGGCAACTCGATCACCAGCGAACCCGCATCGGGGTCAGCAGGAAACGGGATCTTCAGCCACGGCAGGCCTTTGCCATGCCGGCTCACCGGCCAGTCCAGGCCACGCAGAAAGGTCAGGCGCTGGCTTTCCTTGTCGGTCAGCGGGTAGCTGCTCAACGACTGCAGGTCGTTGCCGATCACGCCTATCCAGGTGGTTTCACGCTTGCCCATCGCCTCCAACCACGCCTCCACGCCTGCGCTACCGCCGCGGTTCCAGGCCTGTTCGGCGCCAACCGCGTACCCCCTCAAGGTGTTACGCGCCTCGTCGGACAAGTAGGCGTTCTGCTGCTCCATGTACCGGCCCCACGACCAACTGAGCCAGATCATCAGCAGACAGAAGGCGATCAGCAGGCATGCCAGCTTCCAGAATAACGAGTGCTTGCCCGGCAGCCGTTTCAGGGGGCGCTCAAAGGCTGTCATCGAGACCGCTCAGCACATAGCCTTTGCCCCACACTGTGCGGACTTCGCGCTCGGTGTAGCCGATGGCCTTGAGCTTGCGGCGGATCTGGCTGATGTGCATGTCGAGGCTGCGGTCATGGGGGGCATAACCGCGTTGCAATACATGCTGGTAAAGAAAGGCTTTGCTGAGGACTTCTTCGCTGTTGCGATGCAGGGTTTCCAACAGGCGGTATTCGCTGCGGGTCAGGCCGGCCCAGTGCCCCAGGTGGAAAACATCGCACAGTTCATCGTCGAAGCGCAGGGTGCGGGCGTCGTCGCGCACCGGTGCCAGGGTCGGCACCGGGCGCCGGTCGAGGGCCACCCGGCGCAGGATGGCTTCAATGCGCACACGCAATTCGATCATGCTGAACGGTTTGGGCAGGTAGTCATCGGCGCCCAGGCGAAAACCACTGATGCGATCGGCCTCGGCGCCGAGCGCGGACATCAGGATCACCGGGATCGAATGGCTCTGGCGCAGATGAGTGAGGATCGACAGGCCATCCATCCCCGGCAGCAAAATATCCATCAGCACCACGTCGAACGCTTGGTCGCGCGCCATCTGCAGGCCTTGCTGGCCGTTCTGGCACCAGGTGACATGGAAACCACAGCGGCCCAGGTGCTCATGGACATAGGCGCCCAGCACGGGGTCATCTTCGATGGTCAGGATACTGGGTAGGCCGATTGCTGCGGGATTCATTAGTATCTGCAAGTCATTCTCAATGGCTGATTATTCAAGATTACCCCGCCGCAGGCAATCGCCACCGGGCGCCAAAGGGCGCGAAGATTGCCGTGTGTCATTAATTTGCAAGATTCCATGCCGCGCAAATGGCTACACTGCGCAGGTGCGCGGGCCGGATGCCCGGGCAATTCCGTAGATATCAATGTGGTAGCAGGAGAGTGGCGTGCTGACAAGAATGGGGATAAAAGGCCGCGTACTGTTGCTGACCTTATTACCGACCAGCCTGATGGCCTCGTTGCTGGGCGGCTACTTTACCTGGATGCAGCTCTCCGAACTGCAGTCCCAATTGCTGCAACGTGGTGAGATGATCGCCGAACAGTTGGCGCCGCTGGTGGCTCCCGCCCTGAGCGCGCGCAACACCGACCTGCTGGAGCGCATTGCCACCCAGTCCCTGGAACAGCCGGACGTTCGCGCCGTGTCGTTCCTCAGCCCGGACCGTGCATCCCTCGCCCACGCCGGCCCGACCATGCTCAACCAGCCGCCCATCGGCAACAGCTCGCACCTGCTGCAGCGCACCGGCAACGACGCCACCCGTTACCTGCTGCCAGTGTTTGGCCGCCATCGCAACCTCGCCGGCGACCTGATCCCGGATGAAGCCGACCGCTTGCTGGGCTGGGTCGAGGTGGAACTGTCCCACAACGGCATGTTGCTGCGCGGCTACCGCAGCCTGTTCGCCAGCCTCTTGCTGATTGCCATCGGCCTGATCTGCACCGCGGCCCTGGCGTTACGCATCAGCCGCACGATCAATTCGCCGATCGGCCAGATCAAGCAAGCCGTGGCCCAACTCAAGGACGGCAATCTGGAAACCCGCCTTCCGCCCCTGGGCAGCCAGGAACTGGACCAGCTCGCCTCTGGCATCAACCGCATGGCCGAGACCTTGCAGAACGCCCAGGAAGAACTGCAGCACAGCATCGACCAGGCCACCGAAGACGTGCGCCAGAACCTGGAAACCATCGAGATCCAGAACATCGAGCTGGACCTGGCGCGCAAGGAGGCCCTGGAGGCCAGCCGCATCAAGTCCGAATTCCTGGCCAACATGAGCCACGAAATCCGCACGCCACTCAACGGTATCCTCGGCTTTACCCATTTGCTGCAAAAGAGCGAGCTGACCCCGCGTCAACTCGACTACCTGGGCACCATCGAAAAATCCGCCGACAACCTGCTGGGCATCATCAACGAGATCCTCGACTTCTCGAAAATCGAAGCCGGCAAGTTGGTGCTCGACAGCATCCCGTTCAACCTGCGGGACTTGCTGCAAGACACCCTGACCATCCTCGCTCCTGCCGCGCATGCCAAGCAGTTGGAACTGGTAAGCCTGGTCTACCGTGACACGCCGCTGGCACTGGTGGGTGACCCGCTGCGCCTCAAGCAGATCCTCACCAACCTGATCAGCAACGCGATCAAGTTCACCCGCGAAGGCACCATCGTGGCCCGGGCAATGATCGAGGACGAGCAGGAAGACAGCGTGCAATTGCGCATCAGCGTGCAGGACACCGGCATCGGCCTGTCCAGCCAGGACGTGCGCGCCCTGTTCCAGGCCTTCAGCCAGGCCGACAACTCACTGTCGCGCCAACCCGGGGGCACAGGGTTGGGCCTGGTGATCTCCAAGCGTTTGATCGAGCAGATGGGCGGTGAAATCGGTGTCGAAAGTACGCCGGGCGAAGGCTCGGAGTTCTGGATCAGCCTGAACCTGCCCAAGACCCGTGACGATGTCGAAGACCTGCCCTCCGCGCCCCTGTTGGGCCATCGCGTGGCCGTGCTGGAAAACCACGAGCTGGCCCGCCAGGCGTTGCAACATCAACTGGAAGACTGCGGCCTGGAAGTCACGCCGTTCACCAGCCTGGAAAGCTTGACCAATGGCATCACCAGTGCCCACCAGACCGATCAGGCCATAGACCTCGCGGTCCTCGGCGTGACCGCCAATGACATCCCGCCCGAGCGCCTCAACCAGCACCTGTGGGACCTTGAGCACTTGGGCTGCAAGGTGCTGGTGCTATGCCCCACCACCGAACAGATGCTGTTCAACCAGTCGGTCCCCAACCCCAACAGCCAGTTGCAGGCCAAGCCGGCGTGCACGCGCAAACTGCGCCGGGCGCTGTCCGACCTGATCAGCCCGCGCCCGTCGCGCAGCGAACCGGGCGAGCCATTGTCCAGCCGGGCACCGCGCGTGCTGTGCGTGGACGACAACCCGGCAAACCTGCTGCTGGTACAAACCCTGCTGGAAGACATGGGCGCACGGGTGCGCGCCGTGGAAAGCGGTTATGCGGCCGTCGACGCGGTAAAACAGGACACTTTCGACCTGGTGCTGATGGACGTGCAGATGCCCGGCATGGACGGCCGCCAGAGCACCGAGGCGATCCGCCAGTGGGAGAGCGAACGCAGCGGTACGCCACTGCCGGTCGTCGCCCTCACCGCCCACGCCATGGCGAACGAAAAACGCGCCTTGCTGCAAAGCGGCATGGACGACTACCTGACCAAACCCATCAGCGAACGGCAACTGGCCCAGGTGGTGCTGAAGTGGACCGGCCTGGCCCTGCGCAACCAAGGCCCGGAACGCGCTACCGACGGCCTCGGCCCGGGCGTGCAGCTTCCGGTGCTCGACCACGAGGAGGGGCTGCGCCTGGCGGCCGGCAAGGCAGACCTGGCAGCGGATATGCTGGCGATGCTACTGGCTTCCCTGGAGGCCGATCGCCTAGCCATCACCCTCGCCCGTGATGCCAAAGACAACAACGCCCTGATCGAGCGCGTGCACCGCCTGCATGGTGCGACCCGTTACTGCGGCGTGCCGCAATTGCGGGCCGCCTGCCACCGCGCCGAAACCCTGCTCAAGCAGGACGACGCCAAGGCCGTGCAGGCGCTGGACGAACTGGACATGGCCATTGCCCGACTCGCCAGTGAAGCGCGGGTCAACGCCTAATTTTGCACAGGAACAGGCTCCTGCGGTGAGCCGGCGTGTCAGGTCACCGCATCGCGCGCCAAGCACGCCCGCTCATCACAAGCGCCTGTTCCTTCATGAGTAATTGCAGGGAGCCTTTCAATGCGCGTCATTCTTTTCAGCAGCCAGGCCTACGACCGCGACAGCTTTCTCGGCGAGCCGCTACCGCCGGGCCTGGCGCTGCAATTCCAGCCCGCCCGCCTCAACCTCGACACCGTCGCCCTGGCGGAACATCACGAGGTGGTCTGTGCCTTCATCAACGACGACCTCAGTGCCCCGGTGCTGGAACAGTTGGCCAAGGGCGGTACGCGGCTGATCGCCCTGCGCTCGGCGGGCTACAACCACGTCGACCTGGTCGCCGCCAAGCGCCTGGGCTTGACCATTGTGCGCGTGCCGGCCTATTCCCCCCACGCGGTGGCCGAACATGCGGTGGCGCTGATTCTCGCCCTCAACCGTCGCCTGCACCGCGCCTACAACCGCACCCGTGACGGCGATTTCAGCCTGCATGGCCTCACCGGTTTCGACTTGGTAGGCAAGACCGTCGGCGTGGTCGGTACCGGACAAATCGGCGCCACGTTCGCCAAGATCATGGCCGGCTTCGGTTGCCAGTTGCTCGCTTACGATCCCTTCCCCAACCCGCAGGTGCAGGCATTGGGCGCGCATTACGTGAGCCTGCCCGAATTGCTGGCCCAGGCGCAGATCATCAGCCTGCACTGCCCGCTGACCGCCGACAGCAAGCATTTGATCAACGCCCACTCCCTGGCGCAGATGCAGCCCGGGGCGATGCTGATCAACACGGGGCGCGGAGGGCTGGTCGACACTCCGGCGCTGATAGAGGCACTCAAGGACGGCCAGCTCGGCTACCTGGGGCTGGATGTGTATGAGGAAGAAGCGCAGCTGTTTTTCGAGGACCGCTCCGACTTGCCCCTGCAGGATGACGTCCTCGCGCGCCTGCTGACCTTCCCCAATGTGATCATCACCGCCCACCAGGCGTTCCTGACGCGCGAAGCACTGGCGGCCATCGCTGGCACCACCCTGGCCAACATTGCCGCCTGGGCCGAAGGCCGGGCGCAGAACCTTGTCGAAGGATGATCAGCGGTCACATACCAGGCTCATGATGAGCCAGCACCCGTGATAGGATGCCGCGCCTATTTGGAGGATCCATGGCCGAACAC
>Ga0308159_1005205_pt1 | contig 11227 bp, 10 predicted proteins | sample PhyCR1_FD_201040 | JGI IMG/M metagenome (GOLD analysis project Ga0308159, IMG submission 201040) | Phyllosphere microbial communities from UC Gill Tract Community Farm, Albany, California, United States - DLSLC.R1 | ecosystem: Host-associated > Plants > Phyllosphere > Unclassified | place: USA...
CGACGAGAACGGCATGATGGTCAGCTTCATCCAGAGCAACTACATGGGCTTCGGCTCCGGCTGCGTCGAGCCCAGCTTCGGCATCAGCCTGCAGAACCGCGGCCACGGCTTCAGCCTGAAGGACGGCAGCCCCAACCAGGTGGCGCCGGGCAAGCGGCCCTTCCACACCATCATCCCGGCCTTCCTCACCAAGAAGGGCCAGCCGATCATGAGCTTCGGCGTGATGGGCGGGAACATGCAGCCGCAGGGCCACCTGCAGACCCTGGTGCGCATGCTCGACTACGGCCAGAACCCGCAGGCCGCCTGCGACGCGCCGCGCTGGCGCTTCAACGCCGGCCGCGCGATCAACGTCGAGGCGGCGATGAACCCGGCCACCGTGCAGGGCCTGAAGGACCTGGGCCACGAGGTCGAGGTCATCAACGACTCGTACCAGGACTTCGGCGCCGGCCAGTTCATCTGGCGCGTGGGCGAGGAAAAGGGCAAACCCTCCGAGGAAGGCTACGTCATCGCCAGCGACCCGCGGCGCGACGGGCTGGCCGCAGGGTACTGAACCACGGCCGGCCCGCCCCCGCCAGCGGCGCGCGGGGGCATCGCCGGACACGTCGGCGCACCGGCGCCATGCGTGCGAACATCCGGGGCTGAGCTTCCAGAACAAAAAAGTGCCCGCAACGCCCGCCCTGCCTGCGCAAGCAGCTGCGAAATCCATAGCGCCCGGCCTGGCGCTGGCCTCCTTCGGCGCCATCGCCTTCAGCGGCAAGGCCATCATCGTCAAGCTGGCGTACCGCTACGGCGTCGACGCGGTGACGCTGATCATGCTGCGCATGCTCTTCGCGCTGCCGCTGTTCGCCGTCATGGCCTGGTGGGCCGGCCGCGGCAAGCCGCCGCTCACGCGGCGCGACTGGATGGGCGTGCTGGGGCTGGGCGTCACCGGCTACTACCTGGCGAGCTTCCTCGACTTCGCCGGCCTGGCCTACATCACTGCCAGCCTGGAGCGGCTGATCCTGTACCTCAACCCCACGCTGGTGCTGCTCTTCGGCTGGCTGGCGTACGGCCGGCGCATCCGCCGCGCTCAACTGCTGGGCATGGCCATCAGCTACGCCGGCGTGATGCTGGTCTTCGGCCACGAACTGCAGATCGGCCAGAGCCGCGCAGCGGCCTGGGGCACGCTGCTGGTCTTCTTGAGCGCGGTGAGCTATGCCGTCTACCTCGTGTGGAGCGGCGAGTTCGTCAAGCGCCTGGGCTCGCTGCGGCTGGTCGGCCTGGCGACCAGCGTGGCCTGCCTGCTGTGCATCGGCCAGTACCTGGTGCTGCGGCCCGTGGGCGCGGTGTTCGATCTGGCGCCGCAGGTGATCTGGCTGTCGGTGCTCAACGCCACCCTGTGCACCGCGGTGCCGGTGCTCGCGGTGATGATGGCCATCGAGCGCATCGGCGCCGCCGTGGCCGCACAGACCGGCATGATCGGCCCGATGTCGACCATCCTCATGGGCGTCGTGATCCTGGGCGAGCCCTTCACCGCCTGGATCGCGGCCGGCACGGCGCTCGTCATTGCCGGCATCTTCGTCTTCACGCGCGCCGGCCGTTGAGCGCCGCGCCTTCCCCCCACCACCGACAAGGAGCAAACACATGGATCTGGGCATCGCAGGAAAGACCGCGCTGGTATGCGGCGCAAGCAAGGGCCTCGGCTACGGCTGCGCGCTGGCGCTGGTGCAGGAAGGCGTCAACGTCGTGATCGTGGCGCGCGGCGCCGAGGCGCTGGAGGCAGCCGCGAGCAAATTGATCGCTGCCCGCGCGGGCGGGGCGGGCGCCGCAGGCCCGTTCGTCAAGCACGTGGCGGCCGACATCACGACGCCCGAGGGCCGCGCGGCGGTGTTCGCGCTGCATGCCGACTACGACATCGTCGTCACCAACGCCGGCGGCCCGCCGCCGGGCGACTTCCGCACCTGGGACCGCGAGGCGTGGATCAAGGCCGTGGACGCCAACATGCTCACGCCCATCGAGCTGATCAAGGCGACCGTCGACGGCATGGCAGCGCGCGGCTGGGGCCGCATCGTCAACATCACCTCCAGTTCGGTGAAGGCGCCGATCGACATCCTGGGCCTGTCCAACGGCGCGCGCAGCGGGCTGACGGGCTTCGTGGCGGGCGTGGCGCGCAGCGGCATCGCCGCGCAGGGCGTGACCATCAACAACCTGCTGCCGGGCTCCTTCGACACCGACCGCCTGCGCGGCACGGCCGCCGGCACGGCGCAGAAGACCGGCCAGACCATCGAGGCCGTCCAGGAGTCGCGCAAGAAGACCATTCCGGCGCGCCGCTTCGGCAACCCCGAGGAGTTCGGCGCCATCTGCGCCTTCCTGTGCAGCCAGCAGGCCGGCTACCTCACCGGCCAGAACGTGCTGGCGGACGGCGGCGCGTACCCCGGCACCTACTGAGCGGGCGCGGCCACGGCCCGCCGCGCATCACTTCTGCCGGGAAGACAGCACGATCCCGGCCACGATCAGCGCGAAGGCCAGCGCGTGGTAGCCGTGCGGCATCTCGCCCAGGAACAGCGCAGAGAGCATCGCCGCGAACAGCGGCGTGAGGTTGACGAAGAAGCCCGCCGCGTTCGGTCCCGCGCGCTGCACCCCGGCCGCCCAGCAGCGGAAGGCAAGCACCGCCGGCCCGATGGCGATGAAGGCCAATGCGGCGGCCACGCGCCAGTCGAATGCGAAGAAGCCGTCGCCTGCGGCCCACTCCCCCACCGAGAACAGCGCCGACCACATCACGCCGAAAGCGACCTGCGCCATCAGGAAGGCGGCCCAGTCGCTCCGCACGCCGGCCGGCTCGTGGGTGCGCGTGAGCAGCCAGCTGTAGACCGACCAGGCAATCGTGGCCAGCAGCATGTACAGGTCGCCCCGCACCAGCCGCAGCGCGAGCAGCTGGTGCCAGTCGCCGCGGCTCAGGACCAGCGCCACGCCGGCCATCGACAGCACGGCGCCGGCCAGTTCGTGCCGCGTGATGCGGTGGCCGAAGAACAGGGCGCCGGTCGCCATCATCCACAGCGGCATGCTGGAGCCGACCAGCGTCACGTTGATTGGCGTCGAGGTCTGCAGTGCCAGGTACTGCAGGGCGTTGTAGCAGCCGACGCCCAGCAGGCCCAGCACCGCATAGCGGCGCCAGTGCGCCCACAACGGGCTGGCGGGCCGGAGCACCGCGGCGGCCAGCGGCAGTAGGAGCAGCAGCGCCAGCACCCAGCGCACCGCGTTGAGCGTGAGCGGCGACACCAGCTCGCGCAACAGGCGTCCGATCACCGCATTGCTGGCCCACAGCAGCGGCGGCACGGTCAGGAGCAAGGCGGTGCCGGCACCGAGGTGGGCGCGGACGGGTGTTGTCTTCGTTGTCATGGAGCGCAGAGGGCGCCACTGTAGCCATCGGGCCGGCCGCCTGCACCGGCGAGGCCATTCGTGGCACGATGCGGCCCCTTTCCTTCACGACCTGGATCGCCACCATGAGCCTGAGCCTCGCCGTCCGCATCGACCGCCAAGGCGGCCCTGAAGAATTGAAGATCGTCGAGGTGGAGGTGGGCGAGCCCGGACCGGGCGAGATCCGCATCCGCCACAAGGCGCTCGGCCTGAACTTCATCGACGTCTACCAGCGCAACGGCCTGTATCCCTTCCCCATGCCGCTGCAGCTGGGCATGGAGGCGGCCGGCGTTGTCGAGGCGGTGGGCGAGGGCGTGACGCACCTGAAGGTGGGCGACCGCGCAGCCTATGCCAGCCAGCCGCCCGGCGCGTACTGCGAGCTGCGGGTGATGCCGGCCAAGTGCGTGTGCCGCCTGCCCGACGCGATCTCCTTCGAGACCGGTGCCGCCATGATGCTCAAGGGCCTCACCGCCCAGTACCTGCTCAAGAAGACGCTGCCGGTGGAGGGCCTGGTGCCCGGCGACTTCGTTCTCTTCCATGCGGCGGCAGGCGGCGTGGGCCTGATCGCCTGCCAGTGGGCGAAGGCGCTGGGCCTGCAGCTCATCGGCACCGCGGGCTCCGAAGCCAAGTGCCGGATGGCGCTGGCGCACGGCGCCGCGCATGCCATCGACTACGGCACCGAGGATTTCGCCGCGCGGGTGAAGGAGATCACCGGCGGGCGGGGCGTGAAGGTGGTCTACGACTCGGTCGGCAAGGACACCTTCGAGGGTTCGCTGGCCTGCCTGCGGCCCTTCGGGCTGCTGGCGAGCTTCGGCAACGGCTCGGGCCCGGTGCCGCCGCTCAACATCGGCCTGCTGGGCGCCAAGGGCTCGCTGTACATCACGCGGCCGACGCTCTTCACCCACATCGCCACGCGCGAGAGCACCCAGGCCATGGCCGACGACCTGTTCGCCGTGGTGGAAAGCGGACAGGTGAAGATCCCGATCGACCAGCGCTACGCGCTGAAGGACGTGCAGCAGGCCCACCGCGACCTCGAGGCGCGCAAGACGACCGGTTGCACGGTGCTGACCCTGGACTGAGCGCTCCGGCGCTGACGGACGGCTCCTACCCGTCGTGGGCGCGTGCGCCCGCGTGGTGCGCGCGCACCATCGACGAAGCTCCGGGCTCCTTTGGGGCGCGCGTGCACGGCATCGGTGCAGCGTGCCGCATGACTCATCTGGAAGCAGCACGCATGGCCGTCGTCAGGGCATTCATCGTCGATGACAACCCCACCCTCCGGGCGAACCTCGCCGGTGTCCTGCGCGACATGGCGCGCGTGGAGCCGGTGGGCGAGGCCGACTCCGAAGCGGGTGGCAGCGCCTGGCTGCGCGAGCATGCGGGTCAGTGGGACCTGGCCATCGTCGACCTCTTCATCGGCGACGGCAGCGGCTTGCGCGTGCTGGAGGCCTGCCGCGTCCGGGATCCCGGCCAGCGGGTGGTGGTGCTCAGCAACCACACCACGCACGAGGTGCGGGTGCGCTGCCGCCAGCTCGGCGCCGACGCGGTGTTCGACAAGGCCACCGAGTTCGACGACCTGATCGACTTCTGCCTGCGCAGCCGCGAGGCCAGGCTGCAGGCTCACTGAGCGCGATCGGCGCGGGCCGCCGCCCGGTCGGCCGCTGTCTCCCGGATCAACTGCCACACCCGCTGGGCCAGCGGGGAGGGCGCGCGGTTGCGCCGATGCACGAGCACGATGTCGCGCTGCACCACCGGCGTCAGCGGCCGCACCGCCAGCTGGCCCAGGCCGTCGGGCGGCACCGCCAGGGCGGGCATCACGCTGATGCCGATGCCGGCCTCCACCATGCGGAAGACCGTGGTCGGGTGGCCCAGCTCCTGCACCACCTCGCACTGCGCGCCGTGCCGTTGCAGCGCCCGGTCGATGAGCCGCCGGCTGCCCGAGGCATGGTCGAGCAGCACCAGCGGCTGCCCGCTCAGCGCCGACCAGCGCACGGCGCGCGGCTTCATCAGCGCGTGCCCGCGCGGTGCCACCAGCACGAAGGGGTCGTGCATGATCGATTCGGCGTGCAGGTCGTCGGGCGCCGAAGGCTCGATGACGACGCCGAAGTCCACCTCGCCCGCGCGCACGCTGCCCAGGACGTCCTGCTGGATGCGGTCGAGCAGCACCAGCTGGATGTCGGGCTCCTGGCGTGCGCAGGCCGCGATGCAGTCGGGCATGAGGTTGGCCGACAGGGTGGGGCTGCTGGCCACGCGCACCTTGCCGCGCCGCGCGTGGGCCATGCCGCCCACGTCCTGCAGGGTCTGGTCGAGTTCGTCCAGCAGCCGGTCGAGCCGTGCGGCCAGCGACTGGCCGGCCTCGGTCAGTGCCACCTCGCGCGTGGTCCGGTCCAGCAGCTTGAGGCCGAGTTGCGTCTCCAGCTCGTGGATCGAGCGGCTGACGGCCGGCTGCGTCAGCCCGATGCCGTCGCCGGCACGACTGAAGTTGCGCTCCAGCGCGACGGCGCGGAACACGCGCAGTTGGCGCAGGGTGACGTTCATCGGCGGGCACCTTTCATGCAGCCGGATCATAAAACGATGAGATAAATCCATTTCACTTTTCAATGCCGCCGGCGCCCAATCGGGGCCATGGCACGCTCACGCTTCCTCCCCGACAACTTCACCCTGGCGCTGGTCACCACGGTGGCCGTCGCCACGCTGCTGCCGGCCAGCGGCCGTGTCGCCCACTTCTTCGAAGGGCTGACCACGGTGGCGATCGGCCTGCTGTTCTTCCTGCACGGCGCCAAGCTCTCGCGCGAGGCGATCGTCGCTGGCATCACGCACTGGCGGCTGCACCTGCTGGTGTTCTGCGCCACCTTCGTGCTGTTCCCGCTGCTGGGGCTGGCGCTCAAGCCGGTGCTCGCGCCGCTCGTCACACCCGCGCTGTACGTGGGCGTGCTGTACCTGTGCGTGCTGCCGGCCACCGTGCAGTCGGCCATCGCCTTCACCTCGCTGGCGCGCGGCAACATCCCGGCGGCCGTGTGCAGCGCCTCGGCCTCGACGCTGCTGGGCGTGTTCGTCACGCCGCTGCTGGTCAACCTGGTGGTGGTGCCGCACCACATGGGCAGCGGCTCGCTCGATGCCATCGGCCGCATCCTGCTGCAGCTGATGGTGCCCTTCGTCGCCGGCCACCTGCTGCGCCCCTGGATCGGCGGCTTCGTCAAGCGCCATGCGCCTGTGCTCAAGTTCGTCGACCAGGGCTCGATCCTGCTGGTGGTCTACACCGCCTTCAGCGCGGCCGTGATCGAGGGGCTGTGGAAGCAGGTGCCGCTGTCGGCGCTGGCCGGGCTGCTGGTGGTGAACGCGGTGCTGCTCACGCTGGCCCTGGTGCTCACCACGCTGGCCGCGCGCAAGCTGGGCTTCGACAAGGCCGACGAGATCACCATCGTCTTCTGCGGTTCCAAGAAGAGCCTGGCCAGCGGCGTACCGATGGCCAAGGTGCTGTTCCCGGCCGCGTCGGTGGGCGCGATCGTGCTGCCGCTGATGCTCTTCCACCAGATGCAGCTGATGGTCTGTGCCGTGCTGGCGCAGCGCTATGCGCGCCGGCCGCAGGAGCCGGAAGCCGCCGGCAAGGCGGCGGCGCTCGCCAAGAGCTGAACCGGCAGCGGCTCGAAGGCATCGGATGGCCGCGCCCGGCAGCGGGGGCGCCATCGGCCACCGCCCGGCGGGCCCGGCGGGCCGGGCGCGCCCGGGCTCAGGCGTCTTCCAGCGGCGTGAGCCGCGACTCGCGCAGCCGGCTGGGTGCCAGCGCGCCGGCCGAATCGAGGATCGGGTAGGCGATCGAGCAGATGTGCGAGTTGATGCGCTTGAGGTCGCTGATCAGGTCAATGTGCAGCGAGCTCGTCTCCATGCTCGGCGCGGTGCGGTCCATCAGCCGCGCCAGGTGCGTCGTGGCATAGGCGCGCTCCAGATCGCGAAAGCGCGCCTTCTCCTCGAGCAGCTTCTGCGCGTCGCGCACGTTGCCGTTGAGGAAAACGCTCATGCCCAGCCGCAGGTTGGCCACCAGGCGCTCGTGCAGCTCGACGATCTCGGCCATGCCGGCCTCGGAGAAGTTGCGCTGCGGGCGGATCTTCTTGTCCTCGATGTCGATGATCACCCGCTCGATGATGTCGCCCACCTGCTCCATGTTGATGGTGAAGCTGATGATGTCGGTCCAGCGCTTGCTCTCTTCCTCGCCCAGCGCCTCGCGCGAGATCTTGGTGAGGTAGTACTTGATGTCGGAGTAGAGCTGGTCGACCGTGTCGTCCATGCGGCGCAGCTCCTCGGCCAGGCGCAGGTCGTTGGTGCGGATCACCGACAGCATGCCGATCAGCATGCTCTCGACCACGTCGGCCTGGTGCAGCGCCTCGCGCGCGGCGTTGGAGATGGCCAGCGAGGGCGTCGACAGGGCCGACGGGTCCAGGTGCTGGGGCCGGCTGCTCGACAGCGACTGCGGCGGCGCCGGCAGCAGCTTCATCGACAGCCGCGCCACCGGCGCCGTGAGGCCGATGAAGGCCACGCTGGCCACCACGTTGAAGGCCAGGTGGTACAGCACCACCAGCTGCGTCGGGCCCTGCACGTGCGGCCGCACGTACTGCAGCCACAGGCCGATGAAAGGCGCCGCGATGGCCACCCCCAGCAGCTTGAAGACCAGGTTGCCCACCGTGACCTGCCGCACCGCCACCGAGGACTTGGCCGTGGTCAGCACCGCCAGCAGGCCGCTGCCCAGGTTGGCGCCCAGCACCAGGCCCAGCGCCACGTCCAGCGGCACGACGGCGGACGAGGCCATGGCCGCGACCAGCAGCACCACCGCCAGGCTGGAGTAGGCGACCACGGCCAGCACCGCGCCCACCGTGATTTCCAGCAGCACGTCGCTGGTGATGGAGGCGATGATGGCCCGCATGGCCGGCCCCTCGAACAGCGGCCCCGTCGCCTGCACCACGAGTTGCAGCGCCAGCAGCATCAGGCCCAGCCCGATCAGCACGCGGCCGAAGCGCCCCGCGGGGCTGGCCGGCCGGGTGATGGAGAACACCACGCCGCTGAAGATGAACAGCGGCGACAGCCAGGACAGATCGGTCGAGAACAGCACCGACATCAGCGCCGTGCCGATGTCGGCGCCGCGCATCACCGCCAGCGCCGCCGGCAGCGTGATGAGCCCCTGCCCGACGAAGGACGAGGTCATCAGCGAGGTGGCGGTGCTCGACTGCACCAGCGCCGTCACGCCGATGCCGGCCAGCGCGGCCGAGAAGCGGTTCGACAGGCTGTGCTGCAGGAACTTGCGCAGGTTGCCGCCGAACACGCGCAGGACCCCCGTGCGAACGAGATGGGTGCCCCACACGAGCAATGCGATGGCCGCCAGCAGGTTCAGCAGATGTTTCATGGACGGGGGAACCGCTCCTTTTCTTGTGGGCCGTGATCATGCGCCCGCGCGGGGCGGGCGTCTGTCGGCGCAGGGCGTCAATCGATCAAGGCGCCATTTTCATGGAAAGGATAGGGGCCCTCGAAATCGCCCGACATGGCCAGGTGCGTGACCAGGCGCTGTTCCGAGGTCCAGGCGTGCAGGCGGTAGGCCGGCGGCTCCAGCGTCCAGGCCGAGGCCGCATCGGGCGCGAGGTCGAGCCGCACCTGGTGGCCCGGCGCCGGCGAGGTGCTGGCAATGGTGCCGCCGAAGCGCACGTCGATGGCACGGTGCAGGTGGCCGCAGACGATGCGCTCCACGTTCGGGTGCTGGCGCACGATGGCCTCGAGCCGCTCGCGGCCCGTGAGCAGCCCGATGCGGTCCATGTGGCCGATCAGGGTCGAGAAGGGCGGGTGGTGCATGGCGATGACCACCGGCTCGCCGCGGCAGGCCGCGAGCGTGCTTTCCAGCCAGTCGAGCTGGGCGTCGTCCAGCTCGCCGTGGCTGGCACCGGCCACGGCCGTGTCCAGCGCCACCAGGCGCAGCGCGCCCACCCGCACCGAATAGCGCACCGGGCCGTCGGTGCCGAGGTAGCCATGGTCCGGGAAGCTGCGGCGCATCTGGTCGCGCTCGTCGTGGTTGCCGGGCAGCAGGTACAGGGGCATGCTCAGCGGCGCGAGCAGGCGCGCCAGATGCGCGTACTCGGCCTCGCGGCCGAAGTCCGTCAGGTCGCCGGTCAGCACGATCGCGTCGGGCTGCTGCGGCAGGCGCAGCACCGAGGCCACGGCACGCTGGAGGTACGGCGCCGTGTCGATGCGTCCGTAGGCCAGCCGGCCGGGTTCGCGGATGTGCAGGTCGGTGAGCTGGCCCAGCAGCGTGACCGGGGTCGCGACGGGTGCCGTGTCGGGGTGTCGGGGAGTCATGCGCTCACCTCCTGCGTGCTCATGAGCCGCTCCGCGCGGACGCGGATGCCAACCTCGTCGCCCGGCTGGTAGGGCGCGTCGCGGCCCACCTCGGCCATCAGCAGCGGCTGGTCGTGGGCACTGAGCTGCAGCTGCACCCGCTCGCCGAGGAAGGTGCGCCGTTCCACGCGCGCCAGGCCCCATCCGTCCTGCCGGGCACCGATCTCGATGTCCTCGGGGCGCACCAGCAGCGTCTCCTGGCCGTGCCAGGCCTCGGGGCAGGCGAGCGCGGCGCCGCCCACGCGCACCACGCGCTCGGCCTGCGCCTGCGCGTCGCGTGCCAGGCGGTTCACGCGGCCCAGGAACTCGGCCACGAAGGGGTGGGCGGGCGCGCGGTACAGGTCTTCGCCGCGGCCGACCTGCACGATGCGGCCCGCGCGCATCACGGCCAGCCGGTCGGCGATGGCCATCGCCTCCTGCTGGTCGTGCGTGACGTGGATGGCCGTGATGTGCAGGCGCCGCAGCAGCTCGGCCAGCTCGTCGCGCAGCGATTCCTTGAGCTTGGCGTCCAGCGCGGCCAGCGGCTCGTCGAGCAGCAGCACGCGCGGGCGCACTGCCACCGCGCGGGCCAGGGCCACGCGCTGGCGCTGGCCGCCGGAGAGCTCGGACGGGCGCTTGTGTTCGAGGCCGGTCAGGCGCGTCAGCTCCACCAGCTCGCCCACCGTGCGTTCGACCTCGGCCGCCGGCGTGCCGCGGATGCGCAAACCGTAGCCGATGTTGGCGGCCACGCTCATCTGCGGAAAGAGGGCATAGCTCTGGAACACCATGCCCACGTTGCGCCGCTCCACCGGACGGTCGCTCACGTCCTGGCCGCCGAAGAGGATGCGTCCGCCCGCGTCCATGCCCTCCAGGCCGGCAATCAGGCGCAGCAGCGTGGTCTTGCCGCAGCCCGAGGGGCCGAGCAGGGCCAGCACCTCGCCAGGTTCCACATGCAGGTCGGTGGGCTGCAGGCCGCGCGTGCCGTCGGCATAGGTCTTGGCGCAGCGTTCGATGTCGATGGCCGTTCGTTCAAGTTCCATGGTGTTTGCGAATGAAGTCCGCGGCGGCCTGCAGGCCCCAGAGCACGGGCAGGATGACGAGGAAGAAGACGAGGGTGTAGGCCGAGCCGATCTCGATGCGGGCCGATGCATAGCTGTCGGCCAGGCCCACGGGCAGGGTGCGGGTGAGTGGCGTGTGCAGCATCCAGGTGAGGTTGAACTCGCCCACCGACAGCGTGAACACCATCAGGCAGCCCGCCACGATGGCCGGAAAGACGGCCGGCACCAGCACGCCCAGGAAGCGCTGCAGGAAGCTCGCGCCCAGCGTGCGCGCGGCCTCGTCCAGCGCCACCAGCTCGCGCCGCTGGAAGGCCGAGGCCACGGTGCGCACCATGAAGGGCAGGGTGAAGACGACATGGCCCACCAGGATGAAGGCATAGCTCTGGCGGAAGCCCTGCACCTGGCCGTAGGCGAGGATCAGC